>OLOK01001317.1_pt1 | contig 21374 bp, 23 predicted proteins | sample 1672591 | NCBI WGS metagenome assembly OLOK01 (sample SAMEA3136703, study PRJEB25190) | human gut metagenome | biome: human gut; feature: human-associated habitat; material: faeces | place: Austria | collected 2013 | reverse complement strand
CGCCGATCATGGTCGTGCCGCCGCCGATCAGGGCGATGGGCTTGTTGCCCGCCATTTGCAGACGCTTCATCAGGGTCAGCGCCATGAAGTGGCCGGCGGTCAGGCTGTCGGCGGTGCAGTCAAAGCCAATGTAGAAGGTGGCCTTGCCGTTGTCGATCATTTCCCGGATTTCTTCCTCGTTGGTCACCTGAGCGATCAGTCCCCGGGCAACCAGTTCATCATACAGTTTCATGTTACATTTCCTTTCTTATTGCGCTGCGCCGCAGGTGATGAATGTGATCAGAGCCGCGCGCAGAATATTGACGTTTGTTTCTTCCAGAATGGTGTCTTTGGGTGTGTGGATGCGGGACAGATACAGCGTTTTCCCCTTTTTCCGCAGTGCGCAGATGCCCACGCCGTAAGGGAAATTCGCCTGATCGGAGGGGTTGGCGGAAAAGCCCTTTTCGTGAACCAGCACGTCCTTTTTCCCAAAATAACCGCAGGCTTTATAGAGGGAAGTCAGCCTTTTCCGGTCTTTTTTCAGCTTTTTCGTAGGGAAGAAGCGAATGTGATCCCCGTCTCCCACGCAGTCCAGATTGAGGACAAGCTGGCTGTCAGACGCCTTTTTGTGCGCCTTGCGGTAGGCGGCGGAACCGATCAGCCCCGCTTCCTCCAGATCGAACAGGACAAAGCAGACCTTGCCCCGCTGGCTTTCCGGCAGGGAACGGGCGATTTCCAGCAGCGTGACCACGCCGGAGGTATTGTCGTTGGCGTTGTGCTTATTGGCGGGGCCGATCATCACCAGCGCGATCACCGCCCACACGCAGAGAAACCACACGTAATAACCAACGTCGAAGCTTCCCGCAAGCAGCCCTGCCAGCGCACCCGGAATCGCCGGAACGAGAAGCATCAGCAGCATAACGACCAGCTGATATCCCAAAAATGCCCAGAAATTGCACGGCGTGATCAGATTGGGAATGGGCAGGCGCGCGCAGGTGTCATAGTGGGCGGTGATCAGGTACTGCGCCGTCTCCGGGTCGCCGATCACCATGTTCCGGCAGCCAAGGCTTCCCTTTTCGACGCTTGCCGAATAGCCGAACTGTGCCAGATAGGACTGCACCGCATCCCGGAATTCCTGCTTCTGCTGTTTGCTTTTCCGCACGGGAAACGCGGTCAGGACATCCATGGATCGTGTCAGCATAATATCCCCTCCTTTTCAAGGGAAGCTCTGATTAAATCGGCAAGAGCTGTGAGCGAGAGATTTTTCGTACAATCGAGGTATCGAAAGCGGCGGAATACTTTGTGTATTCCCCGTTTTCGATACCGAAGAGTGGGCGGAAAAGATCCGCTCACAGTCGCAGACGATTTGATCAGAGGTTCCCAAGCAAAAACGCCCTCTATCCCAACGGATAGAGGGCGTAAAATACGCGGTACCACCTCTAATTCGGCACTTTCTCACGAAAAATGCCCTCACGGCGTCCAGCAACGCCTCTCGCTGTACCGGGCGAACCCCGTCCTTCCCTACTACCGTTCAGAAAGGCCACTCCGGGAGGTATTTCGGCGCTTTTCCCCACTGCCTTGCACCTGCCGGCAGCTCTCTGGCGGGAATCGGGACGCTTACTTCTTCCCATCACTGTGTTGCTTGCATTATCCTAACAAACAGAGCGGAATTTGTCAAGGGTAAACTCGCATAAATTCTGTGTAAACCGACGGCTTATCCCCGCAGCATTTCCTCCGCGCTTTTCAGCGTGGTTTCGGTAATCGTCGCGCCGCCGATGATACGCGCCAGCTCCCGCTTTCTTCCCTCCAAGTCCAGAGGCGTCACGGAGGTGTATGTCCGTCCGTTCCGCTCCTGCTTGGCGATGAGCAGATGGTTGTCCGCCAGCGCCGCCAGCTGGGGCAGATGGGTGACGCACAGCACCTGTTTGTGGGCGGCGACGCTTTTCAGCTTCTGGGCGACCTTCTGGGCGGCGCGGCCGGAAACGCCGGTGTCCACCTCGTCGAAAATCAGGGTCTCCACCTGGTCTTTTTCCGCCAGAACGTTCTTCATGGCAAGCATGATTCGCGCCAGCTCACCGCCGGAGGCCACCTTGCTCATGGGCTTCAAGGCTTCGCCCGCGTTGGCGGACATGTAAAACGCCACGGCGTCCGCGCCGGCTACAGTCAGCTCCGTCTCCCGGAACTCGCAGGAAAACTGCACTCTCGGCATATCCAGCTGGGTCAGCTCCGTCAGGATGCGCTCCGACATGGCCTTTGCCGCCGCTTTCCGATTCTCCCGGAGGGCGATCGCCGCGTCCCATGCGGCTTTTTCCGCCTTCTGGAGCTTCGCTTTCAGCCGTTCCAGATGGTCGTCGGCAAATTCGATGTCGTCCAGCTCTTTTCTCGCGCTGTCAAGATACGCAAGGATATCCTCGCAGGTCGTGCCGTACTTCCGGCGCAGCTTGTGAATGACGTCCAGCCGGGACTCGATCTGTTCCAGCTCGTCGGCGGAATAGCTTAAGCCGTCCCGGGCGTCCCGAACCTCCTCAGCGGCATCCTGAACCTGATACATCAGGTCGGCTACCCGTTCATGCAGAGCGTTGAAGCTGTCGCTGAACCGGGACAGCCGCGCAAGGGCGTACTCCGCCTGTGCGAGCAGCCCGGCGGCGCCGTCGGTATCGTCCCCGCCGTAGAGACATTCCACGGCCGTTTCCATGCCGTTGCTCAGCTTTTCGGCGTTTTGCAGGATCTTCCGCCGGTCTTCCAGTTTTTCGTCCTCTCCCGGCTCCAGCTCTGCCTTTTCGATCTCGGCGATCTGGTATTTCAGGGTCTCCATGCGGCGCAGCTTTTCCCCTTCGTCCATGGTCAGGCGGTCGATTTCCCGCCGCAGCTTCGCCACAGTCTCGTATTTTTCGCCGTAATCGCTCCGCAGCGCCTCATTCCCGGCAAATGCGTCCAGAAAAGCAAGATGGTTGTCCTCATCAAACAGCGACGCGGAATCATGCTGGCCGTGGATGTTGATAAGCTGGATACCCAGCTTCCGCAGAATGGACACCGTTACGAGGCTTCCGTTGACCCGGCAGACATTTTTCCCGTCCAGAAAAATCTCCCGCTGGACGATGGTCTCCGGGTCGTATTCCACGCCGTTGTCCTCGAACCACTGTAACTTTGGAACCCCGGTAAACACCGCCCGGACGGTGGCCTTATTCGCCCCGGTCCTTATCATGTCCCGGTATGCCCGCTCGCCGAGGATGGCTGAAATCGCGTCAATGACAATGGATTTACCCGCGCCGGTCTCGCCGGTGAGGACAGTAAATCCCCCGTCGAAGGAAATATCCGCGCTTTCTATCACCGCGATATTTTCAATATGCAGAAGGCTCAGCACGGTTATTCCCCCTCTCAGCCGCCTATCAGGCTCTTGATCTCACCGCAGAAGGCAGCGGCGGCGTTGGTATCCCGCATGATGACCACTGCCGTGTCGTCACCGGCCAGCGTCCCCAGCACCACGTTCATATTCATGGCGTCCAGCGCGGAGGCCGCCGCGTTGGCCAGTCCCGGAAGGGTGTGGATGACGATGATATTCTGGGCATAGTCAAAGCTGGTGACGCATTCCCGGAAAATGGTGTTCAGCCGCCCCGTAAAGGCGCTGGGCACCTCTCTTGCCGCCGTCGTGTAGCGGTAGGTGCCGAAGCTGGTCAGCTCCTTGACGATCCGCAGCTCCTTAATGTCCCGGGAAATGGTCGCCTGGGTGCTGGTGAAGCCCGCTTCCTGCAATTCCTTAAGCAGCTGCTCCTGTGTTTCTACGTTTGTTGTGGAGATGATCTCCATGATCTTTGCCTGTCTCTTAGATTTCAAACCCAGTCACCTCTTACACTTTCTTAAATTTCGCGTTGACCACATCATAAAAACTGCGTTCCTTCAAGCGAACCAGTTTCGTTTCCAAATGAGATTTCTGAATCGTTACCACGTCGCCCAGATTCAGCCGGAACGCCCTGCCGCCGTCCACGGAGACATAGGCGTTGCGCCGGGCGTTGCGCACCATCTCCACGGTGACCACTCGCCGGTCGGATGCCACGATGCACCGGCTGCCCACCTCATGGGCGCAGATGGGCGTAATGATGATGTTGTTCGCCTCCGGCTCCACAATGGGGCCTCCGGCGGAAAGACTGTAGGCGGTGGAGCCGGTAGGCGTCGCTACGATCACGCCGTCGCCGCCGCACTCCATGGCCTGAATACCGTCGCATTTTACGGAGAGATGCACGATTCTGGCGATCACGCCCTTGGTGATCACCGCGTCGTTCAAGCAGATGTCGTGGAACAGAATGTCCCGGCTGCGCTGCACCGTCACGTCCAGCATCATGCGCTTTTCCATGGTGAATTCCCCGGTGGCCAGCATGGAAAGCTTTTCCAGCTCGGTGCTTTCCAGCTCCGCCATGAAGCCCATGGTGCCGATGTTCACGCCGAGAAGGGGGACGCCCCTCCGGGTAGCCGCCTTGGCCATGTGCAGGATGGTCCCGTCGCCGCCGAAGCAGATCACCAGCTCGGCATTGGGCAGTTCTCTGTCCAGCCGGGAAAAACGCAGATCTTTCGGCAGCTCGTAATTGCGGTCTACCTCAAAGGGCAGGCACAGTTTGGGCTGAATGCCCGCGTCTTTCAGAATCTGGATAGCGCTTCGCACCGTCTGAAAGTTCCTGTCCCGGTAGGGATTGGGGGTCAGAATGACATTTCTCATGAATTTTCCCCCTTGTCCAGCGTCTGGTGCGCCAATTCCGCCACCAGCGCCGTATCCGGCCGAATGCCCGCCACATTGTCCAGCGTCAGATGCCCCAGAAATTCAATATTCCCCTCCGGCCCCTTCACCGGAGAGAAGGTCAGGCCGAGAATTTTGAATTGCAGCTCGCCCGCAAGGGCAACAAAATTGTCCAGCACCTCTTTGTGGGTGGATTTTTCCCGGACGACGCCCTTTTTGCCCACCTTCTCCTTCCCCGCTTCAAACTGGGGCTTGATCAGGCAGAGCACCTGCCCGGTGGGCTTCAACAGTGTTTTGATTACGGGCAGAACCAGCTTTAACGAAATAAAGCTCACGTCCACCACGGACAAGTCCAGCGGCTCCCCCAGCTGTTCCGGGGTAACATAGCGGATATTGGTGCGCTCCATGACCACGACTCTCGGGTCGGAGCGAATTTTCCAGTCCAGCTGGCCGTAGCCCACGTCGATGGCGAATACCTTCTTCGCCCCGTGCTGCAATAAGCAATCCGTAAATCCGCCAGTGGACGCGCCGGAATCGCTGCACACGCAGCCCTCAGTCTTCACGCCGAAGTCCCGCAGCGCCTTTTCCAGCTTCAATCCGCCCCGGCTGACGTAGGGGCACGCCGCGCCCCGCACCTCAATTTCCACCGTTTCGTCATAGGAAACGCCGGGCTTGTCTGCCTTCTGGCCGTCCACATATACAAGGCCGCTCATGATGACGGCCTGTGCCTTGGAGCGGCTGTCCGCAAGGTTCCGTTCCGTCAGCAGAACATCCAGTCTCTTCTTTACCTTCACTTAGGACAGCACCCCCTGCGTATAGTTTGCGATGGACTCCCCGTCCAGACCGTAATGCCGGTAAAGCTCCTTCGTCGAACCGTGGGTAACGAAGTCCGCCCCCAGATCGACGCCATCCACCCGGCAGTCCGGGCAGAGCTTCCGCAGCTCCCATGCCAGCGCCTCCCGGATACCGGAGCCGGTGCAGACTTCCTCCGCCACGATCACGCGGCGTTTTTCGGACATTTCCGTCAGAATTTCCCGGGCAGGCAGGGCGGACACCGTGAGAAGCCGCAGAATGGTCGCTTCAATGCCCCGCCGGGACAAAATCTCCGCCGCTTCCAGGACATTATCCAGCATGGAACCATAAGTCACCAGTGTCACGTCCCCGCCATGGCGGTGGCAGCACAGAAGCCCTTCCGTCTCCACATTTTCGCCGGGCTGCCATGCGGAATCCCGGTAGCTGCCCTCCCCGCCCCGGGGATAGCGGACTGCCACGGGGCCGTTGTATGTTTCCGCCGCCCAAGAAAGCATATCCTTCTGTTCGGTAAGACTTGCGGGCGCCAGAATCAGCATTCCCGGCACCTGCCGTAAAAATCCGACGTCAAACACGCCGTGATGGGTAGGCCCGTCGTCCCCCACAAGCCCCGCCCGGTCTACGGCGAGGATTACATGCAGGTGCAGCATGGCGATATCCTGCATGATCTGGTCATAGGCGCGCTGTAAAAAGGTGGAATAGATCGCCGCCACCGGCACCATTCCCTGCTTGGCAAGACCGCCCGCCATAGAGATCGCGTGTTCTTCCGCAATGCCTACATCGAAAAAGCGTTTGGGGTATTCCCGCATGAACTTCAGCAGCCCCGTGCCCCCCGGCATGGCGGCTGTAATGACACAAATCCGGTCATCCTTCTGAGCAAGCTCCATCACAGCCTCGCCGAAGGAATCGGAATAGGACGTGATTTTTTTTGCCAGTTTTTTCCCGGTTTCCGGGTCAAACGCCCCGATTCCGTGGAATTTTGCCGGGTCTTCCTCGGCAAAGCGGTAGCCGCAGCCCTTTTTCGTGACCACATGCACCACCACCGGCTCGCCCAGCCCCTTCGCTGTGGTAAGCAGGGAAATCAGCCCCGGCAGGTCGTGGCCGTCCACAGGCCCCAGATAGGTAAAGCCCATATTTTCAAACAGGGACGCAGGCAGCAAAAACCGCTTCAGTCTGTTTTTCAGCCGCCGGGTCACCCGGTACGCCGCCCGGCCGACGGCGGTCTTCTTCATAATTTCCCGGTACCAGCGCTTGGCCTTCAGATAATGGCCGCTGGAGCGCAGGCGGGACAGATGCCGGGACACGCCGCCCACGTTCCTGCCGATGGACATTTCATTGTCGTTGAGGATAATGACCATCGGCTCGCCGCTCACCGCCGCGTCGTTCAGCCCTTCATAAGCCATACCACCGGTGCAGGCGCCGTCCCCGATCAGAGCGACCACATTGTAGTCCTGATGCAGGAGCGTCCTCGCCCGCGCCATACCCAGAGCGATGGAAACGGAGCTGGAAGCATGTCCCGCCACGAAGGCGTCCGTATTGCTCTCCGAAGGCTTGGGAAAACCGGACAGGCCGCCGTACTGCCGCAGATGCGGAAAATCCGCCTGGCGTCCGGTCAGCAGCTTATGCACATAAGACTGATGCCCAACATCAAAAACCAGGCGGTCTATCTCGGTATTAAAAACGGTCTCGATGGCCACGCTCAGCTCCACCACGCCTAAGTTTCCGGCCAGATGTCCGCCGGTTTTGGAAACGTTGGAGATCAGAAACTCCCGGATCTCCCCGCAGAGCTGGGTTCTCTGCCGGTCATCCAGAGCGGTAAGGTCGTCATGGCCTTTTGTTTTCTGTAAAATGCTCACGTTCGACACAACCTAACATATTACTTTTTCTTTTTACCATGCAGGCCATTCAGGGCATGGAGCACCTTGCCCACCATGTGAACGATCTGCGTGCAGGAATTGACGGCGAAGGTCTTGCCGATGGCCTTGCCGCCCACGGTCAGCCCCGCCACGAGGGCGGACATGACCAGCGAAACGCCCCGCGGCCAGCCCACGTCCACCTGCGTCAGGATCAGCGCCGCAATGGTCGCCGACGCGCTGCCGGAGACAACGCCGCAGATATCGCCCACCACGTCGTTACAGATGGAGCTGACCCGCTCCGCGTTGCGCAGAAGCCGGATGGCTTCCTGAGAACCCGGCACCTTCCGGGCGGCCATGGAATGAAAGGGCTTTTCATCCGCCGAGGCCACCGCCATGCCGATGATATCGAAGATAATGCCCACCATCACGATGGCAAGCAGAATGAGAAAGGCCACGGGAAGGCTGCTGCTGTCCATCACCTCGTCCGAGACCAGAGAAATGATGCCGGAAATCACAACCGTGATCAGGAAAACGGTGACGACCCAGCGGATCGTCTTATGCCGCTGCCGTTTGGCAGTCTCAGGGTCGGTTTTCGCCACGAAAACAGTCTCCTTCTGAGAAATATAGTAAATGAAAAAACGGTGGCAGGCAGAGTAAATCTTACGGCTTAGGTCGGGTTGTTTTTCACCGGATGAAACCTGCCGTTGCCGCACAGGCCGTTTCCATTTCATTCATCCGCCCAAGTGTTGCCATGATAATGGGTACCCGATTGCCACTTAGTCCGTACTGCAATCCCCTGCCTGCCCTTTTACGACAGCCTAGGTGTTTTCCACAACGGAGGAAACCATGGTCTTAGCCTCTTTTGCAGAAATGGTTTCCAGAAGCGATGACAGCAGCCGCTATGGCCATAGCGACCGGCCGTCTGGTCTTCTTTTCCCGCATTTCCACGCAAGGCAGGCTACGCTGCACGCAGCACACGATTCTGTGCACCGCCTTGCAGGTTCATACCTGATTCGTACGCGCTCGGAGCCGCCGAAGCGGCTTCAACCGTCGTCGCACAAGCTTCAAGTCTCCACGGAAACCGGGTCGTATGCGTCATGCCGTTGCGCGCGCCCGGAATCCTTAACCCCCAGCATCCACCCGAAACTGGGCGTAACAAGCAAACACCAGGGACTTCATCGATGTGCCCTTCAAAGGATTTTTAGGCCCTTCCTGGAAGATGGCCACCCCGACTAGGATACTGCACCGTTTACCTTGTATATTAGCATACTTTCCGTGAATATACAAGTATTTTTTCAATAATTGTATAAGGAATCCTTTTTCTTTTCCGTTTATTCACAAATATGGGTGCTTTCTCCCTTGACAAACCAGTCGTCCACGATATCCCTATGGGTGATCGCTATTTCAATATTCCCGATTTCCTCCCGGCTGAAAAAGCGAAGATCCTTGGATTCTCTGCTGATGTGCATTTCCGGCTCCTCCTCCAGTTCCAGCGCGTACACCACGATCACCATGCGCCAGATGCTGCCGTCCCGGAAGGCGGCGATCCGGCCGGGGTTGTCGTACACCGCCAGCTTCCGGAACCGTTCCGGGGCGATGCGCAGTCCCAGCTCCTCATAGACTTCCCGGACGATGGCCTGCCGCCCGGTCTCCCATTTTTTGCAGCCGCCGCCGACCAGCCCCCAGACGTCGGAGTCGCTGCGCTTTTCCAGCAGCAGGCGGTTTTTGCAGGTGATGATGGCATTTGCCCCCAGATGGGCGGGCATGGTGGTTTTCGGCGCGTCCTTGGGGTCGCCGTTGTAAAAGGTCACGATTGCCATAGTGCTTCCTCCCGGACAGTTTCTTACCACCATAATACAACAATCTCCCCATAATTTCCACTGTGAAAAATCAATACACCCTGTCCATCAGGCACCAGCAGTGGGCGCGGATGAGGTATTTCAGTGCAAACTGCCGCTGTCGCCCGTCCACCGTCCCCCGGCACAGAAATATCCTCGCTTCCACGCCCACGTAGGGAACTTCCTTCACACTGATAATTTCGTCAATATTCACCCGGATAAGCCCCTGTTCTTCGTCCTCCACCCGCAGCCGCAGCGGGCGGATCTCCCCGCTGGCGCTGCATACCGATATCACATCCACCGGACACGTTTTCCGCACCATCGCGCCCACCTCCTTTTGTTTTTGTCATTATAGCACATTTGTTCGATATATGCAAGAGGAATTTTGTGGTTGCGCCGCCGCCCGGCGTCTGGTATAATGAGAAAAGATAAAAATAATATTGGGAGAACTTCTATGCTGAAATACCCCTGTCTTGTCCTCGACCACGACGATACCGTCGTGCAGAGCGAGGCCACCGTCAATTATCCCTTCTTCTGCTACATTCTGAATCAATTCCGCCCGGGGACGAAAATCACCCTCCACGAGTACACCGAGGGCTGCTTCCGTCTGGGCTTTGCCGACATGTGCCGGAAGTGGTACAACTTTACCGAGCAGGAAATTGTGGACGAATACCACGGCTGGCAGAAATACATCGTCGATCACATCCCCGCCCCCTTCCCCGGCATCGGTGACATCATCCGCCGCCAGAAGGAAGCCGGCGGCACAGTCTGCGTCGTCTCCCATTCCTGCATTCAGAACATCACGCGGGACTACGAGACCCACTTCGGCATCCTCCCCGACGACATTTACGGCTGGGACTTACCGGAGGAACTGCGAAAGCCCAGCCCGTGGCCGCTGGAGCAGATCATGGCAAAATACGGCTATACCCAGTCCCAGCTGCTGGTGGTGGACGATATGAAGCCCGCTTGGGAAATGGCGCGAAGCGCCGGTGTCCCCATCGCCTTTGCCGATTGGGGTCGGACAGATTGCCCGGAGATCACGGAGGAAATGACCCGGCTATGCGATTTTTCCTTTGCGTCCACGAAAGATTTGGAACATTTTCTGTTTGACGAGGTGTAACGATGGCAGAACAGGCGATTTTCACCGTGCTGGTCATGGTGTCCGACGGCAATGGCAATCTTCTGATGGAGGATCGCAATGACCCCGGCTGGCCGGGTATCTGCTTCCCCGGCGGACATGTAGAGCCGGGTGAAGCCTTCACCGCGGCCGCCATCCGGGAGACCCGGGAGGAAACCGGGCTGACCATCGAGAACCCGACGCTGTGCGGGGTCAAGCAGTTCCCGGCCAAGGGAAACGCCCGGTATGTGGTCTTTTTCTACAAAGCCGACCGCTACACCGGAGATTTGCAGTCCTCCGACGAGGGCGAGGTGTTCTGGCTGCCCCGGCAGCAACTGTCGGAATACCGTCTGGTGGAGGATTTCATGGACATGCTGAAGGTCTTTGAATCCGACACGCTGAACGAATTCCAGTATTATCAGGAAAACAGCGGCGAGTGGGGGCTGCGTCTGCTGTAAGCGGAAACATTTACTTTTCTGGGCGGTATAATCCCCTTGACAGTTATGGTATAATGACCGTAGAATCGTGCAGGGGGTGAGACATCTGGAAAAGGCAAGCGTAAAGGTCATGGCGCGGAACCGGGAAGCCTATCACGAATACTTCGTGGAAGAAGAGATCGAGGCGGGCATCGAGCTGGTGGGCACCGAGGTCAAGTCCATCCGGGCAGGCACGCTGAACCTGAAGGACGCATGGTGCGGCATCAAGGACGGCGACATGCTCCTGAACCAGATGCACATTTCCCCCTACGACCACGGCAACCGCTTCAACGTTGACTCCCGCCGCCCCCGCCGTCTGCTGCTGCACAAGCGGGAGATCATGCGGCTCTACGGCAAGGTCAAGCAGGACGGCTACGCCCTGATTCCCCTGTCCGTCTATTTCAAGGGCAGCCGGGTGAAGGTCAAGGTCGGGCTGTGCAAGGGCAAAAAGCTATACGACAAACGACAGGCCGCGGCAGAGAAGGACGCCAAGCGTCAGATCGACCGGGCCATGAAGGAGAGAAGTCAATGAATCCTACATTCAAGATCACCATGGAAAACGGCGGCGTCATCGAAGGCGAGCTGTATCCCGACAAAGCGCCCCAGAGCGTCCGCAACTTCATCGACCTGTGCGATCACCATTTTTATGATGGTCTGATCTTCCACAGAGTCATTCCCGGCTTCATGATTCAGGGCGGCTGCCCCGAGGGCACCGGCATGGGCGGCCCCGGCTACTGCATCAAGGGCGAGTTCTTTTTCAACGGCGTCAAGAACGACCTGAAGCACAAGCGGGGCGTTCTCAGCATGGCGCGTTCCTCCTCCCCCAACTCCGCGGGCAGCCAGTTCTTCATCATGCACGCCGACGCCAAGCACTTGGACGGCCAGTACGCCGCCTTCGGCAAGGTGACTTCCGGCATGGACGTGGTGGACGCCATCGCCTCCGTCCAGACCGACCGCAATGACCGTCCTCAGGTGGAGCAGAAAATCGCCTCCATCACCGTGGACACCCACGGCGAGACCTACCCGGAGCCGAACAAGCTCCCCGATCCTTACGGAAGATTTTAAGTCAGCTATCGGCTGCAAGATACCGATGGTATTTTGCAGCTTCCCATGGGGCCGTACTGGTTTCGACGGGGGTAGTGAGGCTGGAATAGCGGGCCGTGGCGCCTGGCCACGATAAAACGGGCAATTTTTTAAATTTAACTGACAACACTACTGTTGCCCTGGCTGCCTGATTAGGCGCCCATCCGCCCCGGGAGTTCCGCTGACCCGGGCTCGGGTGTGATTTAAGCGGAGAACGTGCGTATGGTAAGCTTTGCCCATACCACGCATGATGAAGCTACCGATTCTCGTAGGGTGTTTGTTCCCGCCGGGGAAAGGGAATGCAAATAACAAACTGCGCCCGGAGAAGTTCTTTCCAAGTTGCTTTCGGACAGGGGTTCGATTCCCCTCGGCTCCACCAGTTTTACTCGAGTCCAAGCCATCTTGGGCTCGGGTTTCTTTTTGTCCTTTTCTTCTGGATTTGGCTTTCTTTTGTTCTTTTCTATGTAGTTTCACCAGAATAATATATCCATATTTTCCTTTTTTCCTTGTGCGATTTTGGGGTGCATTTCTCTCGCACATTTTTTCGATATAAAATGTATGTAACCCGCCAAGCGCGGGTTCGTCTTTTGTCTCAGACGGGTTCAAAAGGTTCGTTGGGACATTGTTCAGATGAATTTCCACATAATCAGGGAATACAACGACTCTGTCCAAATATAGATTGATGATCTGTTCCATCTGGGGCAATGTGCCATTGTGGAACATTTTCTGTGCCTGACGAAATGCTGCCAGGATGGCATCCTCGTCTAATTCACTTTCCTCAGCGCTTCGTTCCTCCTCCTGAATCTGAACATCCAGCAGCTCTTTCTCCCGCTCCAACTGAGTAAGCTGAGTGACCAACGCCGCGCTGCCCGTATTGGCAATGATATTGACAATGTTGTTAATCTTCTGCTCTACGGTTTTCAGGTTCTGGCGAAGGGTGCGAATCTTATCTTTATCCGTCCCATCCTCCTGCTGGCACAGCTCCCGGTAAGCCTGCACGATTCCCGGAATCCGGGATTCATCAAAGACGATTTCTTCAATCTTCTGAAGCACCAGTTCCTCCAAAGGTTCCTGATGGATATTGGAGTTACTGCAGGCATGGGCACCGTGATTTTTCCGGTTATTGCAGAAGTAGGTGCCGATCACGCTTCGATTCTTTTCACCCCCGGTCTGCATGGAATCGCCACAGTATCTGTGACCACAGAGACCGCAGAATACCATGCCGGTCAGCAGATACTTCCGTTTCCCGTCCCGCCGTCCATGCCGCTTTCTGCTGGCGAGAATTGCTTGAACACGGGCAAAGGTTTCGTCATCCACGATCTTGGGCATCCCACCGGGGATGCGGATTTGATCCTCAATGGGCTTGTCCAGGTGATTGTTCCGCCGCCCCAGCTCGTCCTTGCTTGCCGCTCTGCTGAACACATAAACGCCGTTGTACTTTTCATTCCGCAGCATCTCGTACAGGGTTTCCTTGGAAAAGGTATTGCCCAGCCGGGTGCGGTAGCCCATGGCATTCAGCTTGTTCAAAACCACATTGTAGCCGCAGCCATCGGCTACATCCCGGAAGATCATCCTGACGGCTTCCGCCTCATAGTCATTGATGATATACCTGTGGGTCTGCGGGTCTACCCGAAAACCATAGGGCACCCAGCCGCCAATGTAACGACAGTTCATAGCCGATTCTCTCATTCCTTTCATCACCTCACGGGCAAGATTTTTGGAGTAATATTCGCTCATGCCCTCCAGCACGGATTCCAGAATGATGCTTTCCGGGCTGTCGTCCATCTGCTCCAGAACGGACAGAAGCTGCACTCCGTTCTTCTTCAGCTCCCGTTTGTAGTAGGCGCTGTCATAACGGTTCCGGCTGAATCTGTCCAGCTTATGGACGATGGCAAAATCGAAGTCCCCTTCTCTGGATGCCGCAATCATTTTCAGAAATTCCGGACGGTCATCCGTGGTCGCGGATTTTGCCCGATCACAGAATTCGTGGATGACTACAATGGAGTTCCGGCTGCAATACTCATGCATGGCACGGAGCTGGGCTTCGATAGATTCTTCTCTCTGGTTGTCCGAGGAGAAACGGGCATACAAAACCGCTCTCGGGGTCACTCCCCTGTTTCTTAACCGCTCAACGACTGTCATATGTTTTACACTCCTTTATTTTATGTTCCCGGTCTGAGATGTCAGTTCTCTGAGAATCTTCGCAAGGACAAGGGCAAAATCCACATTCTCATTTTCACCGGCAATGTCCAGAATTTTCCGGGTTGGTTCAATGCCAGACGCATACAAATCACTTTTGCGGATGGTATAGACCAGCATGATTAACCTCCTTCATATTATAAAAAAGAGAACGATTTGACAAAGGTGCGAACCTGCTTACCGGCCTTTATGCCGAGGGGTGATTTCATAATCGAAACCCACCCTCTGGTTGCAGTAGGTACACAACTCCTTCTCAACCTCGATAGGATTCACCCGCCGCAAATAATAAGCACCTGAGCCGTAGAAGTTTTCGGCGCAGGTGCTGCACAGGCACAATGTGAGTTTTCCGGGCGTGGTAGGAATCAGACCAATACTGATAGCCAGCGCATGATTCAGTCCCTTGATTTCCCCGTCAGACAGCTTTCCAATGTACTGAACCAGCCGAGTTTTGTCCACAGTTCTGATTTGCTCCAGCATGACCATAGATGGCTGTACAAGCCCACTCCCCGGCTTCAGATGATAGTGGGTGGGCAGATTGGCTTTCGTCCTAATCTGCGTGGAAATCGCCGCCACGATGGTGGTGGGACTGTGCCGGTTTCCCACATCGTTCTGAATATCTTCATCTTCCATTTGCTCTACCTGTTCCTGATAAGCGGTGTGAATCTGGGATTGGTGCTGTTGGTTGTATTGATTGGAAATCAGCGGATACAAGGTCAGGCCCAAGGCCAACAGGAAAACCAATACAGCCGCATAAATGGTCATTGCTTTTGTACTCATAATGCCCTCCTCGCTGAAGCAGCCCCAGAGGTTTTCTCTCCTCCGGGGCTGCATTTCGTTACCGATTAGACTTCTTGCGGCAGGCAATGAAGATCATCACCATGGCACTGGCCATCAGGACAATACCACCCACGGTGAACATCCAAGTGCCATGATCACCTGTCTGGGGAAGATCAAAACCGCTGGTGTTCACCACAGTCAGGGGTGCCTCTGCGTTGGCGCTGCCGTTATCCTCCAGCATGGTGACCTTCTTACCGTCCACGGTAGCGGAAGCAGTCAGCAGCTTGTGTTCCAGATGCTTCTGGGGCATATTGTGGAGATCACCGTTATCGTGGATAATGGTAGCGTATCGGGGATCGTTCTGGATCAGGCCCAGCACATCGGAGCCGTAGATGGTGCAGGAAGCGTCGGTATTCTTCTGGGAAATGACCACATCGATGCCCTGTTTCAGCAGCACATAGCCGCTGTCGGTGCGAATCTCAGTCAGGGTGTAGGCGTCATCTTCCAGACCCTTGACAATGATTTTGCCCTGGGCATCGGCGGTCTTGACGGGAACAAAGTGAGTAGCTTCCGCCTTGTCGGTCACATGATCCACCACATAGTAAACACCCTCGGTCTCGTTCAGTTCAGCCTTCACAAAGTAGTTGTAGGTCTTGTTCTGAATCAAGAACTCCACCTTGGAGAAATCGCCCTTGCCGTCAGAGAACAGCTTGGTCAGATCAATGCCATAGCTGAACACATGGCAGTCGTCCACCAGGGTATCGTAGTAATTCTGGCTGCTGCGTTTCCAGGTCAGCACAACCTTGTTGTTGTTGCCCTTGTCACCGAATACCAGATCCTTGCTGCTGTCCATCTTGGCGGCATAGGTGATTCTCACGGTGCAGTCGGAGTAGCCGGAGTTGACCATGGTAGTGCCGGAGTACACAGCCTTGGAGGTGTTGAACTCGGTCAGACCGTCAGCGGTCATCTCGATGGGTAAATGCTGTTTCTCAAAATACCGAGACACCAACAGATATGGCCGCAGTTTGCGCCCTTGCCGTTCTTTCCTGCACTGTGCAAGGCAAATTTGTGGTATCGCCTAAAAGTCATTACAGCGAACCACTAAACCTCTATTTCCTAATTGTCGCAAATTCAGGCGAGCGAAAAAGCGCCATTGTCCGTTTAATGACCCAGCCTATCTACCAATATGAACGCAAAGAGAATGAACGGCGGCGCACTCTAATGGAAAACGAGCAAGTCAAGCTGAACAGCCTGAAAAGACAGGTTGAAAATTTGGAGCGCGATGGTAAAAATGAAAAAGCCTCCAAAATCAGGGTTCAATATCGCTCTATAGAACAAAATCAAACAAAGCCCCTTCGTTTGATCGCTGACGATACTACTCCCGAAGCCATGACCTCTTTGCTCGCAAATAACAATGGCGTGCTATCCATTATAACGACGGAAGGCGGTATTTTTGATACGTTGGCTGGTCGGTATTCCAATACAATTTCCATTGATACCGTGTTAAAAGCATATAGCGGCGATCCCATCCGGGTAGACCGTAAAGGTCGGGAAGGAGAGGTCATAAACAATCCCACATTAACAATGTTACTTTCAGCCCAAGATAACGTATTGGCAGAGATTATGAAAAACGAAGCATTCAAATCAAGGGGACTAACCGCAAGGATTCTCTACCGCAGGCCGAAATCAAAAATGGGAACCAGACATTTTGTCACACCGGATATTCCGCCAGATTTGGAAATTGCTTACCAGCGACTAGTCAGCAAACTTCTGGAAATTCCCTATCCCACAAATGGTATCTTACCTATAATCAATTTATCTCCTTCTGCTCAAAACGAAGTAATCCGCTTTCACGACTGGCTTGAGCCAAAGCTGGTTGATGAACTGGAATATATGGAGAGCTGGGGTGCAAAGCTGCTTGGCAATATGCTCCGAATTGCTGGTATGCTGCATTGTGCAAAAAAATCCAACGCTCCCAGTGAAACATCGCTATCTTCCGAAACGGTGCAGCAGGCGATTGCAATTTCAAAATATTTTCTTCACCATGCAAAATGCGTCCATAACCTTCTGGGGACTGATAAAGACATGCAGCTGGCAAAGCACGTAACCAAAAAACTTCAAAATCAGGAGGAGCGAGAACTCTCAAAATACCAGATTTTCCGTCTTTGCCGGGGCAGTTTCCAGAGAGTGGATGATCTGAATCCTATACTGGATATTTTGATAGAATTCGGATACCTGAAAGAGAGAACGCACCCAGCCCCCACCGGTGGACGCCCTCGTGCCAATACCTATCTATTGAATCCAAACTTCTTCAATGATAAATAGGCGGTAAAAAGGTTATTAAGGTAATAAACGATTTTTAGCCTAAATAACCTTTTTACCGGTCAAAAAAATAGCGGCTATGTCACTTTTGGTGGCACAGCCGTTATTTTGTGTCTTCTGGTGTTTCTGACATATTGCTTAGAGCGTATTCGCAGCATTGACATACAAGGTTATTCAATGAAACCTTTTGTTCCTGTGCTACAATATTCAACCGCTCAACCAACTCCGCTGGCATCCGAAACGTTTTATTTACCATCTCGGGCTTGTTCACCTTGAACATTTTTAATCACCCCTCGACGGTAGTATAGTTGATTTTTAGTGTGTAGGATATATTTCATTTTTGCACTTAAATATCTATGTGTAAATTATCTTGCTTCTTTTCAGGAAATGCATTAAAATGGAGGTGAACTACTAAAAATTTGGAGGATATTATGAAACTTCAAGAACTATTGGCATATAAAGGAATCAATTTGGAACGGACAAGGCTGATTCGCCACAATTTAAGCAATGGAGAAATCGCTGCATATTATAATCAGGGACAAATCGAAACATATCAGATGATCCAACGACCTTCTCGCTTCAAAAACTGCGATTATGTTATAAGCTTTTTGGGAACAGAAGGAACAAATGGCGTTTTCCTCGGCTGTTATAAAGTCAACGGATTTTCTAAATACGACGTTTCTAAACTCCCCGTCAACTTCTCAATCGAATTGGATGCAAGTACTGATTACGTAATCTACCACTTGGAGGCAACAGACATCCTTGCAGAATTAAAGAACACGCTTGTAATTGATTGGGGAAAAGGCACAATCAATTGGTGCCAAAATGGGACGACTGACAAGGAAATTCTAGAAATCCGGCCAGCGGTATCGGAAGTCGAGTTCATCAGTTATGATAAAGTCCTGCTTTCGTTCGACACACTCCGAAAAATTGTCTATAATAAAGCCGCCTATAAGGAATGGGAGGACAAACTTTCAGCCGTTGCAGGAGTCTACCTTATCACAGATACCAAAACAGGCAAGCATTATGTCGGCTCAGCCAGTGGCTTGGAAGGTGGCATCTGGGGTAGATGGAGTGAGTACGCGCGAACAAAACACGGCGGTAATAAGCGCCTTGTAGAGCTTATCACCGCCGATCCTGATTATTGCTATAATTTTCAGTATTCTATTCTTGAAGTGTTTCCTCTTAAGAGGGACAAGCAGGAGGTATTGGAATACGAGCAACTGTATAAGAAAAAGCTGTGGTCGATTCAGTTTGGATTGAATGATAACTAGAATGTCAGAGTTGCATTCTGTATTTTCATGTAAGCCTTTGTAGATGAAAAACGCATTGGGAGTATTACTGCATTTTTCCATTTGTTATTCTGCTCTTGTTGTGTAATATACTTTCCGCAATCGATTTGTAATTTTACTTGACTTTTTTCACAATGTTTGTTAAAATCAAGGTATCGAGTAAATGGAGGTGTATTTCATGGACAACGCAATCCCTATTTCGGATAACCAGAAGGCATTTATTGCTAACGGGATATATCGAGCAATTACGGTTGATATACCCGAGATAATCGCCGACTACAATCTTTCGACATCGCTTGGTAGCGGACAGTTCCGCTGGAATTTCATTATTCGCAATCTTTCTGAAAATCTAATTGGTGATTTCGAGAGTTGTGTTCGCCCTAGAGGAGCATGGAAAATACTTTTGCTCCGAGATAAAAATACCAATCTATCATTTTCGATCATGTCTGAAGCAAACTTCCGAAGGGTACAATGTACCCCAAAGGACAAGCTCCACTATTTAAGAGCGTTGGTTTTGAACAACGAGAATTATGGATTTCCCATGCAGCAAACTTTCTTTTCCCCTGAAAGTAAATGCGATGATGTAGATGCTCTCTGCAACCTACGTAATCAACTACTGGGGAACTTTACCGGCATGGTTGAAGAACACGTTTTAGTGCTGTTTGATTCCAATTTTTCAGGCGTAATCTCTGCAAGGGCTGTATTACTTACCCCTGAACTGGAAATTGCTGTCAGCGAAGATTGGACTAAATTTCTTCGTTCCACTGCTATTCCTCAGGATACACTCCTTAGTGAGCTTTTGACAGATGACGAGGTCTTTGTGGCTTTGAAACCACAGTTCGACGCTGATAGTATCGCTCTCGTTAAGCCCGCAGAAAAAAGCGCGGAGAAAGCGTTGGGTAAGTAGGGGATTGATTTTATGCGTAAATTCAATGCGAGCCGCTTAGTCGATGCTCGAACATACAATAAGATTACAGGTGAAGACCTTGCAACAGCGGTTGGAATAAAGAAGCAAGCAATTTCTCAATTTGAAAATGGAAAGGCATCACCCGAATACGGTACGGTTTGTAAAATTAGCAATGTTCTTCGGTTTCCTGTTCAGTTTTTTTATGAAGATGACATTCCCGTACTTCAGGGCAATACGTATTTTCGAGCCCTTTTTACAAGCAATAAGCGTGAACTGAACTCGCAAAAGATTAAAACAAAATATGTTGCTCAGATCTATGCTACATTGACGCGTTATGTAGATTTCAGAGCATATAATGTTCCCGTGTTTGAGGACACGACCGATATTTCAAAGATAGCTTCGCAGCTGAGGGACTACTGGGGGCTTGGTCAGGAACCTATTCCTGACATGGTTAGTCTTTTAGAGCGCAATGGCGTGGTTATGTCCGAATTTGCAACTGATAGCAGTAAAATAGATGCCTTTAGTCAATATGATGAAATAAAAGGTGTTCCCTATCATTGTATTGTTCTCGGGACTGAAAAGGGGTCTTTTGTCAGGCGACAGTTTAGCTGCGCACATGAGCTTGGTCACATTATCTTGCACGAGAAATATGAGGACCTTAGTGAAATCAGTCGTGAAGACTTTAGGCGACGTGAGGATGAAGCAAATACTTTTGCAGCTGAATTCCTCCTTCCCCGAGAAGCATTTCTAGCAGATTTACAACGTCACGCAAATAAACTGAATAGATATATTGAGCTAAAAAGAAAATGGCGTGTTTCCATAGCAGCAATGATTTATCGAGCACACGATTTACATGAAATAACTGATTCACAATACCAATATTTGATGCGGCAGGTCTCTCAAAATGGATGGCGCCAAATCGAGCCACTAGACGAATATTTGCCCCTGCGCCACCCTAAAGCCATTAAACAAGCTATAAACTTGATTATCTTAAATGGCGTGCTTACTGGTTCACAGTTGTTGCAGGAAATAAGTAATGATGGTATAACTCTCCCCAAAACAGTGATTGACGAAATTCTAAGTCTGGAGCCAGATACTATTGTTGAAGATGATATTGATTCTAGCTCCAAAATCATTTCCTTTGCACAACTGAGAGCAAATAACTCGAAGGAGACTCTATGAATAACAAAAGAAGTAGTAAGAAACTTACGTCAGATGCGGCGAGAATCCTTAATGATAAAAAAGCTTCAAAAATTCAGCGCTCATTAGCTGGCGGTGTACTCTCTCAGCGAAATCCCAATAAGCAGACTGGCGCTACTATGGAAGATGTTGCATCAAAAGTGCTGAAAAGCGAGAAATATTCAGACCAAACTAAAAGTCTCGCAGCCAGCTTGCTTTCGCAGTCAAACAAAGAAAGATAAATTTTTCCCACTTAGTAGCGTTGTACTAGCTTAACATATACAAATATGTTTTAGCTTATATGTGACTTGAAGTGCTTTATAAAAAATACCTATAGTCATTTATCCGTTATACATTAAATCGAACGTTAGCATTATCCCTTTGGCAAAACAAAATAGGTTAGTATTTGGCCCTTCTAGGTCCACCAAACAGAAAAAGCCCTGGAAACTTATTCTAGGGCTTTTTTATTGCTTTATCAGCTATATTCCCACGTTCTCCGAACTATTCTACTAGAAAATATTACCACAGATTTTAATATTTTTCCGCGTGCGGTACGTTTTTAGGGTGCAAATTGGCAACGGATTGGCAACGGAAGGTAGAGTCAAGAGTTATGCGCAAAATTGTTTACGGCTCTGGTAGAAATCTATTACAGTGGGCGGCTTAACCGCCCCTTGGTTACTTTTCAGCAGGCAGGGCGCAAAGGGTCAAGGGCGGCGGTACGCCGCTCGTCTTGCCCTTGACCATTTGTGACCTGGCTGCTATCAGCCGACCTGCGGCTCCTGCTCCATGGCTTCCAGATGCTTCATGTTC
>OLOK01001316.1_pt1 | contig 21397 bp, 29 predicted proteins | sample 1672591 | NCBI WGS metagenome assembly OLOK01 (sample SAMEA3136703, study PRJEB25190) | human gut metagenome | biome: human gut; feature: human-associated habitat; material: faeces | place: Austria | collected 2013 | reverse complement strand
TGAGCAGTTTGAGCACTTGTACGAACAAGTTCCTCTCTTAAACTAATTGTTTTGTCACCAGAACTACTTCTTAATGAAGCATGCAATTCATCAATGTATTTCCTATTTATAGCGATTAAATCCTGCTTAGAAGGCTCAGGCTCAGGAGCAAAAGGTCCGTATTCTAATTCATATCGTCTAATCAATTCTGGCCTAGCCATTGTTTTATAAGCATTATCAATACTAGATTTGCTTAATCTTTTGTCAACAATTTTTTCAACTTGGCTCTTCGTCATTCCTGAACAAAAAAGACCATTTTTTTCATACCACTCAAAATCTGGACTATTACCTTTAATCTTGGGTAAACCAGAATTATGATGTTTACCTTCGACAGTAAACACTTTACCATATGGAATAATCCCCCCGTGACCATCCCAACTTGTTAAATCTTTCCCTTGATCACTGTATGAGTGTAAATGCTTATTAAGATATGCTAATTCTTCATTACTAATCCCCTTATAATCGGACGAATTCTTGTATAAAGAAGCCCATGCACCCCAGTCCATGAAATTTGTAATCTTCTGGACTTTCATTTCCGCAGCTACTTTAGCAACAGCTGGTCCTGATTGACTAAATCCCGACATATTACTAATATCAACTTCTTGTCCTGTTCCAGCCATTTTTTTAGCCTTAGATAATGATTGGTTATAAAACTCCCGAACATCCTTTGTCTGTTCTGTTAATTGAACTCTTGCTGTTGCTGCATTAAATCCAGACTCTATAACATGATTATTAATGTCTCCATCAGGATCTTGAGTTCCAGCAACGACAATAGTAGTTTGACTGTAATCTGGCTTACCTTCCTTATCAAGAGGCGCAACAGCAATAGCTTGGGTGGTTTCGTTGACTTCGTTGATTAAGACATATTTTTGTCCTCCCCTTTTTAACGAAAAATCTTCACCAACATCATGGTTTTTAATTATTTTTAGAACTCTTGTTTGCAATTGCTGCACCTGTTCATCATTCAACGCCATTCCCACTCATTTCCTTTCCTAATTTCTGTATTATAGGCAACTTCTGCTTTTAGACTGCCTTTTTCACTTTTAACCACATCTTTTAGGTGACCAGCATTGACAAGCGCTACAATATTTTCATCCATTGAGGGGTTGGTTGTCAATTTAGCTTTTGGAGGCAAGCTTTTGTAATTTGTTATGTCAAGAAATTTACCATCTACATCAATTTCAATCACTTCCTCATCAAATCCATTAAAATCTAACCGTAGATCTCCCAAAAGACCGTAGCTTGCATATCCATGCTTACCAACCTTCCGCCCTAAATAAGCCTTATTCCCATGATTGTCATAAATTACGGGAACGATATTAGCATCGAACATAGTCTGTCCATCCCCACCTTGAACAAAAATTGGCGAAAACTCTATTTTACTAACTCCTGAATAGTGCTCTTTGATGTAAGTCGCTAGTTGTTCTTCCAACAAACGAAATCCGCGTTTGTAAAGTTTCACTCCTTTGTCGTCTAAAACGTCACTAACATTATATGGAGAGTTTTGGTATTCAATCCACTTTGTCATACAATATACTCCTCCTGAAATTAAAACTATAAGAGCTACTCCGATTACAAAAATTTTTTTCTTCATTAGTCACCTCCATTAGGCTATACTATAAGCATATACAATACTAAGTATACGCTTATAGTATAACATAATCGAATGCCATTCTTCTGTAAGTAGTCCAAACATTTATTTCTTTCTATTTTTTTTGTGAAAATCTGGACGCCTTTTTGATCAATCGCTACGATATTATCAGCGGCCTTGTTTAAATTGCCAGCAATTTCCGTCATTTTAGTCGTATATGCACTTGCTGAGGCGAGAGTAGAGGCTTCTGTCCCCCCATTCCAAGCAGTTGATAAGGTCAGTTCAGACAAGAGATCTTCTACTTCACCAGCAGAAAGATTGTGCGCTAAGGTATAAGCTGCTTTACTCAGTTCAGATATATGTTCCTCTACTTTTGATTTTGCACTTGCTAACTTATCTTTAATCTCTTGCTCGTAGACCTCAGCTTGAAGCTGAGCAGTTTGAGCACTTGTACGAACGAGTTTCTCTCTTAAACTAATTGTTTTGTCGCCAGAGCTGCTTCTTAATGAAGCGTGTAGCTCATCAATGTATTCTCTATTTATGGCGATTAAATCCTGCTTAGAAGGCTCAGGAGCGAAATCTCCGTACATTTTTTTGTACAGGAGCAAGTAAAAATTAGGATTTAAACTAGCTAAAAATTCTTTGTTTTTACCACTTTTAATAGCTTTTAGTTTTACTTCAATAGCTTTTCTGACTTGCTTTTCAGTCATGCCAGAAACAAATTCACCTCTTTTGATATACTTATCAAAATCAAAATTATTCCCTTTTAAATCTGGAGTTTGAACATTATGACTTTTTCCTTCAAAAACGCGAACTTGACCGTAGGGAATAGCACCTCCGTTCCCATCCCACCCTGTAATTTCCTTGCCAGAATCTGAGTAAATAATCGCATGCTTTTCTAAATATTTCAACTCAGATTTTGAGAAGTGCCCACTATCTACCGCCTTTTTAGCACCCCAATCGCAGAAATTAACAATCTCTTTAACTCTATATTTTACTGAAAGCTTTACATTTGGTACTCCACCTTGACTATGAGCAGATGAATACCAAATTTGACCACCTTCCACTCCTTTCTCCTCTAAGCGTCTCTGTGTCTCCGCAAAAAATTCATCCATCTTAACATACTGGGGGCTTAAACCAGAACCATAGGCGGCGTCAGCAGCACCACTTACAGATTCCACAGTAGTGCCTATCTCACCAAAAGAATCTTTCAATGGATTAAATTTGTTCTGTGTACCAGCCGTTAAGACAATGGTCCTTGAATAATCAGTTTTATTATTTACAATAGGAGCGACAGCAATAGCTTCTGTTGCGGAATTTTCAGAATTGATGATTTCGTATTTCATACCATCATCGGCATCAACCACAACTCCCTCTTTATATGTCTTCCAAATCCTTACCTCTCGATGAAGCACTTGGATGTTTTTATGACTTAATCCCATTCTAATCGACTCCCTCTTTTGATTTCCATATTGTAGCGTATCTTAGCATTTGGGCTACCAACATCACTTTTGATAACATCTTTCAACTGACCATCATCGATTAAACCTTTGATATTACTGTCTATTGGATTATTAGAATTTAGTTTTGCCTTTTTAGGTAATTTATTATAATTAGTTACATTAATACGATTACCATTTGAATCACTTAATAAAATGTACTCCTTATCTTCTTTGTCAAAATCTAGATAAATACTATAAGGAATTCCATAGGAGGCATAGGCATGATTTCCAATTAGCGTCCCAAAAACAGCTCTATTTCCTTCTTCATCATAGACGACAGGAACCATATCAGCTACAAAAGGAGGATTGTCCTTACCACCTTGGATGAAAATTGGAGAAAATTCTATTTTATAAATTCCTGAGTAGTTTTCTTTGATATAGGTCCCAATCTGTTCTTCCAACAAACGAAAACCATGTTTGATGATTTTTTCTTCTTTTGCATCAAGTCCTGTCGAACTCTTTTCTACATTTAGCATATATAATACTCCTCCCGAAATTAAAACTGCAAGAACTGTTATGATTGCAAAGATTTTTCTCTTCATCAGTTTCCTCCATTTTGTTAATAAAATTGCAACTAAATAAATTACTTACATACATTTTGTGATAATTATGTGAAGAACAATTTTATAGTATTTCCTAAATCATCAAGTTTGAATACTTTTCCTTCAGGTAATTCTACATAATTTTTTATAAGTCTTTGTAAGTCTTGAGTTCCTTTATCACTCAAGGTCATCTAACAGACTTCCTTTCTTTAATTCCGTATTGTAAATAATCTTTGCATTTGGGCTTCCAACATCTGATTTTTCAACACCTTTTAGCCTCCCTTCTTTTATTAAGGTTTCAAAATTAAAATCAATATCCTTTATTTTCTTCCCTTTTATTTCTTCTGGTAATGATTGTCCGTAAGTCACATCTTTAAATTCTCCTGAGTCTGTGCTTAGTTCGATATAAGGATTCCCTGAATAATCAAAACTCAGACGTAAATAACCTATAGTACCATAAGCAGGATGTTGAAAGTTTTTATATAATCCTCCAAATTTTGCTTTATTTCCGTGAGAATCATAAATAATTGGAACAACTTACGCGTTCAATATGGAAGAACCATCATCCCCCGTAACATAAATTGGAGAAAATTCAATCTTCTCAATACCTTTATAGTGTTCTTTGATATAGGTTCCAATTTGTTCTTCAAGAAGTTGAAATCCATGTTGATAGAGCTTGGTTGTTTTAGGACTAAAGTTTGGTTTTGTTAGTTTGTTGTATACAAAGATACCTCCTGATATCAAGACTAAAATAAGAGCAAGTGTCGTAAAAAATTTTTTCTTCATCTCTTTTCTCCTCAAAAAGTACAAAAAATATATCACTGATTTTATTTCTTCTAGTGTATCATAGTAGGTCTCATGTTCAAATAAAAAACAGAAATCTTAACGAATCCCACGAATATGAAAAAAGACACGATATGAATCGCATCTTTTTAATGATTACATTTCAACAATTTTACCTGTTTCGAAGTAGACAACCCATTCGCAAATGTTCTTTGCGTAATCGCCAATACGTTCCAAATAATTGATTACTTGGAAATAATCACGACCAGTTACGATAGATTCTGGATTCTTGCGAATTTCTTCTGTAGCTAACTCCTGAATACTTTCAAAATAATGATTAATTTTTTCGTCCATTGCCGCCACTTCATAAGCTTGATCTACACTTCCATTCAGATAAAGATCCAAGGCTGATTCAACAAAGTTTTTCACATCACGTCCCATTTTCTTGATTTCTTCCTCGACAGACTGAATGCGAATTTCACCTTTCATGCGAATGGTTGCCTTAGCAATAGATACAGCATGATCACCCATTCTTTCCAAGTCTGAGCTTGCTTTTAGTACGGTGATAACTGTCCGTAAGTCCTGTGAAACTGGTTGTTGCAAAGCGATGATCTCTAAAGATTTCTTTTCCAATTTCACTTCGTATTCATTGACTTCAGCGTCTTCCTCGATAACTTCCTTAGCCATATCTCGATCATGTGTTACAAAAGCACGAACCGTCCGATTGATTTGCGAAAGCACTTCATTTCCCATCGCATAAAATTGATTATGCAATTTCTCTAAATCTTCTTCAAATTGTACTCGAAGCATACCTGTCTTTATCCTTTCTTCTTATCCAAATTTACCAGTAATATAATCTTCTGTCTCTTTATGAGCAGGTTCTAGGAATATTTGCTTGGTCGAATTAAACTCTATCAAATCTCCACCTAGGAAAAAGGCTGTTTTGTCTGAAATCCGTGAAGCCTGTTGCATAGATCTTGTAACCAAGAGCATGGTATACTGATCTTTCAAACCGTAAAGGGTTTCTTCAATTTTCCCTGCTGAAATGGGATCTAAGGCCGAAGTTGGCTCATCTAGAAGAATGATTTTAGGGCTTGTAGCAAGTACCCGTGCTACGCAGACACGCTGCTGCTGCCCACCAGAGAGTCCGATAGCCGAATCATGGAGACGGTCCTTCACTTCATCCCAGATAGAAGCGCCTTTTAAAGAGCTCTCAACAGCTTCATCCAAGATATGCTTATCTTTAACCCCATTAATTCTCAATCCATAGACCACATTCTCATAGATAGTCATTGGGAAAGGATTTGGTTGCTGAAAGACCATACCGATTTCTTTTCGTAGCTCTACAGTATCAGTCCTAGGCCCATAAATGTTGTGTTCATTATAGAGAACCGTTCCTGTAGTCGTCACCTCTGGATTAAGATCACCCATACGATTAATAGCTTTTAAGAGGGTTGATTTCCCAGAACCAGATGGTCCAATCAAAGCCGTAATTTCATTGGGCAAAAAATCTAAAGTGACACTATTTAGTGCCTTCTTTTTATTGTAATAAACCGACAAGTCCTTGATTTGTAAAATAGGTTCTGTCATTTTTTCTATCCTTAACTTTTATACACTGTTATTATCAACATGGAATTCCCTTATCCGAAATGACCAGACACATAATCATTTGTCGATTGCAATTTAGCATTCTGGAAGATATTAGTCGTCTTGTCATATTCAATCAAATCTCCCAAATAGAAAAATCCAGTATAGTCACTTGCGCGTGCCGCTTGCTGCATATTGTGGGTCACAATGATGATGGTATAGTTATTTTTGAGTTCAAACATAGTTTCTTCCAGCTGCATGGTCGCGATAGGATCCAAGGCTGAAGCAGGCTCATCCATCAGCAAGATATCAGGTTTGACGGAGATAGCTCGAGCAATACACAAGCGCTGCTGCTGGCCACCTGAGAGTGTCAGAGCAGACTTATGTAAATCATCCTTGACCTGATTCCAAAGGGCTGCCTGCTTGAGTGAAGTTTCTACAATCTCGTCCAAGACTTTCTTGTCCTTAACCCCTGCCCTCTCATGAGCAAAAGTAATGTTCCGATAAATGGACTTAGCAAAAGGATTGGGTCTTTGGAAGACCATGCCAATGTGTTTACGCATTTCATAAACATTAATTTCAGGACGGTTGACATCAATCCCCTCATAGAGAATTTCTCCTGTTACGCTTGCGATATCGATGGTATCATTCATTCGATTAAGGCTTCGTAGATAGGTTGATTTCCCGGAACCTGATGGACCGATTAAAGCGGTAATCTTATTTTTTTCAAACTGCATATCAATGCCCTTTATGGATTCTTTTTTACCATAGTAAACGTGTAAATCCTTGGTCTCTAAGGCCACTTTTTCTTGAGGAAAAGTAATGATATGTTTTTCATTCCAATTATATTCTGTCATTTCTTCTCCTTTATGCAGAGGTTAGTTTCTTATGTAAATAGCTACCGAGCTTGCGAGCACCAAAGTTGAAAATCAATATGAAAATCAAAAGAACGGCTGCTGACCCAGCAGATACAGCTGTTGCATCCGGAATGGTCCCCTCACTATTGACTTTCCAAATATGAACCGCAAGAGTCTCTGCCTGACGGAAAATAGAGATTGGACTAGTGATACTAAAGATGTTCCAGTTGGACCAATCCAAAGCTGGAGCGGATTGACCAGCGGTATAGATCAAGGCTGCAGCTTCACCAAAGATACGTCCTGAAGCCAGGACAATCCCTGTCACTATTCCAGGAAGTGCTTCTGGAATAACTACGTGAATCACTGTCTCCCAGCGAGAAATCCCTAAAGCCAGTCCTGCTTCCCGCTGCGTATGGTGAACATGGCGCAAGCTATCTTCAACATTACGCGTCATCTGTGGTAAATTGAAAACAGTCAAAGCCAGGGCACCAGAAATGATTGAAAATCCATATTCAAACTGGACAACGAAGATTAAATAACCAAAAAGCCCGACAACGACAGATGGCAAAGAAGATAAAATCTCAATACAGGTTCTGATAAAATTGGTCACTGGCCCTTTTTTAGCGTACTCTGACAGATAGACACCAGCCCCCATAGAAAGAGGAACAGAGATAATCAGAGTAATCACCAGCAGAAAGAAAGAATTATATAATTGAATCACGATACCACCACCAGCTTGGTAAGAAGATGATTTGCCGGTCAAGAAAGACCATGAGATATGTGGCAATCCTCTTACCAAGATATAAAGAATCAAGGAGGCAAGAATGGTCACAATAATACCTGCTATGGTATAGAGAATGCTCGTTGCTAATTTATCTAATTTCTTAGCGTGCATAGTTTTTCTTACCCCTTTCTTTCGTAATCAATTTAATCACACTGTTGAAAGCCAAGCTCATAATCAAGAGAACTAAAGCCAATGACCAAAGAACATTATTATCAACTGTACCCATAACAGTATTTCCGATTCCCATGGTCAAGACAGATGTCAGAGTTGCTGCTGGTGTTGTTAAAGAAGTTGGGACTACAGCAGAGTTACCAACAACCATTTGAATAGCAAGTGCTTCACCAAATGCGCGCGCCATCCCAAAGACTACAGCTGTAAAAATACCTGGACGTGCTGCTTTCAAGGTTACTCGCCAAATGGTCTGCCAGCGAGTAGCGCCCATGGCCAAACTAGCTTCACGATAGTGACGCGGTACAGCACGTAAGCTGTCTGTTGTCATAAAGGTAACGGTCGGCAGAATCATAACGAATAAAACGAAGATACCTGACAAGATACCAAAGCCAGTTCCACCAAAAATAGAACGAACAAAGGGTACAACTACTTGCAAACCAATAAATCCATAGACAACAGAAGGAATACCAACTAAAAGTTCAATAGCAGGTTGTAATATTTTAGCTCCTTTTGGAGATACCTCAGTCATAAACACTGCCGCTCCAATTGCAAAAGGCGTTGCAATCACAGCGGACAGGATGGTCACGATGAAAGATCCCAAAATCATTGGCAAGGCACCAAATTCCTTGCCAGAAGGATTCCATGTTGAGCCAAAGAGGAACTCAAAGACATTAACTCCGTTGACAAAGAAAGTAGAAAGACCTTTTTGAGCAACGAAGATCAAGATCATGGCAACGATAATGACAATCAAAGATAAACAAGCAAAAGTCAGATACTTACCAAACTTCTCCAAACGAGAATTCTTAGAAGATGATAGCAATTTCTTAGCTAGTTCTTCACGTTTCATTTCTTATCTCCTTCTATCTTTGTGACATTTCCGTCAGCATCCTTACTAACTTTCATATCATTGATGGAAATATAGCCCATTCCCTTAACAACGCCTTCTTGGACTTCATCAGACAGCATATAATCCAGGAATTCTTTTGCTAGGCCTTTCGGTTTACCAAGTGTATACATATGCTCATAAGACCAAAGAGGCCAAGCATTTGTGGCTACATTTTTTGTAGTCGGTTTATTTCCATTCAAACTAATCGTTTTTACTGAATTATCCAAATAAGCAAAAGCTAGATAAGAAATTGCCCCTGGTGTTTGGGAAACAATAGACTTGACCATTCCATTTGAATCTTGCTCTTGACTTTGGACAGCTGAAGTACCATCCATAATCACACTATCAAAGGTTGCGCGTGAGCCTGAGCTGGCTGCCCGGTTGATAATGGAAATTTCTAAATCCTTTCCACCGACTTGCTTCCAGTTAGTGTATTCACCTGAAAAGATTTTTTTCAGTTGTTCTGTCGTAAGGTTATCAACACTGACTTCTTTATTGACAATCACAGCGAGTCCAGCGACAGCCACCTTATGATCAACAAGAGCTGAAGCATCAATTCCCTCTTTTTCTTCAGCAAAAACGTCAGAATTTCCGATTTCAACCGCCCCAGATTGAACCTGAGACAAGCCAGTACCTGAACCACCGCCCTGTACATTGACTGTCTTTCCGAGATTGTTGGAGCTAAATTCATCAGCTGCAGCCTCAACCAAGGGCTGTAATGCAGTTGAACCTACGGCTGTCATGGATTCTCCACGATCAATCCAAGAAGCACAGGCTGATAAAGTAAAACTAATAAAAATGGTTATCAGCCCTAAAGCTATTTTCTTACTCGTTCTCAAATTATATCTCCTTTTAGTTTGGACAGAAAAGCCTGCAATTCCGCGTTTGCTCCTCATTTCCAACTATATCATATATACAGATTTTTGAAAAGATTTTTACCTAAAGCGAAGACCTTTAGGTAAATAGTTTTTTAATGTTTGATTAGCTAATTTTGCAAAACCTAATCCATTTCCATGGATAAGCAATTGATACCAACCATTAGGAAGAGGTTCCTTAATTTGAAGAGTTTCTCCACCTACATAGACTTCAAAGTCTTGCTGACTTAATTCTAGTTTATTCTTGACTTCACTAGGTTGCATGGCTAAGCCTAAAGCAAAGCTTGGCTCAAAGCGCTTCTTCTTAAAGGTACCTAAATGAAGGCCGTTACGAGCTATCTTTACTTTGGATAAATCAGGAAGACCAAGTGGCAATAGATAAAGTTGATCGCCAAAAGTTTGTAAATCACCTTTTAGGTCCACTTTCAAATGTTCTTTTTGGAAAATCTGCCAAAGACTTCTTTGATCAGCAGTTAAATTTGATCGAACAGGTTTCAACTTTGGTAATTTGTGTTCGCCAACAAATCGAAACTTAGCGACAAACTGTCCTTCTCCTTTGAAATGATGGGGATACATCCGAGCTGTTTCTGGATAGTCTATTCCAGGAGTCATCCCATTAAGCTTTGGAAGGTCAACCAATTCCAAAGGAAATTCGTCTAGTAGCCAAGCCACAATTTCTTCATTTTCTTCTGGAGCCCAAGTACAAGTTGAATAGACAAGCTCCCCGCCATTCGCCAACATCTTAACTGCATCTTCTAAGATTTCTCTTTGTAGAGCAGCGCATTGAGCTGGATAGTCAAGTGACCAATAGTCCATGGCATCAGGTTGCTTGCGAAACATTCCCTCCCCAGAACATGGTGCATCTAAAACAATTAAGTCAAAATAGGAAGAAAATACTTTTGCCAAGCGCTCCGCTGATTCATTGGTGACTAGGACATTTCTCGCACCAAATCGTTCGATATTTTCTACTAAAATCTTAGAGCGTTTATTGTTGATTTCATTTGAAACCAATAGGCCTGTATTATTTAGATAGGATAGCAAATGAGTGGATTTCCCACCTGGTGCTGCAGCTAGATCTAGAACCCTCATGCCCTCATGAGGATGAGCAACTTGAGCAACCATTTGAGCCGCAGGCTCTTGTGAATAAATCAGGCCTGTTACGTGTTCAGGTGATTTTCCTGATACCTTGCCATAATGGCCCCAATTAGTTTCAGGAATAGGATTAGAAAATGTGAGTTGCCCTTCTTTCAGAGGATTGGTCCGAAAAGCTGAAATAGGCTCTTGATCAAAAGTTGAGAAAAAAGAAGCGGCTTCTTTTCCTAAAAGTCGCTGGTATTTTTCTTCAAAACCTGTCGGAAACCGCATTTAATTCTCTCCTCTGCGATAGATATATTCTTGTAGTTCAGATATTTTCTCTTTAGGAAGCATCATAATTCCTTGTCTCGTCTTATAATCGGGTTTAGCTCCATCAAGAGTCATTACTTGATAGCCCAGCTTTTCCCCTAAAATTGACGCTGCAGCATAGTCCCAAGGATATAGATAGGTGATATAGGTTAGCAAACGCCCCTGTAGAATACGGCTGAAGCTAATAGCCGCACTTCCATAGGCACGCGCTCCAAGACAATCCTTTGTAAGATCTGCAACTCCCCAGTCATTTCTTTCTAGCATTCCAGCATTTGAAGCGATCAAAAAACGTTTCAAAGGGTGATTGCGAAATGGTTCCAAGACTTTATCATTGCATTTGACTTCAAACTGTCCACCGCCGTGATACATTTCATCTCTCATAACGTCATAGATAATCCCAAATTGTCCAATACCGTTCTCATAGTATGCAACCATCACTGCAAAGTCATATCCCTGCGCCACGAAATTCGCCGTGCCATCAATCGGATCAATCACCCAGACTGAGCCAACTTCTATATCTTCCTTGAGTTGACCTTCTTCAGCGAAAATAGCATCATTAGGGTAATGCTTCAAGATTTCAGATACCAATAAAGCCTGAACATTTTTATCCATCTGAGTTACTAAGTCAGTTGCACAAGTTTTTTCTTCGACTTCCAAGCCTTCTTCCATATGTTCCAATATATAGGCACCAGCTTTATAAACCAAATCTTTTGCAAAAGCAAATTTATTTTCCAAGAGAAATCATTCCTTTCTCTGTATTTTTAGCTACTTGAACTGCACGATAAAGAGAATAGCCACTAACTGCTTCAAACTCACGACCGATTCTTTTCTCTTCAGCCTTGCTGGGAACAACCTCCTTAAAAACAGCATAAGAGTCCAGTAACTGCTGAGCAGCAACTTTTGACTCATAGGCCTTTTCAACGTCATTCAAAAAAGAAAGCACTGAAGCAAGCTCTTCAGTGCTCCACGATAAATCTAGTGGGTAACTATAGTTCTTATTCATATCTTATTCAATTTCAGCTCGTAAAGTAGCTTCTCTAAGTTCCTGTTGACGATAACTGCGAGGTAAAAACGCTCGAATTTCATCTTCGTTAAAACCAATCTGCATCCGTTTGGCATCCAAAATAATCGGACGACGCAACAAAGAAGGGTTTTCCTCAATCAATTTAATTAATTCTGATATAGATAAACTCTCAACATCCAAGTTTAACTTTTGAAAAATTTTTGATCGAGTTGAGATAATATCGTCCGTTCCATTTTCTGTCAGTGATAGGATGTGTTGTAACTCCTGAGCTGATAGAGGACTGGTCATGATATTATGTTCCACGAAAGGAACTTCATGGTTTAGCAACCAAGCACGCGCCTTACGGCAAGACGTACAACTCGGTGATAAAAATAATGTAATCATGCGCTTCTCTTCTTATTTCTTAATAACTTCCTCTATTATACTAAAAATATAAGCGCTTGACTAGACCTTTTTATATCCAGATACTTCTTTTATGCTTTCCAAGCACGTGCAATAGCTTCATCCGATTTTAACTGGTTGAGTAAACTATCAATTCCATCAAACTTCACCATATCCCGAATTTTATCAAGCCAGTATATTTTAATCGTATCACCATAAATATCTTTTGAAAAATCAAAAATGTTTGCTTCAAAACGAAGTTCATCACCTTCAAAAGTGACATTCTTTCCAACGCTAGCCATACCTTTGTAACGTTCACCATTATGTTCAACTTCAACGACATAAACACCGTCGCCCGGCAAAAAGACGCGATCTAGTGGCGCTAAATTAGCAGTTGGATAACCAATGGTTCGACCACGAGCATTTCCATGCACTATAATTCCCCTAGTTGATAATGGATAGCCTAGTAATTTTGTAGCGTCAGCAACACGACCTTCTTTAATGGCTTGACGTATCCGAGTAGAGGAAATTTTCCTTTCATCTTGGTTAACTGATGAAACGATAACAATTTGGCCATCAAAAAACTAAGCTCCTTAGCTTCTTTTTTGTCTGATCCAAAATGATAGTCAAAACCAGCTACAACTGCTCTAGCTTTCAGTCTCTTAACGTACTTTTCAAAAAAATCTTTTGCTTTATTTCCTGCAAAACAGCTGGTAAAGTCAATCAAATAAAGGTAATCAACTCCTTGCGCTTCAAGTAGTTGCTCTCTTTCTTCAGGACTATTGAGATGAAGTAACAAATCAGGTTGATAGCGAACAAAGGCTAGCTTAGGCGATTCAGGAAAAGTAAGCACAGCAACCTTCAGTTTTTTTTCTGCTGCAATCTGACGAGCCTCAGCAAAAAGGGCTTGGTGCCCCCTGTGTAAACCATCAAAATAACCTAAAACTAAGACAGTATCCTGAGTTTGTTGGATATCTTTTTCATTTGAAATATTGATTGTTTTCATTCTTATATTTTATCATAAATAATCAGAGAAAGACCTTACGGGGCTTGAACTGGTCCTTTCTTTTTTCTAAAATAGCTACCAGCTTTTCTCCATAAAAACCAGCTAGCTCAGCTTCATCTGATATCAAGCTGATAAAACGGCCATTTCTCACATCTTCAAGCTGCTCGTCTGATAGCTCTACTTTCAGTAAATCCCCGATACCCAGTTCTAGTGGCTGGAGAAAAGAATAATCCTCCTCTGCTACTCGCTCTGCTATTTGATCCAAGCTTAAGGCGTCAGCCAGGCTCATACCTGCAGCACTAGTCCGTGTCAAATGTGACATATGAGCCGCATAACCAAGCTTCTCTCCCAAGTCAACAGACAAAGTACGGATATAAGTCCCCTTACTGCATTTTACACGAAAAGTGAACCGTGCAAGATGACCATCATAAGAAATCGGACTTGTCCGTTCAAATTGATAAATAGTCACCTGACGTTCCGGGCGTTCAACTTCCTGACCAGCACGCACATACTCATAAAGCTTGCGCCCATTGACCTTGACTGCCGAATACATAGGAGGGATCTGAGTAATAGGCCCAGTCAGTCTAGCAATCGCTTCATCGACAATGGTTTCATCCAAGGGCGACAAAACAGGTGTTTCTGCAACCACCTCACCACTAGCATCCTCGGTCGTTGTTGAATAGCCAAGGGTTATCTCACCCTCATAGACCTTGCCCTCATCCTGCATAAACTCGACCAAACGCGTCGCCTTGCCAACTGCAATAGGCAAAACACCTACCACATCTGGATCCAAGGTTCCTCCATGACCGATTTTCTTGGTTTTTAAAATTTTGCGCAGCTTAAAAACCGCATCGTGCGAGGTCATCCCCGCTTCTTTTTTTAAGTTGATAATACCGTTCATTGATTAACTTTCTAAAAATACTAAAACTCTCTTTTGGAAATCCTTATGCTGTTCATAGAGTGCATGGCCACACTCTGGCAAAATAGTGAGCTGGCTACCTTTAACATGCTGATGCAATTCAACCGAAGCTTCTATACCTAGAACATCATCTTTTTCCGCTCCAATGATTAGCGTAGGACAGTTGATTTTTTCCAAAACAGTTAGGCTATCATGTTTCAAACAAGATACAGCCTGAATAGCAATACGTTGTTTATCTTTAATGCGACCAAAGATTCCCATTATTTGATAAAGGTATTTAAACCTTTCAAAGGATTTAGTTGTGTAAGAGTGACTAGCAATATCAAACATTAGTTCTTTATAAGTCCCTGTTTGACTAAGGTCAAGCCAGCGACTAATCCGCTCTCTACCAAGATCACCAAGTTTTGGGGTTGTAACAGCTAAAATCAATCTGTCAACTTTTTCTGGAAAATCTACAGCTAGCCATTGAGCAATCATACCGCCTTGGGAAATCCCCATAACAGCAGAACTTTTTAGTCCTAAGGCATCCATTGCATCCGCTACATCAGCAGCCATATTTCGTGTTGTATAATTTTCTGGCAACTTATTGATGCGACTAAAAACATAAACTTTATAAACCTTGGCAAATTCTCGGTAAGTTAAAGCTAACATCTGAGCCATGCCTTTAACCGTCTGTAATCCATCCCCCAACCCTGGTATGATAACGAGAGACTTCTTTCCTTTACCAAAGGTTACATAATCCATGCTTTTCTGATCCAGCTGAAGAACCTTATTTTTCGAAGAGTAAAACATTATTTGCTTTCTCACTCTCCCTTCAGTGCTTCAAATTTCGCTTTCATGGTTGGATTTTTTCTGGTCAACTTTTTAACTGAGACATCGTCTAATTTGTTGTTGGCAAGGCGAAGTTGATTTTCAGATGTGGTTAGGAACTTTTTGACCTCTTCCATACGCTTAATAGCCTTATCGATTTCATCTATTGCTTTACCAAAGTTGGTCGAAGCTGAGTTGTAGTTCTTGGCAAAGGCCACTTTGAAGGCATCCAAGTCTTCCTCAAAATGGGTAATATCAATATTCTGCTCCCGAACCAAAGCTAGCTCTTGCTTGTATTTAAGAGAATTAAGCGCCGCATTTCGCAGGAGACCAATCAACTGAATAAAAAACTGAGGTCGGACAACATACATCTTTTCATACTCGTGGCTGACATCAACAATCCCTGTGTTAAAGTAGTCGTTATCTGCTTCTAACATAGTCACCAAAACAGCATATTCACAGTTTTTCTCGCGACGGTCCTTGTCTAATTCTTTGTAAAAATCCGCATTCTTATGCTTCTTCTCTGTTCCGTCTGCTTCATTTTTCATCTCAAACATGATGGAAATGATTTCAATGCCATTTTCATCACACTCACGGAAGATAAAATCTCCCTTAGAGCCTCGCGCAGAGACCTTGTTATCCTTCTCAAAGTAGGCATTTGGAAAGGCAAAACTACGAACCTTGTTAAACTCACTCTCTGCATACTGTTCCAAACTTTCCCCGATAGCTTTTGTAGATTGTTGGGCTTTGAAATTCTTATAAAACTCAACTTGTTCACTAGCTGCTTTGAGCTGGGCTTCGTAATTCTGCTTAATAGAAGCCAATGATAATTCATTTTCTTTCTCTTGCAAGAGAAGCTGATTTTTTACCTGGTCTCGTTCTTTTTCTAGGTCCGAGAGGGTCTTTTGTAGCTGATTTTCATGCTCAAGGCGTAAGGTAGCCAATTGGTTTTCCAAAGCCTGTACTTCCTTGTCCTTGGCCAATAAGGCTTGATGGCTTGTCTGCTCAACCTCTTTCTTAGCCAGCTCTTTCTCTGTATCAAAGTTTTGAATTTGGCTCTGTAATTGCGCGATTTCTTGGTCTTTTTGAGCTAGTTTGGTCTGTTGCTCATTCATAGCCTTTTGCTCAGCCAAAGCCAACTCCTGCCTCATCCGATCGTGCAGTTCCTTATCAAACTCAGCTGTTCTAACTTGGGATAAGAGTTCGGCATACTGGCTTTCATTTACTGTAAATACTTCTCCACAGTTTGGGCATTTAATTTCGTTCATGGATTAACCTCTTTCATGAAAATTCTCCATTATATTATACCATTCCTGGTTATAAATGAAAAACTAGAGAAGATAATCTAAGACTTACTTCAAATTTCCCTTGATTTGTTTGACAAAACAGTGTACTATACTACTGTATATACACTAAAGGAGATTCTAATGAAAATTAAATCAAAAAACCAATTTTTAACGATGACCGCGTTGCTTACCGCCTTAGCAATTGCTATTCCTATGGTTATGCCCTTGAAAATTGTCATCCCCCCTGCTTCTTATACGTTGGGGAGCCACGTCGCCATCTTTCTGGCTATGTTTATCTCGCCTCTAATGACTGTGATTGTCATTTTAGGATCTACTTATGGTTTTTTGATAGCTGGTTATCCATTTGTAATTGTCCTACGTGCTTTCTCTCATATTGTATTCGGTACCCTTGGGGCTATCTACTTGAAGAAAGCTCCCGAAACCTTAAATAATCCAATTAAGAAGTGGATTTTCAATATTGTAATGGCCATTATCCACGCATTAGGGGAAGTGGTGGTCTGCGTTATTTTTTACAGCTCCACTGCTTATCCAAGTGGTAATCTTTTCTATTTATTGTTTATCTTGGTTGGCTTTGGTACTATTATTCACAGTATCGTAGACTTTCTGATTTCCGATTTTATTTTCCAAGCTTTGAAAAAAATTAGATAAGCCTTGCAACTTATTCCTATTTGTCTTAAAATGAAGCTATGACAAAGCAAAGAAAAGAAAAATTATTAGAACTTTTAAAACAATCTAGCGTTGCTATCAATGGTCAAGCTTTGGCTGAGCATTTCCATGTGACCAGGCAGATTATTGTGCAAGATATTGCCTTACTTAGAGCCGATGGCGCTTCTATTCTCTCAACCAATCGTGGTTATCTATACAAAGAAGCTGATGATATTCCGACTTTTCATCGTCTATTCAAGATTAAACATGACGTAAATGATATGGAAGCTGAGCTATTAGCCATTGTCGATAATGGTGGCCGTGTCCAGAATATTCTGATTGAGCATCCGGTTTATGGCGAAATACAGACTTACCTGAAACTGACCTGTCGTCGCGATGTCCAGCATTTTCTCCAACAGGTCAAAGAATCTCAATTCCGTCCTCTATCTGAGCTGACAGATGGAGTTCACTATCACTTGATCCAAGCCGACTCCCAGCAGGATCTGGATTATGTTGAGACCGCTTTAAGAGATTTAGGTTTTTTGTTGGAATAAACAAAAAAAGACTGATTAGGCCCCAACCTAGTCAGTCTTTTTAGTACATACTTTTGCGCCAACCACCTTCTATCCGCTCGTGATAGTAATATTCCGACAACTCCTCGTCTTCCATCATACGCAGAAGTTCCAGCATATCGTAAGCCAACTCCAGCTGTGGCAGGCTATCCTTGTCTACCCAAGAAATCTCTCCCTCTTCTGTTGAGTGAATCTGACCAGAAAATTCAGTCGCTTTATAGCAAAAGACGATATAGCGAACCCCTTCATCCGTATGCCAGTTTTTTACCCCGACTAATTTTGGATGACGAATGGTCAAACCTGTTTCCTCTAAAATCTCACGAACAACAGCATCATGGAGAGACTCGCCCTTCTCGATATGCCCACCCGGAAAGGCATAGCCAGACCAATGATTACACTCAGGAGGGCGGTATTGCATAACCACACGTTCGTTCTCGAGATCTTCTATAAGGCAAATATTAGTTAAAATCGTTTCTTGGGCACGTGACATGGATTCACTCACTTTCTATTTGTTAATATTCATCCCGAAATTTTACTTCGGACTTCATCATAAAAGGATTAACTAAATCGTGGTATTCACGATAACCATGAAGCAAAGATCCTCTAACGATGATAACTTCCCTATCTACTATCCTACAATCTACTGTAATTGGAATGCGTGAATCTTCTATAAAAGAAAAAGCTAAAAGTGAAACACCCCAGATACAAAAAACTACAAAAGCACTAAAGATCTCTAGAATAAGATGGCGCTTTTGATCCACCCTTGATTTATAAAATCGACCCCATAAATGGAACAATAAGGTTAAACAAAGACAAAAAGAACAGAAATTCCACAGAGTAGGAATAAATGCTAAACCAAATGTTAATAAAATAAGATGGAAAATGACGAAGGATAACAAGGCAAAATAAACTATTCTATACACATTTAAATATTTCATAATATTTTTCTTCTTCTCAAGATTATGACTAGATCTCAAACAGGCTTTGGATCAACTTGCTTTCTAAGTTATTAAAACATATCTTCGTTATATTTTACTTCTGACTTCATGATAAAGGGATTGATCAATTCATGGTGTTCATAGGTACTATGAACCACAAAACCTCTAACAATGATGATTTCTTTATCTTGTATATGATAGTCTATATTGATGGGAATAGCAGGATTTTGAATGATTGACAAAACAAAGAATGCTGCAAACCAAAGATAAAGTACCACTAATGCACTGAATAATTGAAAGATAAGGTGGTACCATTGAAAATCCCTTGTTCTAAAAAAGACGATCCAAGGATGGATAAAAAGGGTCAAACAAAGAATGAAAAACCAACTATTCCACAAAACCGGAGTAAAGGATAGGCCAAAAGATAACAAAATCAAATGAATAATGACGAAAGTTAGCAAGGCCAGATAGAGTGTTTTAAATGAAAACAATTTAATTAAATTTTCTTTGGTCATGTTTTACCCTCTTTTTTTCATTATATTTTAAAATCAACATCGTTAACGCTGAAATGAAGAAAAAGATTAGATAGGTAGCAATCGGAAACCAAACATAGCGAGAATCCAAACTGATCAAAGGTGGCAAAAACCCTTTTCCATGTTTCAATCTAATCCCTACAAAACAATGAAAAAGAAAAATCGGGCCATTAAGATAGAGAAAAAATTCTGAAATATCTTTCAGCGAGTTGCTCCCCTTTCCTCTCAGACTTCCAAACCAAGAATTGAATGGAAAAGTAATCAAAAGAAACAAATTTAAATATAAGGGGCTAATATAACTAAACTCACGAAGCGGAGCAGGGATACTCTCATTACCAAATGTTAAATATCCCACGCCAAGACCAACCATTATAAAGAATATATAACCTAAAAGAGCTTCTACTATCCAATGCTTTTCCAACCAAAGGATAAACTTGTTCCCCTGAAATTTTACTTTTCTTTTATTTTTATTTTTCTTTTTGGTTTTACTTTTCATTCACCAACTCTATAATCTTCTGGAAAGTCTTGCCGTTTCGGATGGTCAGTTGCTTGTAGAAACTAGACTTGAGCAGTTTCTTATGATAGTTGGACTTGAGGTAGTCTGCTTGATCAGCGTTGCTATAAAAGAAAGCTGTCTGCCCAAAATGTAACTTTTCCTTGTCATTCGCCCAGCTGCCTGCCAGCTCTTGAACACTCTCCCTATCTGTCTTTGGCAGATAAAAGAGAACATCTCGCCGAAAGGCTGTTTCATCCTGCCACCAAGTAGGGAGATTAGTTATTTCTTTTTGAAGCATAGCAGAGCTGACAAGGACAAAAGGCAGAGGAAAATCGTAAGACCGACTGAAATAAGCCGACAATATCTCCCGAATCCTCTCCTCCTGCTCCTCGCTCTCAAAGAAAAGATTGCCACTATTAATGTAGGAAACCGTGTTTTCAAACCCCAACCCAGCTAAATCCTTCTTCAAATCAGCCATAATGACCTTGTTTTTTCCGCCGACATTGATGCCGCGGAGTAAAAGTGCATAACGCATGTGTGCTCCTTAAAATATATCTATTATGTCCAAACTAACTGTTAGAGTTTTTCGAGTAAATCATCCGTTTTTCTTTCACGGCTTTTCCTAAGTCAATGACTTTTTCCTCACCATCAAAAACGAAACCCATTTTTTCATAAAAGGCGATGGCACGTTTATTATCTTCTAAAACCCATAATATAATCTCTTGATAACCATACAAGGCAGCAAAAGCAGCCTGCATTAACTGCTGTCCTACACCTTTGCCATAAAAATCTTTTAAGACATACAAGGCGAAAATTTCACCCGCTCTTGTATCTGAGTCTCGAAAATCACCGTAGCTAACAAAGCCAACTACTTTAGCATCATCCAAAGCAATCAAGGTATTTTCAGGATACTTTTGACTATAAAATCGGCACTTATCCAAAGTCATCTGCTCTTGAAATTCCGCAGGCAAAATCTCATCATAAGCTTCACGCCATGTCTGCCAATGAACTCGGGATTTCCCTTCTATCTCCTCAGCTGTTTCCATTTTTTTGATAGTGATGACCATTTGTTTCCTCCTTGAATAAATCAATCTTCAATTATTCCGCCTGAAAACCATTGCTATCTAATTTCCCATTTTCTCCCCAAACAACTACATGAGCATTTTTGGGTAAGCTAGCAAAATCAACATAGTCAGTTAGACTCGCTCCTTCAGGAATCTCACCTTCCAGATTGAGATACAAATTCAATTGAGCCCCATACTTTTCTGACAATTGAATCATATCTTTTCTCAATTTCTTTATTTCATCTGCTGAAGCATCATACTTCTCTGTCTTGGGATTGTACTTTAATTCTTTTTTAATTTGAACCAAATCACGATAAAACCCTTTTGGGTCGTCAGTTACATCGTAATCTAAATCTGTTTTCAGCTCCTTAAATTTCACTGGCTTTAGAACAGACTCTTTGTCAAAATATAAGGTATTTAACATAGGATGGGAATTTGTATCTAAGACATAGAAAAGATAAGATTTGTTAGTATCGAAGATGGTTCATCATCACTATTAGCATAATAGGAATAAGTCCTATCTTCTAACTTCTCTGTTAAAATTTTCTCTGCACCTTCTGCCAATTGAACTTTTACATAATATTGATAAGTAACACGACTAACCAAAGTTGGAATCTCTATTTTCTTAACCTTCAATCCTAAATCATCTTCAAAAGCTGTGTTCACAACATATTCAATGTG
>OLOK01001315.1_pt1 | contig 21401 bp, 20 predicted proteins | sample 1672591 | NCBI WGS metagenome assembly OLOK01 (sample SAMEA3136703, study PRJEB25190) | human gut metagenome | biome: human gut; feature: human-associated habitat; material: faeces | place: Austria | collected 2013 | reverse complement strand
GCTCTGCGCCTACCCAGGCAGTTCTGGTGAACAGGGTCTGGGACGGAGCCGCCCGCCCTCGGGGACGAAGCCGAATTTTTTCCAGAACAGCCCCTCGCCCTCGTCGGCGGGCAGCGGCGCAGTGAAGACCGTGGCGGCCTCCCGGTCATAGCCGCCGAAGCGGCGCAATATCTCTTTCAGTAAATAGGAGCCATAGCCCTTCCGCCGCCACTGGGGCAGGATGGACAGGGAGGCGATGTCCGCGCCCTTGGGGGCGGGGGTGACGCTGCACTGGCCGATGATGTCGGACTCCTTATAAAGGGCGAAGCCGCCCGCAGTCACAGAAAGCTTCATGGATGTCTCCTTGGACCTTATTTCACACATTCTTCACGGGGGAAACGATTGATTTTCACAATTAGCAGATAGAATAAAATCGTGCCAGAGGGGAGCGGCAGAATGCTCCCTCCCGACCGAAGCTGTTTCCATGGCCGGTACGTTCCGGCGGGGACAGCTTCCCGATCCCTTCGAAAGGAAGTAATCACGATGGATGAAAACAAATGGGAATATGACTATTCCTCTTCCAATAATTCCGCCGGGGATACCGGCTATCCCAATGTGGGTTCCAGCGGCATGAACACCCCCACACCGCGAGGTGATTGAAACCCCTGTACGAGGCGCTTCTGCTTATCGCTAAGCTGGGTCTGAACCACCCCTTCACCGCGAGGTGTTTGAAACCCCACCCCGATATTCGGCAAATGTAACGAACATCGGGGGATTTTTTATCCACTTTCTACAACATTCCCCAAAAATATTGACAAAAATTGTCTAATGTGATAAAATGCTGGTTGACAAGAACAATAATTCACCGCCCGGAAATCTCCCGGCGCGGAAAAGAACGGAGTTGATATGATGGCAGAAACCGGATACGGCTGCGTGACTGCGCTTTACGACTGCCGCAGCAAACAGGAATACATCTACCGCACCAACAGGATACGCGAGATCTCCGGCGGCTCGGAGCTTCTGGCAAACGTCTACGGAATGTTCTTCAGAGCCGCAGAAAAGAAGGGACTCCGCATAAATTCAGACTGGCGCAGCGGCGCGGAATTTTCCGTGAAAGCATTTGCGGAAAGCGGCTTCGACGGCGAAGTGATATATGAGGGCGGAGGAAATCTCTTTATCATGTACAAAAGCCGTGAGACCTATATCCGTGCTAACCGCATTTTCTCCCGCATGCTGCTGGAAAAGACCTACACCATATCAGTGATAGCCGCCTGCGTTGAAACCACCGATAATTTCAAGGAGGACCGCACGCGCCTTTATAAGGAAAACAGCCGGATAAAGTCCACCGACTGGATATCTGTTCCCTGCAATACCCTGCCGATAACACAGGTAGACAGGGATACTTTTATGCCCATCGTAAAGAAAGAGGACAACTGCTCACTTTCCCGGGAGAGCGTGCTGAAACGCAAGGCTTTTGAGAAGTCCGCAGAGGTCGGCGAGATGTTCCTTGACGATATCTCCGGCGAGGAAAACAAGGGTACCGAAAGCCTGCTTGCCGTTATCTATGTTGACGGCAACGCAATGAGCAAAAAGGTAAAGGCGTGTACCGAGAATATCAGCGGCTACACGGAATGCACTTCAGCGCTCCGGAGGTTCTCCATAAGCACGGACAAGTCGTTCGTGGAGCGCCCGATAAGCGCTATAAAGGCAAAGCTCGCCGAACGGACCGATGGCAGGCACAAGTTCCGCAGAGTTATCGCCGGCGGCGATGAGATAACCCTGATATGCAACGCAAGAGCGGCGCTCGATGTCGTGACCGCATATTTCAGCGCGCTCGACGAGGAAAACCGCTCCCTGCCTGACGACCAGAAGAATTACGCCTGCGCGGGCATCGCGATAGCGCACAGCCATGCGCCGTTCTCCGATGTTTACGAGATCGCAGAACAGTGCTGCGAATCCGGAAAAAAGAAGTCAAGAGCGCAGGACAGCCGTGTGAATTACGTAGATTTCCACTTCTGCCGTTCTGGTATCACAAACGATATGGAAACTATCCGCGAAACGCAGGAAGCCGGTCTGACTGCGCGGCCGTATGAGGTTTCGGCTGAACTGAGCGAGTTCATCAGCGCCGGACAGCGTCTGAGCGCCATCGGCAGAGCCAACATAAAGGACCTTGCGGCGGCAATGATAAAGGGCGATTCCTACTACCGCTTCGAGGTGGAGCGGATAAAGTCAAGATACCCCGCCGCCGGGCTTGACAGCGGCGATGAAAAGCTCCGTAAACTCATTTTCGATATCGCGCAGGTTTACGATATCTGGTTTGCGAAAACTGAAACCGATGAACAGGAGGCGTCCGAATGAACTGTGAATTAAGAATAACGCTGAAATCGGATATGTGTTCTGCAAGCGGGGACGGTTTCTCTCTGTCGATAGATACCGATGTCAGCTATGACAGCCACGGTTTACCGGTGATACCCTCAAGGCGCATAAAGGGCTGTATGCTGGAGTCCGCAAAGTACATAGGCGCACAGAATATCGGCGGGATATTCGGCGTTTCCGGCACCAGCCGCGGCTCGCTGAGAATAGGGAACGCAGTTCCGGAGGGCTATGCTTCCCTCTGCACGGAGGCTGAAAATTCTGGGAAGAACGCACAGCAGATACTCGCGCTGTTCACTTCCGTGAAAGCTTCCACCGCCATCGAGGACGACACGGCAAAAAATGAGAGCCTGCGCTTCATGCGCGCTGTGAACCACTATTCGCCTTTTGACGGGTCGGAGATGGTTTTCACCGCGCCTATTGAAATAGAAGATAAGTATTTTGACGAGCTTTCGAGAATATGCAGAGCTGTCCGGAATATCGGCTACAAGCGCACCCGCGGATTCGGCGCGGTCAGGTGCGAGCTTTTAAGGTCGGGGCAGTCCAGCGTAAGTACCATTTCCGGAAAGATAACAGATGATGAAGCGACCTACGAGCTTCGGTATTCCGTCCGCAACGAATCTGCACTTATGCTGCCGGGGAGCAATTCCTCTGAAACTGACGACTATATCAGCGGAACTTCCATTATGGGTTTCTTTGCAAATCAGTATCTGAAAAATCACTCTGACGACAGCGATTTTGAGGAAATGTTCCTCAGGCATGGTGTGATTTTCTCGAATCTGTATATCACCTCGCCAGAGGGAACAGCCGCGCTCCCCGCGCCTGCCGCTATTGCTAAGGATAAAACTCAGTCAGCTGAACATGGGACTGTTTATGAGAATCTTCTTACAGTCGGCGAAAATCACGTCAGGATACTGAAGCCGCTGAAAAGCGGCTATTTCGCGACGGGTAAGGAAGTAAAAGTCCAGACCGAGACGGTATATCATCACAGCACCGGAGATGACAGCACTCTTTACACCCAGACGTGTATCTGTCCCGGACAGGTGTTCAGCGGAACTGTTACCGGAAAGGGAAAATACCTGCGTAACATTGCGGAAGCACTCTCCGGCGGCGTTGTGACCGTCGGCAGGAGCAAGACCGCGCAGTACGCGGAATGCAGCGTTCTGTACGCTGAGCTTAGACCGCTGGAACTGAAGCAGATAAGCGTTTCCGGCGGTGAAAGGACCGCGGCGGTGTTCTGCTCTGACGCGCTTTTCACTGACGACTGCGGAAGCTATACGACTGATTTCGCAGAGGTTTGCTGTCAGCTCGGAATAAAGAACGCCGATACCGATAAGTCGTTCATGAAATATAAGACGATCATGGGCTATATGTCCGCGGGTAACTACAAGAAACCGCATATCCGTGCGATTGCCGCAGGGAGTACGATATGCTTCACGGCTGAGAGCGTCTGCACACTGCCGGAGTATGCGTATTTCGGCGCAAAGACTGGCGAGGGCTTCGGAATGGTTCGCTTTGTAAAGGCGGGCGAGCTTATGAAACTTGGGGAATGTGGATTTGCTTCCGGAAAGGTAAATGCGGAGACAGACGGCAGGCTCACTGAACTCCTCAAAAAGAACGATACGACTGAAGAAATGCGCAGTTCCGCCATCGACTATGCGCTCAGCAACAGAAGCGCACTTGTAGGGCTGAGTTCCTCGTTTGTCGGCAGAGTATTGCTGATGATACGGCAGGCGGGCGCTTTCAACGACCTTATAAAGCGGATAGACTCCGTCAAGACAGAGGCAAAAAAGAAAAAGGCGCACGATATCGCAATGACCGCCGAAAAATACAAATATAACGAGGACTGGCGCGAGTATCTCGAAACCGTGTTCCTGCTGGGTAAATACTTCCTCAGAACGGCTGACAGAAAGGAGGAAGAATAACAATGGAGCGTGTATATTACAGGTATATTTTCAGACTGAAAAGCCCGCTGGCGCTCGGTTCGGGGATAAGCGACAATACCGATTCTGACGTTCTCCTTGACAGCCGCGGTGTTCCGTATATTCCGGCTACCTCAATTGCCGGAGTGATCCGTCACAGCGTTGACGAGGATACTGCCAGAGAGCTTTTCGGAACTATCCAGAACGGCAGCGGCGAGATGAGCAAAGTGCTGACCTACGACGCAGTCTGCACCGGAGAAAACGCCGTATCTGTACGCGACAGCGTAAGGCTGAACAACAAGGTGGCGGAGGACACAGGAAAGTTCGATTTTGAGGCGGTTGAGACCGGAGCGGAGTTCAGAGGCTATATCGAGCTTGCGGACTGCGGAGCTGACGGCGACAGCGTAATTAACGAAGCATTCCAGAAGATAAACGCAGGTCTGCTGAGATTCGGTCACAAGACGACAAGAGGGTACGGAACGGTCGCTGTTGAGGGACTCCAGCGCATAGGATTCAGCGATGCAGACGACTGGCTCGATTTCGATATGTTCGACGATGAGTGCTGGAAAAACGCTCAGGCTGTGGAACTGACGAAGCCCTCCGACCTCACGGGAATAACGCTTTCGCTGAAACAGCGGGGCGGTATTTCGATACGCAGGTATTCCACGGATGTTTCTGACGGAGAGAATGCAGCGCCAGACTACGAGCAGCTTTCCCTGCGCAGCGGAGTTCCGGTGATACCCGGTACAAGCTGGGCGGGCGCATTCCGGGCAAGATTCTGCGAGTTCGCAGGAGAAGAGAAAGCTGACGGGCTTTTCGGTCATATCGAGGAAAACGTCAAGCAGGCGAGGAATAAGAAGTCTGCCATATATTTCAGCGAAAGTATGCTTGACGGCGGTTACTACAAGACCGTTACGAGAAATTCCATCGACAGATTCACCTCTGGCACGAACGACGGCGCACTGTACACGGAGAAAACCTATTACGGCGGAAGCACAGAGCTTGAACTGCTGTTCACGGAAAAGCAGTCCGACGATGTAAAGCGTGCTGTCCTCGCAGTAATAGCCGACCTTGACAACGGCTTCCTGTCCGTTGGCGGACTGACCTCGGTAGGGCGCGGAATTTTCTCGGTTGAAAAGCTCTGTATCAACGGTCAGGACATGACAGAGAGCTTCAGAAATTATGATTTTGACAAGCTGCTGGAGGTGTGGTAATGTACGATTTTATCTGTGAAAACGGCAGGGTCGAGGACTCCGGACTTGAGGCGCTCCTTAACTCAAAGGCGCAGTCCGGAATGATATCCTACCGCCAGTATACCACCGGGATATTCTGCGATGGATTCAGCGGCACAGTAGATGACGCGGCGCATCTTCTTGAAATACGGCTGTTCAATGAGAACGCGGAGATAAGTGCTTCCCGCCCGGAAATCGGAATGCCGTTCACATGGCGCATTATCGACGACAGTAAGTTCCGCGAAGCGCTTTCCGGCGACGAAACATTCGAGGACAGAACATACACCGAACAGCAGTATCTTGATATCGACTCCACTAAATCGTACGGCAGGAATTATATTGCAACAGGCGGCGGGCATTACACGCTCCCGGTGGAGAACGCTGAAAAGCTGGAGATACGGAACTACTGCATTTATGACGATAACGGCATACTGAAAATAGTGGATCTCAGGATAGTGCGTATCCTTGCGAAAGGAGAACAGTAATGGACGACAGATTTGTTAATCCTTACACCTTCGTCCCGCTCCCGAAAGGCGGCGCTAAGCGCAGCGACTGCACAGAGGCGACAGAGCCGGTTTTCAGCGGGGAGATAAAGTGCAGGCTCATCACAAAAACGCAGATAGCTGTGCCGGATATACTGAAAAATCCCGTTCCGGACAACGTGGAAAGAACCGAGCCAAAAGAATACGACTTCTTCACGCTTGACGGAAAAGCGGCTATCCCCGGCAGCGGCATACGCGGAGTTATTCGAAGCGTGTTTGAGGTGCTGACGGATTCCTGCATGCATCTTAACGATAAGGAAGATGATTATTTTCATACCAGAATGAATAAACCATATGCCGGAATTATTACTTACGACCCTGCAAGCAATAAATATTTCCTCCATAAATCGGAGCGGGTACGCGACAAGACAGGAAGTGATTATAAAACTGGGGATAAAGTCGTATTTAATTCAAAACCCGGAAAGAAGGGCGCTTCTGATTTGGTATCTGAATTTTTGACTTATGGCAGTTCAAACGGGGTTTATCTCAGACCGGACACGTTTGGAGAAGACAAAAAATCTAATCCCAGTGTATTCAAGTGGTTTGAAGACGAAGAAGATAAAAGCGAAATTGATGTCAAATTCGTTAAGCGTTTAAAGGCTAACGTTGAAATGTACAAGGGCAAACACAAGGGCGATTACGAAAAGACAATAAATGAGATGGAAAACGGAGAAGGATGGCTTCCGGTGTGGTATTATCGGGATCCTGACACCGGATCTTTTTACTTTGCTCCCTCACAGTGTTCAAGATCTGTTTTCAATAAAACATCGCATGATGTCGTTAAAGCCGCTAAAGTTAATGCGTGCGTCTCTCCTGAAAACTGCTGTGAAGCATGTGCGTTATTCGGATTTATTTCTAATGAGAATCACAATTCATTTAGTCGTGCAAGCCGTGTGAGATTTACAGACGCAGTATGTGATTCTACAGACTGTTTTGATGGTCCATATCTGTTGCCTTTACTTGCTAATCCTCGTCTGTCATCGTTTGAGTTTTATCTCAGCGGAAATTATAATAAGAGAGAATGGAACAGGCTATACGGTCCCGACAGCAGTAAAGTCACCATTGCCGGCAGAAAATTCTACTGGCACGCCCCGCAGAATGTCATCACCAGTGATGACGAGAAAGCTGAGGAGCAGCCTACGATGGCTGCCAGAATGCAGCTTGTCAAAAAAGGAATGGATTTTTCTTTCAGTGTATTTTTCGACCGAATAACAGAAAAGCAGCTTAGAAAGCTCGTATTTGCACTTGACCTCGGTGAGAACTCTGACGATTCCCGGCGTTGCCACAAACTTGGGCATGGTAAGCCTGTCGGATTAGGGTCAGTAAAGATCATTGTAGATCAGATTATAACCAGGAGCTTTGTAGAAAATCACTATTCTCTGAACGATATAACTAAGAATATATTAAGTGAAGCGAACGAGGATATGTTCCCTAAAACTCCTGTGCTCACTGCTTTTTTGGATAAGTTACTTGATTTGGATTATGTTGCAGGGTATGATGTGGATTATCCGCGCTTAAAGGAAGGTGGAGATGTTTTTAGCTGGTTTTCGGAAAACCGCGATCCGCTCGCAAGCAAAACGAACAAGTTTATAAAGGTTCAGGCTGAAAAAAGAATGGAAAGCTACAAGCGTCTTGACAATAAAGGTTATATAATATACTACAACCACCTGCCCAGGATCACTGATCCGGATCCGTCTTTGCCAAGAAAGCCTAAACCAGGTCAGAATGGCGGAAAAAATTCTGGTGGCAATAAAGACTCGTTAAATAACAGAAAATGATCATACGGGGGTGTCCTTTTGATATATCAGTCGGATTTCATAACGGACGATATCGACGCGTCGGAGCTGTATTCCGGGCTTGGGGTGAAGCTCCACGGCGCTGCAATGAAGCTGATAAAAAGCAGCTACGCTGAATTCCTCCATCAGAAGGAACACCACCCGTTCTCAATTTTCGCAGTCCCGAATGACGGCGGATTTGTCATCAGGGTATCCGCGCTGAACGACGAGGCCGCGTGTATTATCGAAGGCTTCCGGAAAGCGAAGCGGCTCAAAATCTACGGCATTGAACAGCCGGTGCGTATCGTAGGGGAGAATCCAGCCCCGGCGATACGCGCCGACAGCGCCGGGGAGCTTATCCGGGGAAATTCCTGCCGCATGGCGTTCGTCACTCCGGCTATGTTCAAGTCGCAGGGGCGGGTGTGCTGTTTTCCGGAGATAGAGCGGTATTTCTATTCCGTGATATGCAAGTTCAGCAAGTTCGAGGGTGCGGAGCTTTCCTATGATGAGTTCTGCGAAGCTTTCGCCGCCGGGGAGACCGGGGACTTTCAGCTTCGCCGGGAGGATTACAACATCAGCGGGAATATATTCCATGGTATGACCGGGTATGTTGACTACCGCTTCCCGAAAGATCCGGAGCAGTCGCGGCTTCTGAAAACCGTGTTTGCCTACGCGACCTACTGCGGCGTCGGCGGCAAGACCGGCATGGGTATGGGCGGGTTTGTTCTGGCTTAAAATGCTTGACAAATCAAAAAAATTGTGCTAAAATATAGTCAAAAGGGTGGCTAAAATGAAGCGTTATAAATGTTTTTCCAAAATTCAAGTCCGAGTTTGCCGCATAACCATGCAGGCTTGTGGGTTTGCAGTCTGAACCACCCCCTCACCGCGAGGTGATTGAAACCACTGAATGCCATGCCAAGTGCAGATGTAGGCAGGTCTGAACCACCCCCTCACCGCGAGGTGATTGAAACACAACTCGCTGTTCATCAAATATGAAAAACGCGTGTCTGAACCACCCCCTCACTGCGAGGTGATTGAAACTTCTCTAATTTGGAGTTAATCATTTGATCTACAAGTCTGAACCTCCCCCTCACCGAAAGGTGTTTGACAATCATACAAAACCTTGACCACATCTGAAATTTGTGAGGTACAGTCGGTGCGTATTTACATAAACGAACATGGCGCAAAAGTAGGTATATCCAACGGTAAACTAGTTGTAAGCAAAAATGGCGTAAAGCTTAAGTCGCTTCCTGCTGAGCAGTTTGAATGAAAACTGCTATTTCCCTGAAGTGGAGAAAACAATATCAATGCTATCCTCAGCCGAGAATAAATGCAGTTCCGGTAGTAATGCCGCCACCCGTGGAATCGAAGGCAGCACTTCCAGAATGTATTTTTCAGCGCTGAGTTTTTTTATTGATAAGAAGTTCGGGTTCTCAGGCAGGAACCGCCGTCCTCCAAGGGACTGTGCTAATGCGGCATTAAGCTATAGCTATTCGGTGCTGTATAATTCCGCTGACGTTATTCTGAGAAACCATGGGTTTGATACTTTCGTGGGATTTATGCACACTTCCCAGAGCGGTCATCGTGCCCTTGCTTCTGATATGATGGAGATATTCAGACCTCTCATTTCGGATCGGGCGGTATTGGATTTCTTGAATTCTGCAAATATCGAAACCGATTTTACATACAATGGAGAGGCAGTTTATCTGTCAGACAAGGGCAGGAAAAAGCTTATCTCCTGCTTTGAAAAAGCGATATCTTCTGCTGCGTCTGCTCCTGATGGATATGAGCAGAGCTGCAGGGGGCTTATGCTGTACCATGCGGATATGCTGTCTTCCGCTGTTGATAACAAAGATGTTTCACGTTTTGATCCATATATAGAAGGTGAAAGCAATGCACGTTCTGGTGATATATGATGTTTCTGACAACAAAAAGCGGCGCCGTATTTTCAGAATACTCAATGGCTGCGGAACGCGGGTACAGGAATCCGCATTTGAGTGTATCATCTCCGAAGCAAGAATTTCCGCACTTGAAAGAAAGCTCTCAGCATTGATCGACAGAACTGATTCTGTAAGATTTTACAGGCTTCCCGTCAATGCAAGGATATCTGTTTATGGTGATACGACCAATGAGGTATTCAGCAGCAGTTCATATGTTGTTATTTAGAGAATATTATATTGACAATATTGACAAATCAAAAAAATTGTGCTAAAATATAGTCAAAAGGGTGGCAAAAATGAAGCAAGATAGATGTTTTTTTGAAATCCAAATCCCGGTTTGCCGCATAACCATGCAGGCTCGTGGGGTTGCAGTCTGAACCACCTCTACACCGCGAGGTGATTGAAACCGTTCGCACCGGATAGAGCCTCGACAGTACTCATTGTGCGTCTGAACCACCCCTACACCGCGAGGTGATTGAACAGAAAATCCCGATATCCGAAAAGATACCGGGATTTTTTTTATAAAAAACTTAAAAATTCAGCACAGCCGGGTATATATATAGTGAAATGTGGTGATAGCGATGTCCGTTCCTGCATGTATTATTGCTGCTGGTATTTCTGGTGCGTGTGCGATTACTGCCGCCATCATCAACAACGCCGGCAAGTGATTCAATGTTCCCTCATCGTTCCTCAATGTGAAAGGAGTTCAAGATGTCTCTTTACAAACCCGGCAGACCTACCGAGGTCAAGCCCCTCGACCCCTCCAACACCCGCAAGGTTCCCTCGGCAAAGGGCGAATACCGCATTATCAATTCCAACACCCGCGAGGTGGTTTATGTCGGCGTCAGCAAGGACCTCAACCGCCGTATGCACGATCACATCCGGTCCGGCAAGCTGAGCGGCGACAATTCCATTTTTGCCTACAAGCAGGCGGACGGCAGGGCTTCACAGGCGCGCATAAACGACCACGAGCGCTCCAAAATCGAGCAGCACAAGCCGGAGCTGAATCAGCGCGCAGGCGGCGCCGGCAGACCCTACAAGCGCTGATTCGGGTATTGACTTTCGGCTGAATTTGTGTTAAAATAGGTGTATAAGGGTGGCGTTTATGAACTGCTGTAAATGTTTTTTTAAATTCAAATCCGAGTTTGCCGCATAACCATGCTGGCTTGTGGGTTTGCAGTCTGAACTACCCCCTCACCGCGAGGTGATTGAAACGGTACAGCCCACCACTTCCGCAATCTCAGTACATAACGCCCAGTCTGCACTACCCCCTCACCGCGAGGTGATTGAAACGCAAGGTATTCGCGGACTTTGGGATTTGTCTTGTCCAGTCTGAACTACCCCCTCACCGCAAGGTGCTTGAACCGAAAAATCCCGATATCCGAAAAGATACCGGGATTTTTTCTATAAAAAACTTAAAAACCGCAGAGAAACTGGTATATATAGTGAAAGGCAAGAATGTCAGCCGGAATCTCAACTACTCTGAAAAACGTGTTGACACTTGTCTGATTTTATGGTAAAATCAATTCAGAGCGGCATGACGTCAGCAGTACTTCATGCGGCAGAAAGGAATACCAGATGAAGAACATTCTAATTTCCTGCATAAGCAAATTCGACAGAAATAAACTTGATCAGGGCGCATATACCTATCAGAATCAGGACCTTACCGTCACCGCATATCAGACCAACGAAGCCTGCCTGAAATATCTGCTGAGCAGGCTGGGCGCAGATAATCAGCTTGACGTACATATCCGCGTGCAGAGCAACGACGTAGCCGCTCCCGGGGATTTCACCATGGAGTACCTTAATGGCGAGATAAGCCGTTTCTGTGGGGAAAACGGATTTACAGTCCCGCAGTACTTTGATGTGTTCCTCGGCGAGGACGAGCAGTACCACAGGTTCGACAGGGTGCTCAGCGAGATATCCAAGGAGGTCCAGCGAATTGCCGCAGACGATCCGGATATCACGATACATCTTGACATGGCAGGCGGAAAGCGTGATAACTTCATCTTCATTCAGCTTCTGACGAAATTGCTGTCCTATTACGGTTACTCAATACACGCATATTACGCCGACGCAGATTTCAGAACAAAAACCGGCACTATTGTGAATACGGACCGCTCATTTCAGCATATGGAAGTGCTGGACGCAGTGAACGATTTTGTTCAGCACGGTTCCGCTACTGCGCTGAGAGCGGCGTTCAGCAAGGTTGAAAGTCCGTCGGTCAAAGCTCTGCTGAAAACCATGGAGGAATTCAGCGATTCTATCCAGCTCTGTGCAACGGATCTTTCAAAGAAGCTGGAGCAGCTCGATCAGCAGCTTGAACAGGTCGAGAAATACGTCGAGGACGACAGCAACGGTCTGTTCATGATAAAGGCGATGATACCGCTGATACGCAGCAAGTTCCATATCTCGCATGATTCCGGCAGCCGCGGTATTATAGGTATCGTCCGCTGGTGTCTTGAAAACGGACTTGTTCAGCAGGCGCTTACCATCTACAATGAGAATATCGCAGACATCATATATTATGAGAAGCTGATTTCTATTGACATGAAGGTGCATGGCACTGAGATAAACCGCATGATGAAAGATCGCCACCCGTCAGAGGAAAACAACACGCGTCTTCTTTATGTTCTCGGAAGAGTGTTTGACAATATGTTCGATTCGCCGGACGAGGACGACAATGATCTCAGCTCTACGCTCGGCAGATACAGGAAGAAATCCAAGGAGCGCACCGACAGGTACGGAAACCGGAAATACAACAACTACGAGTGGACGATCGCCGCAATCTTTTTCGATGAAAAGTATCTTCCTGACGGCGTAAGGCTGAATGTCCCGTCGGAGTTAATGCAGCGCATATTCAGCGACAGCAGGTTTGCGGTCTGCGCAAGGAACCGTGTGAATCACGCTTCAAATATTGACACCTATGAAAATCTTATCATTTCGCTGTTCAATGAGAAGCGCTATCCGTTCTCGTCTTACCCGAATACATTTACCCCTAAGAATGTGACCAAGGATATGAAGCGTGCGCTTGATAATCTTGAAAAAGCGCTCAATGGAAAGGAATGATATTTATGAAGCATTTTATTACTGCGATAAGCCTTGCAAAGGATCTGAAAACTACGGTATATAAAAACGCTGAAAGCGTTGAATTCCTTGAAACTGACCGCGAATTTTCCCACCCGATACTTGTTCCGATACAGAATCTAGCGGAGAGCGGTGATAAAATCAAAGTGACCGTGATCCTCACCAGCAAGACCAGTCCGTTTGTAAAGCAGAATTACGAGCATTTCGTGGGTGAACTCAACAGACTGCGCGATGAGATCGGCTTTGATTACGGCGAGATAAACGTCATAGAAGCAAGCTATGACGAATCCTCGTCCAAGCACTTGAAGCTTTTTGAGAGCATAATAAACAGTATCGGCAGAGACGAGCTTATCACCGCCGACGTCACCTACGGCAACAAGCCTACTTCGATGGCTCTCCAGCTTGCGCTGACCTATTCGTACCTTTACGGCGACAATACCGCTGTGAAGGCGCTGGTTTATGGCGAGTACAACCACGATACCAACTGTTCAAATATTTTCGATGTTTCTGCGCTGTTCTATATCAACAATATTATGGGCAGGCTTTCTTACGCAAAGCCCAAGGATCCCCTTGCATTCATCAGACCGCTTCTGAACCACGGAGAGGACGGCGATAAGGATGAGTAATGTTGATACTATCAACCGGCTTGCAAAGGATATCGCGGAAAGATTCGGCAGCGATATAAATGCGGCTTCCGAAAAAGCCACCAGTGAATTCAATCAGCTTTATACAAATATTCTGGTAGAAGTGGACAGAACCTTTGGCAACAACCGGGATTATTATGAATTCTGTGAGGTTATATCGGACACATTTACGAAAGTAATGGAAAAGTACGATCCGCAGTATGATTTCTGGAACTTCTATGTCAGCTCGCTCAAGAAAAAAGCCCTATCCCGTATAGATAAGCGCAATCGTGAGAAATACGAAAAAACCAAGAGCGACGACGGAGAAAAAAGCATACAGGACGTCAGAAAAAGAGAATACAGCTTAGACGAAGCAATATCCGGTGATACTGAAAGTCTGACTGTTAACGACTCCGTTGAAGATACCAAGGATCAGACTGACAGGGCGCTTTATGACGCCGCATACAATGTATTCTATCTTGCGCTTGTCGATTACTGCCTCGGGCAGAAGGCGTCTTATTCAAAGAAAAAGACGTTCAATTACACGCCGCTGTTTTTTACCGATCAGGTGGCTTTTGAAATCATCACCGAGGGCGATGATAAGATAATGGATCTCATCAGGAGCAACAATATTAAATTCAACGAGGCGTCTGACATTGACTTCCTGAACACGTTCGTGGACAAGCACTGTGATGAACTTTCCGACGCTGACGGTGCGGATTATCTTCCGCTTTCACTTTTCACAGGAAAGGAAAAGGACTCTGATAAACCCTGCCGTGCAAAGGGGAAGCTTCCATATGCGGTTATAGAAAAGTACCTTGGATCTGCATTTGGTAAGCGGGTTTCGGATTCTGCCGTGAAGCAGAAAAAGGACGAATATGACGCTGTACGTAAATCACTTGGAGAAAGATGGGTATTATAAGTATATAATGGCATTATTGTCTTTTTAAATATCGGATAACATTTTCTCTTGCTATTCTCCACTGATTACCCACCCTGAACGCCTCAATCTCACCGCTCTGCACCAATCGCAGAGCGGTGTTTTTTCCTATATGCAGAAGTTTCTGCAGCTCTTTTAGTGTCAGTATATCTTTTGTATTATTAAGCATTATAACACGCTCCTTTCGGTTTATTTAATCCCATGTTTGCCCGAAAAGCCACTTCACACAGAGGTATATTATACCGTTGTGAGGAGGTGATCCGATGAAGGAATAAGCGCACAGACGCTCGCAGCGATAGCCGAAGCCAGTATCCTGGTGATATCAGGCATAATCGGCTTAGCGACCGAGCGTCGCAAGGACGAGAAGCGTAATCAGCTTCAGCAGAAAATCGACGACGCAGAACGCGAAATGAAACGCCTCGACAGCACGGACTTCCGGCTGAAGAAGTAGTTTATTTCGGTTTATCCTGCACCCGATTTTTACAGCAGAACACAGCCCCGTTGCCGTGATGAAAATTCACGGTGACGGGGCTTTTGTTTTGCTCACAAACCGCACAACAGAGCCACACAGGAGGTAACAGAAATGTTCAGCAACCCAAGATACAGCACCAGAGGAATATCGGAAACAGTCCCGATATTAACGCAGATCATTCTCTGAAACTGCATTGACAGCATGAAAGTCGAAAAAGATTATCTTCAGGTTTTCAAACTCACGGCAAAGGACCACACCCAGCACGTTACGCACAGTCAGGAGGAACCCGCTTACGAACACTCGTTCGATTTCCGGACTGACGAACCCATCACGGCAAAAATCTTCGTCATTGATGACGAAACTCACACTACCATGCTTTTGGCAGAAGAATATTGAGGAGGACACACTATGGACAACAACGAAACCAACCGCCCCGTTTGCAATTGCTGCGGAGCGACAATCGAAACCGATGACTACTACACTTTTGAAGGCAGCATTTTATGCGACGACTGCTACCATAGCGAAACTGTTGTTTGTGAGCACTGCGGCGACAGAATCTGGTCAGACGATAATGCAGGCACAGACAGTACGCCGCTTTGCAATTCTTGCTACGACGATTACTATACTACCTGTGAATGCTGCGGTCGCATTATCCACCGTGATTACGCCAACTACGATGACGACGATGACTACGCCTATTGCGACCGTTGCTACGAGGAACGTCAGAACAGCTCAATTCATGAGTACAATTACAAGCCCGATCCGATATTTTATGGCGACAGCAAGCGTTATTTCGGCGTGGAACTTGAAATCGATGAGGGCGGTAAAAACAGTGACAACGCTGATACGATTCTGGGTATCGGCAACCGGGTTGCGGAGCATATCTACATAAAATCTGACGGAAGTCTGAACGATGGCATGGAAATCGTAACGCACCCTATGTCGCTCCGCTATCACAAGGACAAAATGCCGTGGGTAGACATCATGCGTTCAGCAATTCGCATGGACTACCGCAGCCACAAAACAAGCACATGTGGATTACACATTCACGTCAACAGAACAGCCTTCGGCAGTACCCGGGAAGCACAGGACGAGTGCATTTCCCGGGTTCTTTATTTTGTGGAGCACCATTGGCTGGAACTGCTCAAATTCAGTCGCAGGACAGAGTACCAGATGAACCGCTGGGCTGCTCGCTACGGCTATAAGAACAGTCCGAAAGAGATTCTGGAGGACGCTAAAAAGGGCTGCAACGGTCGCTATGCTTGCGTAAACATCACGAACTACCATACGATAGAATTCCGTATGTTCCGCGGCACGCTGAAATACAACACGCTTATTGCAACTCTGGAACTCGTGGATAAGATCTGCGAACTTGCAACAGATCTCACAGATTCTGAACTGAAATCCGTAAGTTGGTCGGATTTCGTAGGTTCACTGGACGACAGCACGGAACCCGAACTCATCACATACCTGAAAGAGCGCCAGCTCTACATAAACACGCCGATTACCAGTGAGGAGGACGATTAACATGTGTGCAATTTTCGGCTTGATAGACTACAATCATACTTTAAACGCAAAACAGCGTGAAAAGCTGCTTAGTGTTCTTTCAGAGGAATGCGAGGAGCGTGGAACCGACGCAACTGGCTATGCCTTTAACCATAACGGCAAACTGACGATATTCAAGCGTCCATTCGCTGCTCACAAAGTACATCTGCGGTTGCACGAAGATTCAAATGTCATAATGGGACACACCAGAATGGCGACCCAGGGAAATAAGCTCGATAACCGCAATAATCACCCATTTTCCGGAATAGTGAACGGAACTCATTTTGCGCTTGCGCACAACGGCGTACTTCACAATGATGTGAGGTTACGCAAGCAGATATCGTTGCCGAATACTCCAGTCAAGACGGATAGCTACATAGCAGTTCAGCTCCTGGAACAGCAGAAATCCCTCGACATTCAGTCTATTTCTGAAATGGCTGAATTAGTCGAGGGCTCTTTTGTGTTTACAGTTCTGGACGAAAATAACAACATGTACTTCGTTAAGGGAGACAATCCGCTGGCGCTGTACCATTACGAAACTTGCGGACTGTATGTCTACGCCAGCACGGAGGTGATTCTCGACCGTACTCTCACTAGGCTCGGAATCATAAGCATAGAGCACCAGAAAATCAACACTACCTGCGGAGACATTCTGAAAATCGACAGTACAGGCGCAATGGAACATGGAATGTTCGATACCACAAACCTGATGATGTACGACTATCGTTATTTCCGTCGTGATTGGTGGAATGTTCCCGAGCCATGCGAGAATGAACCGCAGGACATAAGGCAGCTCAAAGACTTCGCAAGCTCTATCGGAGTGTCACGGGAAGACATCGACCTGCTCCTCAGCTATGGATATTTCGTGGAGGAGATAGAAGAAATGCTCTACCAGCCCGGAGTGATTGAGGAAGCCTTGTGCGAAATTCTGAACGAATGCGCATACGACTATTGTGGTGAATTCTGAGTGTTCGGAAATCTCACCCACATTGCGGACATATCCGGAAAGCGCCGAACCGATATTTGCGAACGCAGAATCACGGCGCTTTCCGGTTTCCGTTAAAGTATACTTTATCGAACGGAGGTCCTATGGGAAGAACATACGGTTACGCACGAGTTTCAAGCACGGAGCAGAATCTCGACCGTCAGATCGAGGCGCTTCTCGAATACGGCGTTGAGGAACGTGACATCGTTACGGACAAGCAGTCGGGCAAGGATTTTCAGCGCAAGGGCTACCTTGCTTTGAAGAACCAGATGCTCCGACCCAGCGACACGCTGGTAATCAAAGAAATGGACAGGCTCGGCAGGGATTACAGCGCAATCAAGGACGAATGGCTCGACATTCAGCACATGGGCGTGGATATTGTGATAATTGACACACCCATACTGAACACGAAAGAGAAATCCGACCTTGAAAAGAATCTGATTTGCAGCATCGTCTTTGAGCTGCTCGCCTACACCGCCGAAAAGGAACGCCGCAAAATCCGCATACGCCAATCCGAGGGAATCAGGCTGGCACTTGACAAGGGCGTGAAATTCGGCAGACCTGAAACAACGCTCCCCGACAATTACGCCGAGGTGATTGACCTGTGGCACTCTAACCAAATTACAGCAGTAGAAGCCATGAAGCGCCTTGACATGAAGAAAACAACATTCTACAAACTGGCTCGCAGGCTGACGAACAAATGATTACCAGCGGTGCGAGCCGCTTTTATATAGATCAACCGGTGCTTCGTTTGTGGAGCACCGGTTTTTTGTATTGACAATGGATAGATTTTGTAATATAATCAATATAGAGTTGTGATATTTCATTATGGCTGGAAAATAATAAGGAGAACAAATAGCATGAAGAAAAATAATAATACCTCCGAACTTGATGATCTCCTTGCAAATGTAGAAGATATTGATTTTGTCTTTGAAGACGATACTATATCTGATACAGATGAATCGGATGAGAGCGAAGAAGATGACTTACCGGAAGATTTTTTTGACGATGATTCTGAAGAAAATGATCTGTATGAACCAGATGGTACACCGAAGAAACATTCCTTTGTGGTCGGTGACAAGGTAATGACATCTATCTTTCCGGAGCGCTTTTTTGATTCCGATTATGAAATGAACACGAATGAGAAATTATATATCATTGATTGTTCAAAAGAGTGGGCGCAGGCACGTCAGGAATATGATAATTTAATGGAAGAGTACTACCTCCGGACTGAAAAAGCAAACCAGCTTACTGAGAGCAATAATCCTCCATGTTTTGAAGTCAGAGATGAGCCTGCTGATAAAGTGGCTAGGATAAAGTACCGCTTTTCGAGCATACTGGGCGATTTTGACAAAAGCAACACTGATACTATCTTTAAGGTCTATCCGGTGGATATCAGCCGGGAATGTGTCAGCAATGTGATTTTTGATAAAATTAAGAGCAGGGATATCAAGATAAGAAATCCTCTGAAGATAACCGGTTTCATCGAAGATATTGCCTTTCCTATTGGGCGGTAAAACCTATTATATATCACCGTAAGGTCAATGGCAGAGATGAATCTATTATGAGATTTACACCAAGAATAACGTACGTTGTGTGATATGTCCTCCACAGAGTCTGAAAAAGGTCCTGGAATCAAGCGGCAGCGACTATGATTATTCCATAATTTCAAGGCAGATAATCGAGAGTGAAAAAATACTCCAGCCTGAATCAGTCGAACGCTCGTTTGCTTTCCGGTGGTTCAGAGATATGCTGCCGATAAATGAAACGACCGCACTCTCTGACGCTGAAACAAAAAAACTCGTTGGGCTGCCCCGTGGAACTCAGAAGCTCATTTTTTCGATTTTGGGATATTCCGTGCTGTCTCTGTTTGTTCCGGATATGGGTGAATATGATGAGCCGCCTAAGGTAGTTGCGGGAAACATAGTTGCGCAGACTTCTCAGGTAAAGGATATCATTTCGGCTGTTTCTGCTTGTTTTGTATCAGCCGGAGGCAGCGACCTAATTAAGCCAAAGTACCTTTCTCTCAAACCGGACGAGTCCCTGAATTCACAGAATTGCGAGCGTCGTCTTATCGTGATCGATACGACAGCTATGCGTGGCAGGGATAAGGAACAGAAACTCTTTCAGACGATACTTGACGATTATATACGATATGCGGAGCAGAAGATCGTTCCGGTTGCATATCCGGATATAGGGTGGCTGCCTCTGGTGATCAGTACCGATGAACGTGACGAGCGATTCTACAATATTGATATTCAAAGCGCAGATTTATCAATGGTTACAGAGGTTACAACAGTGTTACGAAAGCTGTACCGCAATGCCCTTGTGGGGATATCCGAAAGCGGTTTTGCCAGGCTGCGTGAAACTGTAATTGCATGGGCTGATGAGAAAGTGACCGAGCGGAATGCCACTGGCGCATACAGCTCCAGATACAAGAGTATGCCGGATTTCCTGTATGCCTGCTGCAGGTATTGCGCCGCCGGTGATGATGAATTGATTCAGACGGTCCATAATGTCATGTATGATGCTACCGGGGATTTGCCTGAGCATATGGGCGGCTCTTCTCAGAAAGATGAGAGGTATCTCAAAGTTGCTGATTTGATCAACGAACAACTTCAGAATGGCATTATTCCCGATGAGCAAAAAGGCGATGATTGCAAAGATGCCGCATTCCGTTATTTGCATAAGGGAACACCGTGTGTATGCCTGGGAGAGCAGTATATTGATGGTCTGATTAAGCATTTGAATATATCCGGTTATCAGGCAGGAGATTTCATTCAGCACTGCGCCGAATATAATATACTGAAAGACGGGCAGCGGAGTATTACCGTGAAATTCAACGGAAAATCCAGCCGATTCACAGCAATTGATATTTCTAAGATGTAATCAATTCTGGCATTACCGACGATGGTAATGCCAGTTTTTGTTGCATCATTCGGTAAATTGTGAGCTGTAACCGACACTGTGACCGAATGTGTTTAGAAGTATGCAATGCCAGCAATAATGCGGAGTTACACGGTTACAAGGTTGCAGCTATTTTTTGAAATGCATATATCCAGAATATGAATATCAACCTGCCTTTAGGGAGATTCCCAGAGTGAGATTTCAATTTGTTGCTTACCTTTGTGCCCGGGGTTACGGGATAGCTGTCTGTAATAATATTCTATGTGAGTATGAACACTGTATGTATATCCTTCTTTCTGGCAATCGGTTTGTGCACGGTCCAGGAACTCCTGATATTTCAGGTATCCGTTTTCGCCTTTGCCAAATGATTTGCTGAGTTCAAATGTGTGTATGCTCATTTCCTTTCTCCTCAATATATAGTAGTAAAAATATACACTTTAGTGGAAGAACGCCCGCTTATGACACGGCGGTGCCGCACTCATAGGCGTGTTGTCTTGAAACCACCTGTGCATTTACTACGATATATGGAGGAGAATATTTTTATATAGGATAGAAAAATCCGCCCTGTTTAATATCAGAGCGGATAGTGTTTTGGATTCAGAGTTCTTATTTTCGCTCCAGGCTCAGAAGAGTTTTGTATTCGTCTGAATTGAGCCTTGCCGGGCGTGGCAGAACTGACGGAATCAGGTAAGAGGGAAATTTCAGCGGACTGTCGGCGCTGTAAAAGGTCTTTAAGAAGTAGTCGGTGTATGGGCTGGTATTTCTGTAATATCTGCGCTTGATAATATAGAGGCTCTCGGAAAATAACCTGTTGATCGTTTCTGTATTCCTGAATGAAGGGTTTATTGGCTTGCTTGCGGGTTTGGATAAGTTTATGGTATCCAGCATTTCTTTATATGGAGAGTGCGCGGATAATTTACCCAGAAAGCCAGCAAGCTCTCCAAATGAAATGTTATTTTTAACCAGACTATATGATAATGTGAAAATGACCGGATAGTAAATATAGTTGAGCAGGTCAACGCTTAGCTTATAAACGTTAAATCTATCGTTACGCTGGTACTTACCGGCGTATTTTCTTA
>OLOK01001290.1_pt1 | contig 21749 bp, 19 predicted proteins | sample 1672591 | NCBI WGS metagenome assembly OLOK01 (sample SAMEA3136703, study PRJEB25190) | human gut metagenome | biome: human gut; feature: human-associated habitat; material: faeces | place: Austria | collected 2013 | reverse complement strand
CGGCATCGGCCCGGATGCCGGCGGCGTTGACAACGTAGCGGGCCTCCACCACGCCGGACGGCGTGGTCAGCGCCCAGCCGGATGCGGTTTTCTGAATGCCGGTGACCGGGCTGCTGAGGTGGAGTTCCACCCCGTTGCGCACCGCCACCTCCGCCATGGCCAGCGCATATTCCCACGGGCTGACGATGGCCGCGCTGGGTGCATACAGCGCTCCGGCCACCTCCGGCGAAAGACCGGGCTCCATGGCCCGTGTTTCCTCAGCCGACAGCAGCCGGATGCCCGGCACCCCGTTGGCAAGGCCGTTTTCGTACAGCTTCTGCAGATGCGGCAGCTCCGCCGGGCTGAGGGCCAGCACCAGACTGCCGCACTGCCGGTACGGCACATCCAGCCGGGCGCAGATCTCTTTGGCCAGTGCAACGCCCTCCACATTGAGCCGTGCCATCCGGGTGCCCGGCTCGGGGTCGTACCCAGCGTGCAGAATGGCACTGTTGGCCTTGGTGGTGCAGTCGGCCACATCGTTCTCGGCCTCAAAAATTGCAGTGTGCAGCGGATAATGCGAGAGCTCATAGGCGGCAGCCGCGCCAACGACACCGCAGCCGATGATTGCTACATCCAGCATAAAAACCTCCTGATCTTCTGCCTGTCACAGCATGCTCGTTTGCGTAGCGGGAACAAAAAAGAGCAGAGCAAACAAAAGGGAACAGGCTCCCTCTTGTTTGTTCTGCTCGCTTCTCTGAACAAACACTTGATGGCTTTATGATAATGCAGATTGCACAAGATGTCAAGCATTTGTGGAAAATAAATGCATCTTTCGTGTCGGAACGGTTCAGGATTTGCGCAGCAGGTCGGTGAACCAGGCGCTGACTTGACGGTAGATCTCCGGGTCTGTGACCGACAGATCGAACGGATCGGTCCCGTCCTCGGCCAGCACGGCACAGGCCGCCCGGACCTTCTGCATGGCCTGAGGATCAAAGGCCTTATCCCGCCGCCCGAAAAGGCAGTTCATCAGGACGTCATCCTTCCAGCTCAGTAAGAACTCAAATGCTTCTGTGTTGTTCCTTCCAAAATTTCTCCTGTTCCATTGCCCGACATGGTTTCTGTTCCCATTGTAAGGGTTTCTTCCAGCGGATGTCAACCGTTTTTTCGTCGATTCTCTCATACTGAAATGCAGGAAGTCCCTGCAGAGCGTGCCGCACATCCGGGCTTCTTGTCTCTCCGCCCGAATATGCTATAATGGAAGCAGCCAATCTCCTCACGCCTTTTTCTCGTGCCGATCAATGGGAGGTATTTTGTCGATGAACTATAAAGCAGAATCCCTTAATCGCCTTACTTTTCCCTTAAAATTCGGAGATAGATCCTGCCGCATTTACGGCACAGACTGCGCCGAATATCTTCTGCTTCAGATGACGGACGAGCATGAATTGCAGCATATGGACAATGAAATTTCAGCCATTGCGCAGGGTTCGGCACATTCGTTTTTGTTTGCCGCTGTTCCTGTGAAAAACTGGAACGATGAACTTTCCCCGTGGAAATCTCCTGCGGTGTGGGGCAAAGAAAGTTTCGGTGGAAATGCTGGGGACACCCTGCGCTTTCTGACAGAACAGGTCGTGCCCACCCTGAAGCAGCAGTTTGCACTGCCGGAAAATGTCCGGATCATTCTGGGCGGCTACTCGCTGGCCGGATTGTTCGCGCTGTGGACATCCACGCAGACAGCTCTGTTTTCCGGTGTTGCGGCCGCTTCGCCTTCTGTGTGGTTTCCGGGATGGATGGAGTTTGAGCAACAGCACCCCATTCAGGCACAGTGCATTTACCTGAGCCTTGGCGACAAGGAAGAACACACGAAAAACGCTGTCATGGCTGTGGTGGGGGATAATATCCGCACTCTGCACAGTCAGCTTATAGCGCGCGGTGCAGACTGCACCTTTGAATGGAACAGCGGCGGGCATTTCAAAGACGCCGATTTGCGTACCGCAAGAGCATTTCGGTGGGTGATGGAGGAAAGCCGATGAATATTTTGATCGATGCAGACGGCTGCCCGGTCGTCGATCTGACGTTGCAGATTGCAAAGCGGTTGGGCGCTCCAGTCATCATCCTGTGCGACACCTCTCACCAAATCGAACGAGAAGATGCGCAGACGCTGGTGTTCGATAAAGGGGCAGACAGCGTAGACTTTGCGCTGGTGAACCGGGTAAAGCCGGGGGATGTGGTCGTAACACAGGACTACGGGCTGGCGAGTATGTGCCTTGCCAAGTGCGCACGAGTGCTGAACCAGAATGGTCTGGAATACACCGCCGACAACATGGAAGCTCTCATGCTGCGGCGGTACGAAAACAAAAAGCTCCTCCGTGCCGGAAAGCACCCCAAGGGGAGCCCAAAGCGGACGAAGGAGCAGGATGTCAGGTTTGCGGACACGCTTGAGAAGATCTTGAATTACAACCATTGATACATACTTTTGGAAGGCTGGAGAAATCCAGTCTTCTTTTTTCATGAGAAAATTGTAACATTTTTTGCAATTTGGTTGCGTTTTGAGAGGGAGTGAATCGGCCCCGTCGTTCTTTCGGCTCGTTTTCTTGCATCTGCTTTCCCGAATCTGCTATACTGAAGTCACTTTTTTAATCGGAGGCTTTCATGACAACCCTTCTTCTCCTGCGCCATTCCATCCCGGAGCGCGGCGGTTCCAGCCCCGACCCCGGCCTTTCTGCCGAAGGTCTTCAGCGGGCCGCCGCAGTCTTTCAAAATGACGCTTTCCGCACGGTCTCGCTCGTCTGGTCGTCCCCTTCGCTGCGTGCGCTCCAGACCGCACAGCTGCTGGGGCTTCCCGTCCGGCAGGACACCCGCCTTGCCGAGCGCCGCACCGGCGACACGACCGGGCAGGACGCTTCGTTCTGGAAACGCCAATACGAAGACCCGGACTTCAAAAATCCGGACGGCGAGTCCTTCCGTGAGGTCAGCGCCCGGATGGCAGACTGCATCCACGAACTGCTGGATTCGCTCCCGGAGGGACAGAACGCCCTTGTCGTCTCCCACGCCGCCGCTATTTGCAGCTACTTGCAGCGCTTTTGCACCGTTGAGGTGACCGACGCCGCACAGAAGCTCCGCCGGATTACATTTCAGGGCGAAGTTCTGTTGGATGGGCACTTTTGGGAGGCTGATGGATTTGTACTGCACATCGAAAATCGCTGCCCTGTTCTCATCCGCACCATCTTTGCCGCAAAAAAGGCACCAGCCTGAGCCGGTGCCTTTTATTGGCGGAGATGGTGGGATTCGAACCCACGTGCCCGATTAAGGACAAAACGATTTCGAGTCGTTCTCGTTACGACCGCTTCGATACATCTCCAAGTATATTTTCATGGCAAATTTACGATTTGTATATCGCAAACCGGCCTTGAAACTTGGAACAGTTGCTGTTAGAATATTGTTAGAAAACGCATCGTTCAGACAGGCTTTGAAGCCTGTCAGGACATCAAAATTGACGTTCCCTCGTGTGATATGGAGACATCCGGCGAAGCATCCACTTGGATTTCGAGTCGTTCTCGTTACGACCACTTCGATACATCTCCATATTCATAGCTATATAATTATAGCAAAAAGCCGCCGTTCCGTCAACACTTTCTGCCGGAGGAGCCCACAGCGCCAAAGAGGCCTTCTGGTCAGGGATGAGCGGAAGCCGCTGCCGCCCTCTGCGGAGAGGTACAACCTCCTTTTCCTCTCTGCTTCAAGGCATCTTTTCCATGCTGTGCTGTCATTTCCAAGGGCAAGATTGTAAAATCGTGGAATCATCGTCTGGATTTTCACAAAATATTACTATTTTGCCAAAAGATTGTACAAACTCTGCCCCCCTCTGATGTGCTATACTAAAATCAACAACCGGCCTGTTTCCGGCATTTCTTCTGCCATACAGGCCGCCGAAACAAAGAAGAAAACCAGAAGGAGCAGTATCGATGAGAGAGATCATTTCCTTGAACGAAAACTGGACCCTGTCCTTCCCCAAGGGCGAGCGTCCCACCGAGCAGGTCACCCTGCCCCACACCTGGAACGCTGTGGACGGCATGGACGGCAACGGCAGCTATCTGCGCACCACCGGTGTCTACACCCGCACCTTTACCCAGCCCAAGCAGCCTCTGACTGGCGGCCGCACCTACGTTGAGGTGCTGGCAGCTGCTCTGGCCGCAACCGTGAAGGTCAACGGCCAGGTGGCAACCACCCACGAGGGCGGCTTCTCCATCTTCCGTGCCGATGTCACCGACCTGTGCCACGAGGGCGACAACGAGCTGACCATCGAGGTCTCCAACGAGGACACCCCCTCCATGTACCCCGCTTCCGCCGACTTCACCTTCTACGGCGGCCTGTACCGCGGCGTGAACCTGATCAGCGTGCCCGGCACCCACTTTGACCTGGACTACTTCGGCGGCCCCGGCATCAAGGTCACCCCCAAGCCCACCGAGGACGGCGGTGCCACCTTTGAGATCGAGAGCTGGGTCACCAACGGCGAAGAGGCCTATACCGTGATGTACAGCATCGAGGACTGCTACGGCAACGAAGTTGCTTCCGGCGTGCGCCCCTGCGACAGCACCAAGGTCACCCTGTACGTTCCCGATGCCCAGCTGTGGAGCATGGACGAGCCCAACCTGTACACCGTGACCGCCCGCCTGCAGAAGAACAACGAGACCTTTGACGAGATCTACGCCAACGTGGGTGTCCGCAGCTATACTGTGACCCCGAACGACGGCTTCTCCATCAACGGCGTGCCCACCCCGCTGCGCGGCGTGGCTCGCCATCAGGATCGTCTGTACAAGGGCAACGCCCTGACCGCTGAGGATCACTACGAGGATGCCATGCTCATCAAGGAGCTGGGTGCCAACACCATCCGTCTGGCCCACTATCAGCACAGCCAGGACTTCTACGACGCATGTGACGAGCTGGGCTTCGCCGTCTGGGCTGAGATCCCCTTCATCAGCGTCTTTAAGAAGGACCCCTCCGCTCACCAGAACTGCCGTCACCAGATGACCGAACTGATCATCCAGAACTACAACCACCCCTCCATCATGTTCTGGGGCCTGTCCAACGAGATCCTGATCGGCGGCATCTGCCAGGAGCTGGTGGACAACCACCACGACCTGCAGAAGCTGGTGCGTGAGCTGGATCCCACCCGTCTCACCACCATTGCCCACGTCTCCAACACCCCTGTTGACGGCCCCATGCATCACATTACCGATGTAGAGAGCTACAACCACTACTTCGGCTGGTACGGCGGCAAGATGGAGCAGAACGGCCCCTGGCTGGACAAGTTCCACGCCGAGCACCCCGACATCTGCATCGGCATCTCCGAGTACGGCACCGAGGGCATCATCAACTGGCACAGCAACGATCCCCAGTGCAAGGACTACACCGAGGAGTATCAGGCACTGTACCACGAGCATCTGGCTCAGGTGTTCGAGGATCGTCCCTGGGTGTGGGCTACCCACTGCTGGAACATGTTCGACTTTGGCTGTGCTGCCCGCCACGAGGGCGGCGTTGCAGGCCGCAACAACAAGGGCCTGATGACCATTGACCGCAAGACCAAGAAGGACAGCTACTTTGTCTACCAGGCATACTGGTCCAAGCAGCCCATGGTCCACATCGCTGGCCGCCGCCATGCACAGCGCGCAGGCGAGACCACCGAGATCAAGGTCTACTCCAACCAGGACACCGTTGTGCTGTACGTCAACGGCAAGGAAGTCGGCCAGCAGACTGCACACCGCGTGTTCAAGTTCAATGTTGCTCTGGAAGAGGGCTTCAACACCATCCTGGCCGTTGCCGGTGACGTGAAGGATTCCATCACGCTGGAAAAGGTCGAGAAGGAGCCTGATTGCTACACTCTGCCTGAGTTCAACGAGCGTCAGGAGGGCGTTGCCAACTGGTTCAAGCAGGTCGGCAGCCTGGATCTGAAGGCTCCGATGGAGTTCCCCGAGGGCTATTACAGCATCAAGGACAGCATGGAGGAGCTCTCCAAGAACGAAGAGGCTCTGGCTCTCGCCACCAGGGCTGTCAAGCTGGCCACCAACTTTGACATCAAGCCCGGCGTTGGCATGTGGGATATGATGAAGCGCATGACCCCTGAGGCTATGGCTAAGATGATCAACATGCCCGACGGCTTTATCGAGAGCCTGAACGCCCAGCTGATCAAGATCAAGAAGTAAGCACTTCCTGCATCTGAACACCAAAAAACAAACGAACCGCCCCGGCACTGCACAAAGCAGCCGCCGGGGCGGTTTTTGTATGCGGCAAATGGCAAGATGAATCAGGCCGCTGAGATGGTCAATTTCAAACCCAGCTGCTGGAAGATTTTCAGCAGGGTATCCAGATTGGGCATCGTTTTAAAGGATTCGATCCGTGCCACCGAGGATTGCGGAATGCCGCACCTCGCTGCCAGTTCCCGCTGGCTCAATCCCATCGCATTGCGCTGCTCTACCATTGCTTTCACGATTGCAGACATCGCTTCCGCTTCCCGGATATCCTTTGCAATGTCCGGGTCAACAGCTGCCACATGCTCCTTATAATCGTTCCAGGTCCTCATATTCATTCACCCTTTCTTGCAAGCCAATCATCACGTTCCGCTTTTGCTCGTTCAATTTCACGCCGCGGTGTTTTTTGCGATTTCTTCCGAAACTGGTGCAGCAGCACAAACCGGTCACCCCGCCAACAGAAGTAGAATACCCGGTTATTTCCCGGACGCAGCTCCCAGATGCCATCCATCAGATGCTTCGTCACATTCTCGGAAAGCCGTGTTCCGTTGTCCTGCAGCAGCTGGATATACAACACGATCTGTTTATACTGTATTCGCGCATCCTTATTGGATGCGCTTTTTATCCGCAGCTCTTCCAAAAAGTCCCACAGTTCGGAAACGCCTCTGTCGTTCTCGTAAAATTCGACTGTATACATTCATGTTCCTCTTCTATGTGCGGCTTATCCCTCAGCCTTATGATAGCACATTTGCTATCAGTCGTCAATCTATTTTCTCATCTCCCACACACGCTGGCAAACCAAAAGGGCCCTGCGGCATTTGCAGGGCCCTTTCGGTTATGGGAGATCATAAAATAGCAAAGCATCTTTACTATGCTGCCCCAGCCTGCGGCTCAGCGCTTCTTGCTGCGCTTCTTCTTGCGCGGGGCAGAGCGGGCAGGGTTCTGGGTGGGAACAGAATCATTGGAGCGCTTCTGCTCCATCCGATATCTGACGTAATTGGGGATCACGACCGCGATCACGATCAGCAGGATCCAGACCAGGATGCTGGGCTGCTCGTGGTTGGTGTTGAACAGAAACTGCATGACATTATCCATAGGGTGTTTTCCTTTCCGGCCCAGCAGGCCGCCAGAGGGCTTTTTACAGCCAGATGTTGCCGTTCTCGTCCGGTTTCATGGGCACGGCAATGATGAAGTCCACGATGGTCATAGCGGCAGAGAAACCACTCCAGAAGGTTGCCAGATACAGCAGGCCCAGCACCGGGCGCTTGGCATAGAACTGGTGCGCACCAAACGCACCCAGAATGCACAGGCGCATATACTTCTTACGGCTGACACAGTGCTTTTCACGGTGTTCTCTCCAGTATAACAGGTGGTCGATGGTGTTCCAGATGAACCCATGGTCCGGGTCCTTTACCCACTGTGTCTTTTCTTCCATGTACGATGTACCTCTTGTCTGAATTTTGTTCCAAAAGCAGAAAACCGCCCGCCGCAAGGGCGAGCGGTTTTTCTATTTGATTTTACAGGTTTCCGCAGAAAATTGCAAGTACCAATTAGGCGTTCTCAGCCATGGCCTTCATCTTGATCTGAGCGACCTCATCCTGGATCTCTTCCATCTTCTCCTTGGTCAGGGGATAGAACTTCATAGCGATCAGGTTGCAGACCAGGCCGATCATGATCATGCCGTATGCGCAGAAGACAACGCCGCCGCGCAGGCCCGGGGTAACAGGGTCACCCATAACGGGGTTGTGGTCGGTGTAGCCGCACATGCTGAACATGACACCGGCGACCATGGGTGCGAAAGAGGAGACCAGCTTATCCACGAAGCTGAACAGGGTGCCCATCAGGCCGGGGACGTACTTGCCGGTACGGTAGACTTCGTAGTCGGCGCAGTCAGCGGTCATGGGGATAACGATGTTGCCGGAAATGCCCTGGAAACCAGCGGCGATGATGGTCAGAACGAGGTACAGGATCAGGAAGTAGCCCCAGTTCAGAGCACCGGTAGCGGGGTTAGAGGTCATGGTGGTGGGATCGCCCAGCAGCCACAGGGCTGCCAGAGCGCCGTTGATGACCAGACCACCCACAGAGCCGATCAGCATGGCCTTGCGCTGACCCAGTCGGGTAGCAAAGAAGCTGATGAACAGGAAGCACACGATGGTGCTGGGGATGGTGACCAGACCGGTAACGTTACTCTGCAGCAGGTTGGAACCGGCGATGCAGGCGAACATGGCGACCATGACGGCGCTGGACTTTGCAGAGGAGCCCAGTTTATCGGTAGATGCGGACAGGACCAGCATCTGAATGGCGCGGTTGTTCTTCAGGGTATCCCAGTAATCCTTCAGGCCGACCTTGACAGGTTTGCCGGTGCCGAAGAACTCAGGACGATCCTTGGGGGTGATGGAGATCACAGCGATCACGGTGAAGCAGGCGGACATGATAGCGGTCATCAGCCACAGGGTGTGCATGAACTGGGTGGAAGCGTAGCCGCCCACATCGGTGTAGCCATCAGCAATACGAGGGATGATGATGCCCAGAATGGCGAACAGCAGGGTATTGAACACGCCGTCGAAGGAAGCGAACATAGGGCGCTGCTTGGGGTCATTGGTCATGCAGCTCTGTGCAGACTTGGTAACAACACACTGGCAGGTGTAGCCCAGGTAGTAGACCATCAGAACGACCACATAGAAGGGGAAGCGCACGCCCTGAGGCAGCTTGTGGGTGACATGGAAAGCGATGTAGCTGGTGACGCACAGGATGATCTGACCGATCACGATGAACGGGCGGTTCTTGCCGAACTTGCTGTTGGTCTTATCGACCATGAAGCCGACGAACGGGTCAGTGACACCGTCCCAGATACGCATCATCATGGTCAGGGAAGAAGCGACCATCATGCCAACGCCGACCCAGCCCATCAGGTAGTAGGTGGCGTAGTTCATCATCATCAGATAAACGTTGGTTGCGGTGTTGTTCAGCGCGTAGCCTGCGATACGCCACAGGGGAACGCGGTGGATGCCGTTGTGCTCATAGTCCTTATCATAGAACTTGTCCGGCAGACTTCTGGTTTTTGCCATTTCATTCTCTCCTTTGTTCACACAGGAACATTCTCCGTTTTCTCCATGGGGCTTACAGCTGCCACTGCGTACCAGCCCGTCCGGAACTTTATGTCTATATTATGAACGTTTTTTGATATATCTGTTAGTAATATTTTAAGGTAAAACAGGTCAATTTTACGATTATGGGAAAAGTTTCACTAATGTGAAAAATTCTATTGTGCTTATTGCACAATCAATTGATATACTAGTATAGCACAACGCCAGTTAGCCGCCGCTATGTTCTGCGCCAGAGAACGGGCCTGTAAACGCCAAAAAGGGCCCACGGCAAATGCCGCAGGCCCTTTCTGGCGCTAGGAGGTAAATGAATGAATAGAGGAAGATGTCAGATCAGGATGTCGCCGTTCTCATCGGCCTGCATGGGCAGTGCAATGAGAAGGTCGGTCACGCAGAGGAAGAAGGGCACCACGCTCCAGAAGAACAGGGTGTAGAAAGCCGCCAGCGCATACCGCTTTTCATAGTAGCGGTGGCCGCCGCACCAGCCCAGAAACAGGCAGAGCAGAAGGTACTTCTTCTTGTTCACCTTGTGCCTTACGCGGTTCTTTTTCCAATCGTGATACTTACCAATGAGGCCCGGGCTCTTCTCCTTTTCAAGATCGATGCCGGCTTCCAGCTTGGCATCCTGCAGCGCCAGCTCCGCCTTGATAAAGTCATCCCGTGTGAACTTTTCGCCGGTTTCCAGCTTATGGAACACATCGTCCGTTACCTGCTGGCGGCTGCCGGTGCCGTAATAGCCGGTGCTCCAATCATCCTTATCCTCGTCGTAGTGCTCCACATCGCCCAGCAGCTCGCCGGTGGTGGGAGCCTTTTCCGGGGTCTCAGCGGAGGGGGCCGGGGTGATCTCAGGGGTCTGGTTCAGCTTGTTTTCTTCTGCCATAGTGGTATTCCTTCCGGGTCTCAGGTATCAGAAAGTCCTGCGGCAGAGGATGGCCCGCCGCAGGACATTTCCGGTTACGATGCAGGACAGCAGCGCTGTCCCTCATTCAAAATTTCCGCAGGGAGATGGTTGGCATTAAGCCTGCTTTGCAGCAGCCTCAGCCTTGATGCGGCCGATCTCAGCCTGGATCTCTTCCATCTTCTCCTTGGTCAGGGGATAGAAGTGCATGGCAACAACGTTGCACAGCCAGCCAACGATGGGCAGCAGGACAAAGCAGCCGATGGTTGCCCAGAAGATGCCGTCAGAGTACGGAGTCAGGGTATCGGGCAGAGCGTCCTTGAAGCCGACCATGGAGTAGAACAGGGCCACCAGAGTGGTTGCCAGAGAGGAGACCAGCTTATCCACAAAGCTGAACAGGGTGCCCATCAGGCCGGGGACGTACTTGCCGGTACGATAAACCTCGTAGTCGGCGCAGTCAGCGGTCATGGTGATAACGATAGAGGAGGACAGAGCCTGCACACCGCGCCATGCGATGACCAGCAGGATGAAGATCAGGCCCACTGCACTCCAGCCGGTGAACAGGGTGCCCCAGGTGTCGGGACGGATGATACGGAATGCGGGGATCGCAAACTTGGAAGCATCGCCCCTGGGGTTCACAAAGACCAGGAACAGGGTGATGATGATAGAACCGATGATACCGCCATAGGTGCCGGTCATCATGGATGCCTTCTGGCCCATCTGACGAGCGATCTTGTTCATCAGCAGGATGGAGATCAGAGCGATGGGGATAGAGGTGATCTGAGAGTAGCTGGAGAATGCGGCATAGTTGCCGAAGATGATGCCGAACAGGCAGATCATAACGGTGGAGTTGCTCATGGTAGACATGAACAGCTTATCGGTAGATGCGGAGACCACCAGCATCTGGATGGCACGGTTGTGAGCCAGGGTGTCAACGTAATCCTTAACGCCGACCTTCTGGGTGGTGCCCAGGCCGAAGTACTTGGGACGGTCCTTACGCCACAGAGCAATGATGGCGCAGACTGCAAACACTGCAGACAGGCCGCCGAACATCAGCTGCATGGTGGTGAACAGGCCGGGGTTGTAGAAAGCGGACAGGTTGCCGCCAGACTTCTCCACGATGCCTGCCAGAGCGGGGTTCTGTGCCACCAGAGAAGCGATCTCTGCAGCGTTGTTCTCAGCAGTCAGGGTGAACTTGGGAACCAGGCTGTCGGTAACGATGACAGGGATGACGATGTTCATCAGGATGATGTTGTACACGGTATCGCACATTGCGAAGATGGGGCGCTGCTTGGGATCGTTGGTCAGGCAGGTCTGAGCAGACTTGGTGACAACGCACTGGCAGGTGTAGCCCAGGATGTAGATCATGTAGATGATGATGAACGCAACAAAGCGGACACCAGTGCCCATCTTGGGGATGAAGTTGAACATCACGAAGGTGGTGGCGAACATGATGACCTGACCGATCACAATGAACGGACGGTTTTTGCCGAACTTGCCGTTGGTCTTATCGACCATCATACCAACGAACGGGTCGGTGACACCGTCCCAGATGCGCATGATGGTAACAATGGAACCGGCCAGCACGGATGCCAGACCGACGATACCGATCAGGAAGTAGCTGATGTAACCGACCACCATCATGTAGGTGTTGGTGGAGGTGTTGTTCAGAGCGTACATCATGATCTCCCACATTTTCGCTCTGTGGATGCCGTTTTCTTCAAGCGGCTGTTTGACCTTTGCCATAGAGAAGCTCTCCTTTCAATTCTGCGGCCGGTGTGCTGCCACTCACTCCGGCCTTTCATTCGGCCCCCCGTGGGCTGCGGCTGCCACATCGCGAACCGGGGGATTTTTATGTATACATTATGAACTATCCCTCAAATTTCTGTTAGTAAAATTTTGTGGGAAAACAGGACAATTTTACTCTCCTTGGGCGAAATCAACAGTTTTAAAAAACAGCGTTCGTCATTTTGCACATGATTGTAAGATACTAGTACAGCACATTCCACAAAACAGACTTGTATTCCAACCGCGCGCAAAAAAGAATACAAGGAAAGTGCGGAAATATCCAAAAAATTTTCTAGTTGTTCCGCGCGGCGGCCTATTATAATAGGTATAGCATCTGCGGCTCTGTGGCATGGGCCGCTGCGTTCAAAAGAAAAGGAGAAAACACTATGGCAGTGAAAGCATCCGAGCGTGTAAAGCGCTACCAGAACCCCAACGGCCCCACCATCAGCACCGTGGAGCGCAAGGTCATCGAGCAGGACGGCCTGTATTTCAAGGACATCGACGGCACCGGCACCGTCAGCGCAGTCAACGACTGGCGCTTGACCCCGGCTGAGCGCGCCGAGGCCTATGTCAAGGTTCTGACCACCAGCGAGAAGATCGGCCAGATCTTCACCTCCGACTGGCGCATGGGCCCCAAGTATCCTTCCCCCCGTCTGGCAGCCAACGGCCACAAGCCCGTGGCGGACGAAAGCGGCCTGCTGGACGAGGCACCCGTGAACGTCTCCGACAGCATCTTCGGCTCCCAGTCCCTGCCCAGCACCTCTGACATGGTCAAGAAGAGCTTCAACCGCCACGTCATCCTGCGCGAGAGCCCCACGCCCGAGGATCTGGCAGATTACCTGAACCAGCTGCAATACCTGACCGAGACCTGTGATCACTTTGTTCCCATGCAGGTCATGTCCAACAGCCGCAACGAGAACGGCGAGGTCGTGTTCGGCATGAACGATGCCACCGGCGTGTTTGCCACCTATCCCGGCACCCTGGGCATTGCTGCTGCCGTCAAGGGCACCGCACGCATCGACATCATCGACAAGTTCGCCGACACCATCCGCCGCGAGTGGAATGCCTGCGGCCTGAAGAAGGGCTACATGTACATGGCCGACTGCGTCACCGACCCCCGTTGGCAGCGCACCTTCGGCACCTTTGGCGAGGATCCCGCACTGATCGAGGAGATCTTCGACCACCTGATCCCCGGCATCCAGGGCGGCAGCAACGGCGTTACCCCCGAGGGTGTTTCCATGACCGTGAAGCACTTCCCCGGCGGCGGTGCCCGTGAGAACGGCTTTGACCCCCACTATGCAGCAGGCCAGTGGAACATCTACGCTACCCCCGGCTCCCTGCAGAAGTACCACATCCCGGCATTCCGCGCAGCCATCCGCCACAATGCCGAGTCCATCATGCCCTACTACTCCAAGCCCAGCGCCGAGAAGAGCGCTCCGCAGGAGGACTTCAACGGCAACCCCATCGAACTCCAGCCCTACGGCTTTGCCTACAACAAGGTGTTCATCGACGGCCTGCTGCGCGGCCAGATGGGCTTCAAGGGCTACATCAACTCCGACACCGGCATCGTCCACAACATGTGCTGGGGCGTTGACATGCTGGACGAGCCCGAGCGCATCGGCTATGCTGTCACCCAGAGCGGCGTGGACCTGATCTCCGGCCTGCTGGACAACGAGCTGGGCGAGGAGAGCTACGCCCGCGGCACCAACGACTACTACAACACCCACGCAGTGCCCGCCGGCTTCAAGAAGGAAGATCTGGTGCTGACCGATGCCAGCCTGAACCGCGCTGTCAGCCGCACCCTGACCGAGCTGTTCCGTCAGGGCATGTTCGAGGACACCTACGCCGACCCCAGGAAGGCCGCCGAGGTCGTTGCCACCAAGGCCGACTGGGAGGAAGCTTCCCGCGTGCACCGCGAGTCCGTTGTCCTGCTGAAGAACGACGGCACCCTGCCCCTGAAGGACGGCACCAAGGTCTACGCTGAGGCCTTTGGCAAGAGCGCCGAGGCCGGTGAGGCCGCCACCAAGGCCCTGCGCGAGATGCTGGGCAATGTCACTCTGGTGGACACCCCCGATGAGGCCCAGGTGGCCCTGCTGATGGTCAGCCCCCAGTCCGGTGCATACTTCAACGCCACCCCGGGCTACCTGGAGCTGGACATCTGCGAGGACAAGACTGTCTGCAACGTGGATGAGAGCGGCAAGCCCACCACCGAGACCCACAAGGAGACCACTCTGGTGGGCGCAAACCGTCTGGCCGGTATCGCTGCTGCGGTCCACGCCCACGGCGGCAAGGTCGTTTCCAACATCAACTGCCCGCTGGCCTGGGAGGTCGGCAATGTGGAGAAGGTCTCCGACGCTCTGACCGTCGGCTTTGACACCTACCCCTCCGCAACGCTGGATGTGATGTTCGGCCGCTTTGCTCCCGTTGGCAAACTGCCCCTGACCCTGCCCAAGGGCGACGAGGTGCTGGCTGTGAATGCGGACGGTGTCTGCATCAGCCCCAACGACGTGCCCGGCTTTGCAAAGGATGCCTACATGCCCGACAGCATGAAGGACGAGAACGGCAAGGCTTACGCCTACCGTGATGCCGCAGGCAACTACTACGAGATGAACTTCGGCCTGACGTTCTGAGGGCAGCCCTCTCCGTCTCGCTCAAACCAAAGGAGACACTTTCCATGGCACAAACGCAGAAAAAACAGCAGGATATGGGCACGGGTGACGTGAAAAAGCTCCTGCTCCAGCTGATGATCCCCGCCGTTGTGGCGCAGGTGGTCAACCTGCTGTACAACATCGTGGACCGCATCTACATCGGCCACATCCCGGGGATCGGCGCGGCGGCTCTGACCGGCGTGGGCCTGTTTACCCCCATCCTGATGCTCCTGAACGCCTTTGCCATGCTCATCGGCTCCGGCGGTGCGCCCCGCACCGCTATCGCCATGGGCCAGGGCGACAAGAAGCAGGCAGAAAAGATCGTCAGCAACAGCTTTACCATGCTGCTGCTCTTCTCGGTCGTCCTGACCATCGTCTTCTACGCCGCCGCACCCACCCTGCTGCGGCTGTTTGGTGCCAGTGACACCACCCTGCCCTACGCTCTGGCTTACAGCCGCATCTACATTCTGGGCACCATCTGCGTGCTGATCGTGCTTGGCATGAACACCTTCATCACTGCGCAGGGCTTTGCCAAGATCAGTATGCTGACCACCGTCATCGGCGCGGTCATCAACATCGTGCTGGACCCCATCCTCATCTTTGGGCTGGGCATGGGCGTAAAGGGCGCTGCCATTGCCACCGTGCTGAGCCAGGCAGTGGGTGCCATCTGGGTCATCCGCTTCCTCACCGGCCCCAAGACCATCCTCAAGATCCGCAAAGAGGACATGAAGCTGGAAGGGAAGATCATCATACCCGTGCTGGCACTGGGCATTTCCACCTTCGTCATGCTCTCCACCGAGAGCCTGCTGTCCATCAGTTTCAGCTCCAGCCTGGCCCGCTACGGCGGTGACGTGGCCGTGGGTGCCATGACCGTGATCACCAGCGCCTCCCAGCTGTGCACCATGCCCATCTCGGGCATCTGCCAGGGCGGCCAGCCGGTGATGAGCTTCAACTTCGGCGCAGGCAAGAAAGACCGCGTCAAGCAGGCATTCCGCTTCCAGCTGACCCTCTGCCTGAGCTACACCACCATCTTCTGGCTGCTGATGATGCTGGTTCCCGGTGCAGTGGCCGGCATCTTCACCTCGGATGCCTCCCTGATCGATTACACCACCTGGGCCATGCGCATCTACATGGCGGGCATCTTCTCCACCGGTGTCCAGATCGCCTGCCAGCAGAGCTTTATGGCGCTGGGTCAGGCCAAGGTCAGCCTGCTGCTGGCCTGCCTGCGCAAGCTCATCCTGCTCATCCCTCTCATCTTCATCCTGCCCCATGTGGTCGCGAACCCCGTGTTCGGCGTGTTCCTTGCCGAGCCCGTCAGTGACATCATCGCCGCTGCCGTGACCGCCACCACCTTCTTCCTCCAGTTCAATAAGATCCTGGACAAGGGCGCTGGCAGGGTCTGATGCCTTATCCGCCTGAAAATAATCATCCGTATCACCACAACCATCTGATCAAAAAAGGAGTATCCTCGTGGAAAAGAATGTTCTGAACACCGACCTGTCCGGCAAGGTTGCCGTGGTCACCGGTGCCAGCGGCACCCTTTGTTCCATTTTCGCCAAGGCTCTGGCCCGGGCAGGAGCCAAAGTGGCTCTGCTGGGCCGCAACATGGAGAAGCTGAAGGAGCTGGCCAATGCGATCGAGGCAGAAGGCGGCGTGGCCAAGGGCTACACCTGCAACGTTATGAACAAGGCCAACTGCCTGCAGGTGGCAGAGGAGGTGATGGCGGATCTGGGTCCCTGCGACATTCTGGTGAACGGTGCCGGCGGCAACAACCCCCGGGCCAACACCGACAAGGAATTCTTCGAGATGGCGGATCTGGACGATGACACCGTGACCTTCTTCGATCTGGACGAGAGCGGCGTGGAGATGGTGTTCAACCTGAACTTCATCGGCACCCTGCTGCCCACGCAGGCCTTTGCCCGGCAGATGGTGGGCCGCCCCGGCTGCAACATCATGAACATCTCCAGCATGAACGCCTACCTGCCCCTGACCAAGATCCCGGCCTACTCCGGCTCCAAGGCTGCCGTCACCAACTTCACCCAGTGGCTGGCAGTGCACTTCAGCAAGGTGGGCATCCGGGTCAACGCCATTGCCCCGGGCTTCTTTGCCAGCGAGCAGAACGCACGGCTCCTCTACAACGAGGACGGCACCCCCACCGCCCGCACCGAAAAGATCCTGGCTGCCACCCCCATGGGCCGCTTCGGCGACAGCGAAAAGGATCTGGTGGGTGCCCTGCTGTTCCTGCTGAACAACGAGGCTGCCGGCTTCATCACCGGTATCTGCCTGCCCATTGATGGCGGCTTCTCCGCCTACTCTGGTGTCTGATGAGGGCCCCGGCCTGAGCCACAGACCCTGAGAGAAACAATAAGAGCCCCGGAGCTGCAGTTTCCATGCAGCCCCGGGGCTCTTTCTCATTTTTTACAGACCGGCCAGCAGGATGGCCAGCACGGCTTTCTGCACATGGAGACGGTTCTCGGCCTCGTCAAAGATCTCGTCGGCGTGCTCTTCAAAGACAGCGGTGGAGATCTCCTCGCCCCGGTGCGCAGGCAGGCAGTGGAGGAGCATGGCATCGGGCTTTGCGCCCTCCATCAGCCTGCTGGTCACCTGAAAGCCTGCGAAATCCCGCAGGCGGCGCTCACTTTCGGGAGTACCGGGGGCCGTGTTCCATGCGGCGGTCACCACCACATCGGCATCCTTCACACCCTCGGCGGGGTCGGTGAGCAGGTGAAACTTTTCGCCATGCTTGTGGGCGAACATCAGCACGTCGGCGGCAGGGCGGTAGCCCTCGGGGCAGACGCAGGTCACACGCATCCCTGCCAGCAGGCCGCCCACGATGAGGCTGTTTGCCATGCTGCAGCCATCCCCGATGAAGCAGAGCTTCTGGCCCTCCAGCGTGCCCCGGCGTTCCCGGATTGTCATCAGGTCGGCCAGCACCTGGCAGGGATGGGCATAGTCGGTCAGGCCGTTGATCACGGGTACACCGGCCAGCTCGGCAAACTCTTCCAGATCGCACTGGCGGTAGGTGCGCCAGACCACGCAGTCGTAGTAGCGGCCCAGCACCCGGGCGGTATCCTTGAGGGGCTCGCCCCGGCCGGACTGCAGCTCGGTGGCGGCGTTCATGTAATTGCCCAGACCGCCCAGCTGGTAGACACCCACCTCAAAGCTGGTGCGGGTGCGGGTGGAATTTTTGGAGAACATCAGCGCCACGCTCCTGCCCTTGAGCAGCGCCGGGGTCGTCCCGGCCTTCTGCTCTGCCTTGAGCTCCTCCGCCACATCAAGGATGTGGTGGAGCTCAGCGGGGGAGAGGTCGCTCATTTTCAGCAGATGTTTCATGCCTGCTCCTTTGGAGCCTTCTGCTCCATCTCGGTCAGCACCTCGTTCAGGATGCCCAGAGCCTTTTCCACATCGTGGGCGGTCAGGGTCAGCGGGGGCAGCAGGCGCAGGCGGCTCTTGGCCGTGAGCACCAGCAGGCCCTTTTCGCGGCAGGCGGCCAGCACGTCCGCGGCCTGGATGCCGCCAAAGAACTCGATGCCCACCATCAGGCCAATGCCGGAAAGGTTCTTGACCATGGGCAGCTTGGCCAGACCGGCACGCAGCTGGACGGCCCGCTCACTGACATTGGCCAGAAAGCTCTGATCCATCCGGTCCACCACCACGTTGGCTCCGGCGCAGACCACCGGGTTGCCGCCAAAGGTGGACCCGTGGCTGCCGGGGCCCATGCCCTCGGCGGTCTTTTCGTTCAGCAGAACGGCACCGATGGGCAGGCCGCCGCCCAGGCCCTTGGCCAGCGTGACGATATCGGGCTTGAGGTTGTAGTGCTCACAACACAGGAAGGTGCCGGTGCGGCCCACGCCGGTCTGCACCTCGTCCACGATGAGGACAAGGTCCTTTTCATCACAGAGGGCACGCACAGCCTGCACATACTCAGGGTCCAGCGCCATCACGCCGCCCTCGCCCTGGATCAGCTCCAGCATAATGGCGCAGGTATGGCGGTCCACCAGTTCCCGGAGGCCTTCGATGTCACCGGCGGTGGTATAGACAAAGCCCTCGTTGAAGGGGCCAAAGTAGTTGTGGAACACCTCCTGACCGGTGGCGGTCAGGGTAGCAATGGTGCGGCCATGGAAACTGTTGACCAGCGTGATCACAACATCGCGGCCCTTGCCGTAGTGATCAAAGCTGTACTTGCGGGCAGCCTTGATGGCACCCTCGTTGGCCTCGGCACCGGAGTTCCCAAAGAACACCTTGCTCATACCGGTGCGCTTGCACAGCTTTTTGGCCAGCTTGCCGCAGGGGGCAGTGTAATAGAGGTTGGAGGTGTGCTGCAGCTTATGGGCCTGCTCGGAGACAGCCTCAGCCCAGGTCAGGTCGCAGTAGCCCAGGCTGTTCACGCCGATGCCGCTGGTGAAATCCAGATACTTCTGGCCCTCGGGGCCCTCGGCATACAGGCCGTGGCCCTTTTCCAGTGCAATGGGGTTGCGGTTATAGGTGTGCAGGACATATTCGTTGTCCCGCTTGATGACTTTTTCGGAATCCATAGATATACCCTCCTTGGTTAGCGTCCTCGCCCTCTCAGTCTCGCATTCGCTCGCCAGCTCCCCCAAAGGGGGAGCCTATTCATCTTTATTATATCGCCCGATATAATTTTCAGCAAGCTTTATTCCTGATGGCTGCGGCGGTAGAACCGGGTGCCGGAACCGCGGTTGGAGAACAGCTCCAGCAGGATGGAGTGGGGCACACGGCCATCGATGATGACCGCCTCGTGGACTCCCTGATAAATGGCATCGGCCATGCCGCCGATCTTGGGGATCATGCCGCCTGCGATGATCCCGGCGGACTTGTAGCCCTCGATCTCGGACACTTCCACCTCGGGGATGAGGGTGCTCTCGTCGTCCTTGTCCCGCAGCAGGCCCGCAATATCGGTCATGGACACCAGCTTTTCGGCCTTGAGGGCAATGGCGATCTGAGCCGCTGCGGTATCGGCGTTGACGTTGTAGGCCTGGCCCAGGTCATCCATGCCGACGGTTGCGATCACCGGGATGAAGCCGCCGTCCAGCATGCTGGCGATCAGGACGGCTCCTATCTCTCCGCCAGCGGCCAGAGCTACAGTGCCATCAAGAAACAGGTACAGAACCTGCAGGGCTATACCCTCCGGGAATACCAGAGCTACATCTGGGAAAAAGGCGTGGCCAAGAACAATTTCCGCTGCATCGACGACCTCAACGAGCTGAACCGCACCCTGCGGTGGGACGAGATGAGCGACTCCCAGAAGAGCGCGATCTACATGACCATTCTGGACAACTACAACAACAAGATGGTCTCCTCGGTGCTCATCCCCACCTATGACAACGACGGTGCGTTCTATATGTCCCGCACCAAGATCGGCATCGACGATCTGGCCCTGCAGGCCAACGAGCTGCTCAGCTCGGCGGTGGAGGCCCAGAAGAGCATCGCCACCAACAACTCCAAGGTCACGGCGCTGGAACAGCTCACCGAGTCGCATGAGGTGCAGATGGCGCAGGCCATGGTGGACAACATCACCCGGCAGCTCGCGGACATCGTGAGCGCGACACGGGAGCTGGACGCCGACTGCTACGCCCAGCGCATCCGCAGCTATCTTATGTTCAGTGAGCCGCAGATGTCTTTCCTGCAGCGCTATAACGTGAAACGCAGCGTGATGCTGGCCGCGCTGGTCTGTGCGGTCTGCTATCTGGGCGCAGCCGTCCAAGCGTGCGTCCGGCGCCAGCGCCAGCGGATGGAGAACGAATAATATCCGTCTCTGGGACAGGATGGAGGAAGAATGAAAAGTTTTGATTTGCTGCGCTACCTGAAAAAATGGTGGTTCGTCATCATGCTCGTCACGGCGGTGGGCTGTCTGGGCGTGTATGAGTTTATTTCGTCGCGGCAGTCGTACACGGCCACAGCCGTTATCCAGTACGCAGGCCCCAACGTCAGCGAGGGCCTGAACGCCGACGGCGGCGAGACCCAGATCATCACCGATGTGGTGCGGGACTACACCACCCAGCCCTCCGGCGATGTCACCACCACCTACGATAAGCTCATCCGGCATTACGCCGACCTCCACGCTGAGCGCATCGACGCCGCCATCGCGCAGGGAAAGGCACAGGAGATCCTGGACGCCTACGCCGATGTGACCCGGAACACCGACCCCGCCAGCGCCGAGGCCCAGTGGGCCAGCGACCGCATCGACGAGCTGGTGCAGAAATTCACCAGCCTGTATGAGCTTTCCATCGAGACCGTCGAGGAGTTCAATCAGGTCAACGGCGCGGACAACATCAAGATGAAGAACAGCATCGTGGTCAACGCGAAGCTCAACCTGAAGCTCTATGCGGCCCTGTCGGTGATACTGTTCCTCTTTCTGGGCTGCTTCTGCGCCATCTTCCTCGGACGTCTGGGCGATTTTGTGGACTACTATCTCTATGTGGACAAGAAGAGCGGCCTGCCCAACCGTGAGCGGTGCGACGCCATGGTGGACCGCTACAGCACCGTTCGTCTGAACGGCCAGTTCACCGTCATCCACATTCAGGTCGACCTCTCGGGGATGAGCCGCAACGACGGCGACAAGGCGCTGCGGGCGCTGGGCGACCAGCTGCAATACGTCTTCCGGACGCTGGGCTTTGTGGGCTACAACGGCGCGGGACACTTCATCGTCCTGCTGGAAGATTGCAGCATCGACTTGGCAAGGAACTGCATCGACCGCCTGAGCAATCTGCTGGCCAAGACCGAGCTGGCCGTGTTTGGCCCCTGCGTCTTTACGGGCGTCTCCAACTCGGCGAAGGATGACGCCTACGAGATCCGCGCCCTGCTGAGGCTGGCCATCCGCCGCTGCGCGGACGCAAAGGCCCGTCAGGAGGCCGAAAATGCAAGGAAGGCGGCTGAGTCGTCGCCGCTGAAGAGCGAAAGCTGAGAGTGATCTATGGGAAAGATGAGTAAAAAAATTCTGGCAGGGCTGCTGGCCGTCGTGCTTGTGCTGGGCGGCATCCTGCTGTACAATCTGCAGATGAATAAGAGTTTCATCACGACGTTTTATTCATCTGCAGATTGTACAGCAGGATGCCGCCCAGCACAA
>OLOK01001289.1_pt1 | contig 21761 bp, 21 predicted proteins | sample 1672591 | NCBI WGS metagenome assembly OLOK01 (sample SAMEA3136703, study PRJEB25190) | human gut metagenome | biome: human gut; feature: human-associated habitat; material: faeces | place: Austria | collected 2013 | reverse complement strand
ATTTCTCATTTTTTATTTTTTCACTTACTGTGACATATCTATTGTAAACCTATACAAGTTGAAATTAATTTTATAGGAATAATGGGTTATACTAATCCTATTTCATAGCCTAAAACATAGCTTTTAGCAAAATACTATAAAAAATAGAGGCGACTTTTTGTCGCCCACAATTATTGCAATGAACTTATATAGACAAAATTAGAGTTCTCTTCATTATATTTTTTTAGCATGTAGAACAACTCTATATTTATTGTTATTAGCACAAGTTGACAGTGTCAAAATATTGTCGTTTTTTGAAATATCTATATCGAATTCTTTTATACTTCTCTTCTTTATAGTTTTTATAAATTCTTCAAATTCATTGTCATTGTTAAATTCTGTTCTTATATAATAATCTTCGTTTTCTATTTTGTATATTGAAAAGACTTTATAAACACAACTTTCTTTTTCTGTATTCAATATAATATTTGTATTTTCATCATTATTATACCAATCAGATTTTAGAATATTTTTCATACTTCCAAACATTGAACCATCTCTCATATTATGTCCATAAATAACTATATTTTTATCTGTACCATCAAATTTATTTCTATAATCTGCAAAAATCCAACCTGCCAAATTTTTGCTTTTATCAAAACTATGATTTAGATAAAAACTATTATTTTCAGTTTTTACAACAGGATATTCAATGTTCGTATTATTTACCTTAAGCCACGCAATAGCCTCATTGTTTTGTTCTTTTAATTTACCAAAATCAACCGTATATTCTTTTTTATCTTTGTTTTCATCTTTAGCATTTTCAACTATTACTATACTCTTTAATTTCTCTGCTATTTCATTATTACTTGTCTTATCTTTATACCACTCATAAATTTTAATTCCCGAATATATTAAAATAGAAATTAATAAAATATATATAATAAGATTTAAAATTACCCTTTTCTTATTATTCTTTTTTCTTCTCATTAATTATTATTTCCTTTCACATATAAAGACCAGCTATTAACAGCTAGTCTTTATACCTCAAAATCTACTTGCTTATTTTTTGTTTTTATTAATTACAGGTAATATTACTGCTCCAAATAAAGCTATCACAAATAATATTAAATTAAAAGTAATGTTATCTGCTGTTTTTGGATTGGTTGTTTCATTTTTTGCTATTTCTGTATTATTATTTTCTGTATTAGTGTCTTTTTCTTCATTATTGCTATCTTGGTTACTATTATGTTCATTTGTATTTTTTGCTACAATTCCGTATTGACTTAAATGTGATGTTTCAAATACTATATATCCATCTTCTACTGTTGCTGGTAATGTTTCTTTTATTTCATCATTTGAAATATACACTACTTCATATTGGTTATAACCTTTTAATTCTTCTGGTATTGCAATTCTAATTTTCATTTTAGTATTACTAATTTTAACCACTTGGTTATTTTCTAATACATTTATATCTACTACATATTTAACATTTTTATCTGTTAAATCTTTTTTTACTTCAATTGGTTTAATATCTAATTTATAGTCTTTACTAACTTCTTTTGCAAATTCAATTTTTGCTTTTGTTTCTCCTGTGCTTTGAATTTCTTTTACTGTTTCTTTAACAGGTTGTTCTTCTTCTCCTGAAGTTTTAGTCCAAGAAGCATATAATGTTACATTTTGATAATATTCTGCACCCATTTCATTTTTTATTAAAGTATCTTTTTCAACATCTGTCTTTCCATCATTATCCCATAATCTCCAATATATATAAGTATAATTTTTTCCACTTCCATCTTTTTTTGTATTCCATCCAGTGAACTTATATCCTTCTCTTACAGGTACATATGGTAAAAGTGACATAGCTGTTCCAGAATTTCCACCACCTAAATAGTCATATTTATTAGATGTTTTACCATCAATTGTTCCACCATTAGCATTTAATATTAATACCCTATCATCTCCAACAAAAGTATCTTGAGTATATGTAGCAGTTAAATTAATTGAAACATCTTTTGCAAAAGCACTTGAATCAATAGAGGTAACAATTTTTCCATCTAAATCCCAGCCTTTAAAAGTGTGACCTTTTCTTATAGGAATATATTTTGTTAAATCAATGGTTTTAAATTCTGTTGATTTACTTTCTAATATTAATTTTGCTTTGCCATTTATTGTACCTGCAAATGCATCAAGTGTTACATAATATGTATCACCATCTTTTAATTCTTTATCTGAAAATTTAGCTTTAAGAGTTAAACCATTAGTATAATTAACTTCTTCACCTGTTGATGTATAAAAATTGCCACTACCAGTAAATTCTGATATTGCTAATTCTTCACTAGCTTTCACATTATTTGATGTTTCCCAATGTGAAAATTCAGTTTTGCCATTGAAAGGAATAATTCCTTTTGTTAATTCAGATAATTTAACTGTTGTTTCTCCTTCTGCAACATTAAACCTTATAAGTTTGGCATATTCACCATCAATACCACCATTTTCATCATTAACCATTAGTAGTAATGAATATTTTCCATCATTACTAATTGTTGCAGCATTTACCCTGTTTGAAAAACTAAACAGACATATACTAGCTAAAATTAATGCTAAAATAACTAATATTTTTTTACTTTTCATCTTTTGATCTCCCCTTAATATTATTTTTTACTTTTTTTCTATTAATCATTACTAGTGTAATAATACCTACTATAGAAATTGCAAACAATACAAAATATACGATAACAGTATCCCCGGTTTTAGGATTCATACTATTGTTTTCTTTTTGAATATTATTATCTTTTTCATCATTTACTATATTTGTATTTACTATATTTGTGCTTTCTTGTCTTCCTTCATTTTCAGTTTTTTTATCGTCTTCCATATCTATATTTTGTTGTTTTGCTTTAACGATAAATTTTGTTGTAGCTTCTCCACCATCTGTAAAAGTAGCTTTTAATGTATGTTCTCCAACAGATAATGTTTTTAAGTATTCATCTTTTAAAGTAATAACTGTGCTTCCTGATTTTGAGTCATAATTTGTAGAATCTACTAATTTATTGTTTACATATACTTTGTTTGTAAATAAGCTATAGTCCGCATCTATTCTAAATGTTGCATTTTTTGATTCATCAATTGTATATGTTTGATTTGCTCCTTCGGTAAACTTATATTCTTTAGGAATAATTTCTTCTTTTACATATTGAAATGTAAATTCATAAGTACATCTAGTATAATAATCAAATCTTGTTTCATATATAATGCCACCATCAGTGCTGTCATAATCCAGTGCAGAACCTGTATATTGAGTATGAAGTCCTTTAAAAACTTCACTTTTTTTAGTTCCAACATTTACTGCAGTTAATATTGCCTTATTTTCTGACCCTTTTCCAACTATCTTTATAACAGCTTCACTTTCATTTTCTGTTGCTAATAGACCTTTATTGTCTCTTTTATAATATAGTGTTTTATCTAAATCTGCAAATGATTTTAATCCTTCTGTTAATTCATCAGTTTTAGAAAAATCTATTACATATTCTTGCCCATTAGTCAAATCAATTACACCTTTTGATGATATATCATTATAAACATTTTTAACTGTTGTGTTAATAGCAACATTTGTTCTTTCAAATTTAACATCTAATGTTCCACTAAATTTACTTGATTCTAATTTGAATGTAGGTTTGCTTCCTTCTAATATTGATGTAGTAATAGGATAATACCAATTATTAATGTTTAATTTTATAGGTCTATTAACACCAGAAACACTTGCGTCTTCAATTTCTTCAATTACAAACTTATACTCAGCTTCGTTTAAATCAATTACCATTTTATTTGAAATATTAGTAACCAACTCATCACCTTTGAATAATTGTAATTTTGCTTTCTTGCTATATTCTACATAGCCATCATGAATAATTCCACCTTTAAAATTTAATGTTACTTCATTTTTTGTTTCTGCATATACTTTATTTATAGCTATTGGAAACATTAAACTAGCTAATAAACAAAGTATAAATAATATTGATAATGCTTTTGTTCTCTTCATTTAATTTTCCTCCTTTCCTACAATATTTTCATTTTAATTTTATCATATAGTATTTTAATTTCCATGTTTTTTACCAAGTTTTCCGTGCCATTTTGGTAACTATTTTCTATTAACTGTAATATTTTTCAATAATATTGCAAAGTCTTTTTTGGAATTAATAAAGTTTTTCAATATTACTTTTTAATTTAAATATAATAGTTTTATCTCTATCTATATATATTTTATCAATTATCATTTGTAATATTATTCTATTGGGTTCTTTAGCATTCATTATCTTATCATAGTATTCTAATGCTGTTTTTAATTTTTGAACTTTTTCTTGTAGATTTTTCTTTTTATCTTTTTGAATTAACTCTTGTAAGCAACTAATGCTTTGCATTTTTTCTTTTTCTAACTCTTTGTATGTATTTTCTATAATTTCTCTTTGTATAGGATTATTGCTAGATAATAGTTCTTTTATTTTTTGATTAATTAGTATTTTATACTCGTCATTTAAAATATTTAATTTGTTTTGTAGCTTTGATTTATTATTATTTTTTTCATCTTGTTCTAGGTTTATTTTAATATTTGTTATTTCTTTTAAATATTTTTGTTTGGTAAACTTTAAAAATTCTTTTAAATGGGTTAATATATCTTTTTCTTTGATTTCGTGACAGTGGCAAGCTTTTGTGCCATATTGTCTATATTTTGAGCACTCATACCCTTTTTCTGGTACTTTTCTTTTTATTATTACTCCTGACATTCCAGATCCACAGTTATTACATATACACATTCCTGAAAAAAAATAATTTCGTTTTTTATTTGCACCTGATGTATTTTGCTTTTTTCTTTTATTTCTTAATTCTTGTGCTAAATTAAATGTCTCTTTTGAAATAATAGGCTCGTGATGATTTTCAAATATAAAATGTTCTTCTTTAGGCAGTTTTACAATTTTTCCTCTTATATTTACACTTTTCTTTTTATGAGTTATAAGAATTCCTGTATATACTTCGTTATTTAAAATATTACCTACCATATCTTTAGTCCAAGCTTCTTGAACTTTATGTTTATAAATTCGTCCCCTCTCTGAGTGTTTTGCTCTGTAATATTCTGAAGGTGTAGGATAGTTGTATTTTGAATTTAATATTTCACTAATTTTTTGAAATCCATATCCATCTTCCAAATATAATTTAAATATAAGTTCAATAACTGGTCTTATTTCTTCTACAACATATAGCATTGGTATATTATCTTTAAAGGTTTTTTCATAACCATAATAATTTCCCATAATTAATCTTCCTGTCTTTTGTTTAGAATACATATGATCTCTAGTTTTTCTAGAACAATCTTTTACATATCTTTCATTAAACCAAGTAGTTATTCCGATACAATCATCTCTATCATTTAAGATATCAAAAGTTCCACCCATCTCTGATACTAATATTAAATTTTTTTGCATATTCTTAAAATCATCTATTAAAACTAAAACTCGTCCATTATTTCTACCAATTCTCGATAAGTCTTTTGCTATCACTACATCAATTTTCCCATCTTTTACCTTTTTCATCATTTTCGAAAATTCAGGTCTATTAAAGATATATCCCGAAACATTGTCGTCTATGTAGAAATCTTCATCTGATAGAAACCAATTACGGCTACTTGCATATTCTTTGATTATTCTTTTCTGTTCTTCAATACTTGCATAATTTTCTCTGTCCTCATCTCTAGATAATCTACAATATCCGTACAACTGCTATGCTATCCCTCAATTTTGATCTTATATTGCTTGTGTTATTTATATTAGTATACACAATAGTCCTCTTTTACTTGTTTTGTAACGATTTTTTTGAGAATTTCGGGATAATTCTCTTTTCCTGCTACAATAATAGCTAAATGGTATTTTTCCTTTTTATACTTTTCAATTAAATCTTTTGCTTCTTTCTTTTGAAGTTCTTCTTCAGTTAAATAAATTTGTGCGTACTTTATCCCCTCTATCTCTGATTTTGTAATTTGCATTTTTTTAACTCCTTCATAACACTTTTCTAATAAATGTTATGTGCAAAATAAATGGATAATTCATATAATTTGTATTATTAAATTTCCTTTATAACTCTACATGGATTAGCAACTGCAACAGTATTTGATGAAATATCTTTTGTTTTTCCAATATATTTTTTGTTTGCAATTATTCTTGCATCTTCCAATTCTTTTTTTGCTTCATCCAATTTTTGCTGACCATCATCAATTTTTATTTGGTATTCTTTTTTTATTCCTGAAAGCCTTGTTTCTTGTTGTTCTTTTAATAAATTTTCTAATTCTTCTTTGTGAGTTTGTATTTTTTTGTTATATTCATCAGAATAAGGATTTAAGTTTTCTGTGTCGGTAAATTTTATTTTTACCATCATATATACATCAGAATCAAATACATCCTTATTTACAATTGCATACCCATTTAGCTCACCTGTTCCGACAAGTCGTTTGCCCTAAATTTAAACTTGATAATATTTCACTTGATTTAACGAATCCTACTATTTTAAATTCATGTTTTTTTAGAGTTTTAGTATTATTTTCTGCTTTTTGTATTTGTTCTTGCTCACTTGTATCTATTCCATAATCACTTAAAATTGTTATATCAGCTGTATTATATTTTTTAAAATAGTTTATTCCTGTTTGTCTCATATCTGGTCCAGTAACAGATAAACCTATTTTTCATTTTTATCACCTACCATTCTATCTTTTCTACTGGTAACGGATTTTGATTTATTTCTATACTTTCAGCTGTACCATTTCTTAAAATGTATTACTTTATCTGCCATTGGTGCTATTGCTGCATTGTGGGTTACTATTATTACTGTTATATTATTTTGTCTACATGTGTCTTGTAATAATTTTAATATTTGTTTTCCTGTTTTATAGTCTAAAGCTCCTGTTGGCTCATCACAAAGTAATATTTTAGGATTTTTAGCAACTGTTCTTGCCATTGATACTCTTTGTTGTTCTCCTCCAGATAATTGAGATGGAAAGTTTTTTATTCTATTTTCTAATCCAACAATCTTTAATACTTTTTTTGGATCAAGCGGATTTTTTGATATTTCTGTTGCAAGTTCAACAGGAACTTTTTATAATCACTATGATAGTATTTATGATGTAGCAGAAGAACTTGAAGCTGAAATAATAGAAGTTTTATTTAAAGACACCAAAAAGTTAAATTGTTTAAGTGATATCTTTAATTATCTAGATTCAGTAATGTCTTATTTAAAAGAAAATGAAGAAATGTATAGATTGCTTCTTTCATCAAAGGAGCCATTAATATTTCTTGAAAAATTAAATCGCTCTATATTAGAAAAATTATATAATTCTTTAAGTAATAATCCAAAGTTTTCTAAGTCTGAAAGCTTAAAGTTTGATATTGCATTCTTCACCGATGGGATTGTTAATCAGGTTCTTAAATATTTTAAAGGTGCATCTGAATACTCACTAGATGAAATATGCGAAAATACAAAAAATATATTTAAAAAAATCTTTTAGTCAATTTTTTTAATTATTTACCTATTGAATATAACACATCCAAAGATTATGACTTTACGGGGGTAAAGTCTCCGTGGATGTGAAAATAGCACTAACCATTTTCCTTTATAGTCGCTAAGCTTAACATTTCCCATTGTCGTTTGTGCCTCAAATTCTGGAGCATATGTACCAATTTTTACATTTCCGTTCATCATTATTTCATAGTCCATAAAAGTAACCTCCAATCATACTTTTTTATATTGTATGAATAGAGGTTATTTTGTGTGAGCTTCATTCTTAATTAAATATTTTTTTATAAATAACTCTTTTTATACTAATCAATACATAGCTTATAATAGCTAAAATTCCTGTTATAATTAATGCTTTATTATCTATTAAATCCACTTTTAAAATATTATGAAATAATAATACCGCAGTATAAAATCCAACAGCTGTTGTGCTAAATAAAAATGCATGAATTTTATTAAATGGAGTACATACTTCTTGTACAGCTAGAATACTTACAAAACCAATTAATAAATACATCATTGTTTTTAAACTACTATATTCTATTCCAAATCTAGTTCCCATAACAGTTAAAAATACAATATTTAGCATTATTACCAAAGCAAACGGTAGAGCATTTGTTAAAGCTGTTTTCAAAAATGTTCCTTTTATCTTTTTTTCATTCTTTTCAAAAGTTATAAAGAATGATGTGTATGCTTCGATTGCTAAATCAATAAGTGTTATTTGAATTGGTATGAATGGAAACTCCATATTAGTTAAAAAGCAAAATATTGATAATAACACTGTATATATAGTTTTAATAAAGAATATTTTTGCAACATTTGTTATATTATTAACAACTCTCCTGCCCTCCATTAATACATCTTTTAATATACTAAAATCGGAATTAAGCAATACTATTTGAGATACTTGTTTTGCACTATCCGTTGCATCTGGAAGTGTGATACTGCAATCCGCTTCTTTTAAAGCAATTACATCATTTACTCCATCTCCTGTCATTGCAACTTTGTGTCCTTTTTCTTGAAGTGCCTTTACAATAATGCTCTTTTGGTGCGGTAGTACTCTTGCAAAAATGCTATATTTATTAACCAAATCTTTTATTTCATCATCATTTTTTATAGTTGATAAATCTATATAAGAATCATAGCTTTCAAGACCTGCTGTTTTTGCTATATTAGATACTGTAAGTTCATTATCTCCTGAAATTATTTTTACATCAATACCTTGTAGTTTAAAGTATCCAAGCATTTCCTTTGCATTTTTTCTTAATGGATCTTCTAATATTACTGAAGCAACAATTTTGAGCATTGGTAATTCAGGTTCTGATATTGTTTTATCACTGTATGCAATGCTTAATACTCTCTTTCCATGCTTTTGTAATTTTATTATTCTATCTGGTATATCTTCATTTGATTTTTCGAACAATCTTTCTGGAGCTCCAACTACAATCGAGCCAAGATTTTTAAAAGATATAGAACTCCATTTTCTTTCAGATGAGAAAGAAATATTATCTTCCTTTTCATAAATTGTACTACCCTTAAAATGATTTTGTAATGCTTTAAATGTACTGTTACTGTCTTCCATTTCATTTACAAAAGCGGTCATCATTTCGTTAAAATCTTTTGGTAATATCTTTTCATCATACATTTTAATTTCAGATACTTTCATCTTTCCAGTCGTAATTGTTCCTGTTTTATCTAAACAAATTGTATCAATATGTGCTAATGATTCCATACTATATAATTCTTGTACTAGTACTTGTTTTTTAGACAATTTAATTACTCCTGATTCTAAAGCTATTGTAATTAATAATACAAGTCCTTTTGGTAACATTCCAAGTAATGCGGCAGATGTTGCAATAACAGATGTTGTAAAGTCTGATTGTCTTGTAATATATGCTTGTACAAATAATATTATTCCAATTGGAATTATTACAAAGCTTGTAAATCTAGTAACTTTTTTCATAGAATTTATTAGTTCTGAATTATTTTCTTTTTGTTTTTTAGCTGAATCTATAATTTTATTTGCAAAATTATCAGCTCCAACCTTTTCAACTTTTGCATAACATCTTCCACTTACCGCATAGCTTCCTGATAGTAATTTGTCACTTTTTTGTTTAAAAATAACATCAGTTTCCCCGGTAAGTAATGCTTCATTTACTTCAATTTCTCCATTTACAATGTAAGAATCAGATGGAATCTGATCTCCTTGTTTTATTATAATAATATCTCCTAAAACAATTTCGTCTGTATCTAGTTTTATTTCCTTTCCATTTCTAATAACTGTTGTTTTAGATTTATTTAAAATAGTTAATTTTTTTACTAAATTCCTACCATGAATTTCTTGGACTATTCCTATTAATACATTAATTGTTATAATTAGAAAGAAAAATACGTTTGTATATGCTTTTACATAAATTAAAAATAGTGCAATGATAAAATTATATAAATTAAATAGTGTAAAAACATTGTCAAAAATAATTTGTTTATTTGTTTTTAAATTATCTTTTGGCAATTTATTTATATTTCCTTTTTGTATTTGCTCTTCTACATCTTTATCAGATAGTCCTGTTATTTCATTTTTTGCTTCACTCATAATGTTAGTTCCCCTTTCATAATTTAATCTCTTTCGTTTTTATTTTTCTCTCTATATACCTCTGACTTTTTTCGGCATTTTTTTCTCCTTTTATATTATTTAAAATAGTTTAATACAAATGCTTTGTTTTTTCGTTGTTTTTTATTATAAACTATATTAATTTATAATTCAATTATTTTTCTAGTATTATTGTAACTGGTCCATCATTAATTAACGAAACTTTCATATCTGCTCTAAATATTCCAGTTTCAACTTTTTTAGTATATTTTTTTAATTCTTCATTAAATGCTTCATAAAGAAATTTTGCGTTGTCCCCATTCATGGCATTTATGTAACTTGGGCGATTCCCTTTTTTCGTATCAGCATAAAGTGTAAATTGAGATACTGATAAAATAGAGTAATCTTTATCTAATAGTGATAAATTCATAACACCACTATCATCATTAAATATTCTTAAATTGACAATTTTTTTACTCATTTCTTCTATATTTTTTATAGTATCTTCTTTATTAAATCCAACAAGAATTAGTAAACCTTCATTTATAGAACCCACTATTTCATTGTTTACTCTCACCATTGCCTCTTTTACTCTTTGACATACCACTTTCACAGTTTATTTGTCCTTTCCATTTTATATTTGTTATTCATTTGAATAGTTATTAGTTTATTATCTATCACCTAATATTACATTTTATTTTTTCAAAAACATTATATCGTAAAATTAAAAGCAATGTCTACTATTTTTTATTATTTTTAACAATAAAAAGCCTCTAGTTTATTATACTACTCTGAGGCTTTTTATCTTCTCTTTTCTTTAATATCCAGGTTTTTCTAATAATTTAAACATATTTGTTTTATATTTTTCTACTCCTGGTTGGTTAAATGGATTTACTCCAAGTAACATACCAGATACTGCACAAGCTTTTTCGAAAAAGTAAATTAATTGTCCAATTGTATGAGAATTTAGTTCATCTATAGTAATTAAGATATTTGGAACATCACCATCTACATGTGCCTTTATTGTTCCTTGCATTGCTTTTTTGTTTACGAATGAGAGTTTTTTTCCTGCAAGATAATTCAATCCATCTAAATTATCTTCATCAGCATTAATTTCAATATCATTATCAACTTTTTCTATATTTATTACTGTTTCAAATAAGTTTCTTCTTCCTTCTTGAATATATTGTCCTAAAGAATGTAGATCAGTTGTGAAAATAGCTCCAGAAGGGAAAATTCCTTTAAAATCTTTCCCTTCACTTTCACCATATAATTGTTTCCACCATTCTATAAAATATTGTAATTTTGGTTCATATGTAACTAATAATTCAATATTTTTTTCGTTACTATATAGCAAATTTCTTATAACTGCATAGCGATAACATTCATTATATTTCAAATTAGAATCTGCATACCTATCGCATGCAAATTTTGCACCTTCCATAAGTAAATCTATATCAATACCAGCAGTTGCAATAGGTAGTAAACCTACAGCTGTTAAAACAGAATATCTACCACCCACATTATCTGGAATAACAAAACAGGTATATTTTTCCTCTTTTGCAAGTTCTTTTAAAGCTCCTTTCTTTTTGTCTGTTGTTACGTAAATTCTTTTTCTTGCTTCTTTTATACCATACTTAGATTCTAGAAATTCTCTAAAAAACCTGAAAGCAATTGCTGGTTCTGTTGTAGTACCAGATTTAGAAATTACATTAATAGATAAATCTCTATCTCCAATTAAATCCACTAAATCGTTTAAATAATTAGAACTTAGATTGTTTCCAATATATAAAATTTGAGGAGTTTTTCTTGAATTTTTATCTAGCATATTATAAAAAGTATTAGTAAGTGATTCAATAACAGCTCTAGCTCCAAGATAAGAACCACCAATTCCTATTACAAGAAGTATATCAGAGCTTTCTTGAATTTCTTTGCTGCATTTTTTTATTTTTTCGAACTCTTTTTTATCATAATTATTAGGAAGTTCTAACCATCCTAAAAATTCATCTTTTTTATTAGCGTTTTCATTTAATTTATTATGTATTTCTTCGACTTTATTAGCGTAAGACAAAATTTTTCTTTCATTTAAATTAACGTTTTCAAAATCAACTTTTAAATTAGACATATTAAATTCCTCCATTACTTTTATATTATATAATGCAATTCTATATTAAAAGTGATCTCAATTCAAGATTAAAATAGGAAAAATTTAAAAGTCTAAATTTTCTAATAATCAAATTTCCTTTCATCCTTTTATTTAATTTTACTTAAGTACTTCACTAAGCACCTTGCTTAAATATTTCATACTAGTATTTGCTTCCTCCAAAGTATTTCCAGTTGCACCAACTTCAATAATACTTGCACACTTAGAAACATGCTGATTATATCTAGAGCTTCTAACAACAATTGGTTTAAAAAGTCCTGGATAAAGCTCATTTGCTTTTTCCTGCACTTTAATTGCAAATTTTAAATTTTGAATCCAATTTGGATGATATAGTCCAGACTCGTTAGTTCCAATAACGAACATAAGTTGAGCTGCATATTCATCTCCAATTTTAACTTTTGGTGCATATGAACTATCACCAATAGCATCTCTATGAATATCAAAAATTACATCTGTATTTGAATTTGCTTTGAGTAAATTTTGCACAGTAGTAAGAGATCTTCCATATGACCCAGAATAAGCTGGATAATCATGATAGGTTTTATCATGTATAACATTATAACCATAAGATTTAAGCTGATTTGTAAGTTCATCTCCGACTTTTGATACTGTAAAATTCAAATCAGTTGTTCTAAAAGTACTTGATTGATCATACTTATTTTTTTCACTAGATGTATAACTTTCACAGGTATGTGTATGAAAAATCATGACATTATTAGTATTAATTGATAAATCATAATTTAACATATCATTAGTAATAGTAATTCCAGTTTCATTTTTAATCTGAACATTATTATATGTATTTGTATACTTATTTGGTACATTATTTTTAACTACTTCTGTTTGCACATTTTCTTCTGCTTTTTGAATTTCTTGTGAATTCTCACTATTTTCCTTACTTTCATTATTTTCAAAAGTAATACTTGATTCTTCATTTCCCAATTTTATTACAGTAGCATCATTTTTAGTAATAGAATCTATAAAACCTAATTCTCTAGATAGAATTGCTTTAACAGGTTCTTTAGAATTTATTTTACTGTTTTCTTTTGTTTCTTTATTTTCCTGTTGTTTAATTTGTTTAGCTACTTGAATTGTTTCTTCCAAACAAGAAATATAGCTTGAGTCTTCTTTATCTTTTATTTCAGTAGCCATAGTAGTTTCTTTTAAGCTACAAAAATATCTAGCAAGAATAAAAATCAAAATCATTACAACCATTATTCTTACTAGATATTTTATTACATCTTTTCCTTTTACAACTGTTACATTTACCATATCTTTCTCCTTTGTCCAAGTCCTTATAAATATATATATTCAGGGCTCAAGAAAAATATGATATATTTTATTATTTTTTTATAAATTCTAATATTTCATTTATTTCTAATGGAATTAATTCTTCATTTCCAGTATCCATATTCTTAATTTTGGCCTTTCTAGTATTAATCTCATCATCACCAATTATAATAACATATTTACTATTTTGTTTATCTGCATATTTTAATTGTGCTTTAAAACTTCTACCAGAAATATCCTTTAATGCATATACATTATTTTTTCTTAGTTCATACACCAATTTAGTTGCAAACACATTAGCATTATCACCTAGATTTGCTACATAAACTAATAGCTCTTTTGGTTTTACTAAATTATCTTTATTATACTTTTCATAAACTTCTACAAGTCTCTCCATACCAGTAGCAAATCCAATTGCTTTAGTATCTTGTCCTCCTAATTGTGAAACTAAACCATCATATCTTCCACCTGCAAGGACTGTATAACCTTCTGTTTTAGAAATAAATTCAAAAACAGTTTTAGTATAATAATCTAATCCTCTTACAATGCCAGGGTCTACTACGAAATTAACTCCTAATTTAGTAAGCAAATCTTTAACATTTTCAAAATGTTCTTTACATTCATCGCATAAATAATCTAAAATGATTGGAACACCTTCATTTAAATGCTTGCATTGTTTTTCTTTGCAGTCTAGAATTCTCATTGGATTTTTATCGAATCTCGTTTTACAAGTATCACAATATTTATCAAGATTTGGTTTAATAAATTTTTTCAAAGCTTCTTGATAATTTTTCCTACACTCTAGGCAGCCAATACTATTTATATTAAGTTCAATATCTGGAATATTTAAGCTTTTAAAAATTTCAGATGCCATTAAAATCATCTCAACATCAGCCATATATGAACCAGATGCAAACATCTCAGCACCAATTTGGTGGAATTCTCTTAATCTTCCTTTTTGAACATTTTCGTATCTATACATTGCCATATTATACCATAGCTTTACAGGTGACGGCATACTAGACATGCCATTTTCAATGTAAGATCTTACAACTCCTGCAGTTCCCTCAGGTCTTAAAGTAATGCTTCTTCCACCCTTATCTTCAAAAGTATACATTTCTTTTTGAACAACATCAGTAGTTTCGCCAACACCTCTTTGAAAAAGTTCTGTATGTTCAAAAACAGGCACTCTAATTTCATTATAGCCATAATTTTCTAAAATATCTTTTACAACTTGTTCAATATATTGCCATTTGTATGACTCATTTGGCAATAAATCTTTAGTTCCTTTAGGTTTTTGTATTAACATACAATAACCACATCCTTCCTTTATATTTTTTATTTTCAAACCATAAAAATAATTAAAGCTTAATCTCTACGTGCTTCAAGTTCCAAATAGATAGGTTTTTCTTCAAAAATTTTTGTAGACTTACCATGTCCAGGATAGCAGATAGTTTCATCAGGCAAAACCATTAATTTCTTCATAATTGAATTAATAATATCTTCAAAACTACCAGTAGGGAGATCTGTTCTACCCCAAGTTCCACGAAACAAAGTATCACCTGAAAACAATAAACTCTCCTCTTTGCAATATAAACAAGTCCCACCTTTAGTATGTCCTGGCGTATGAATAACTTTAAACTCGATGTTTCCAATATGAATAATATCATTATCATCAATTCTCGAATCAGCTTCTAAAGAAATTGGTTCCATCCCTATGTATGTACCAAGACAAATTGCATCATTCGAAAGACCTTCTGCATCAAATCTATGAATTAAAACTTTTCCACCTTTTATTTTTTTTAATTTATTAACTCCACCTGCATGATCAGCATGGCAATGAGTTAAATAAATGTACTTTACTTTTGCTTCAATAATATCTAGCATTTCTACAATTTTTTCAACTTCTCCACCTGGATCAATAACCATAGTTTCTTTACTTTTTTCATCTTGAACAATATAACAATTAGTATAATCATTAAGTTCTGTAAGAACCTTTATTCTCTTTAGTATCATTTTTTCCTCTCCTATTTTTTTCTTTTCACCTCATAAACACTATCCACTCTTCTAAGTGTTTTTAATATTTTGTTAAGTTCATCTAAATTTTCAACCTGAATTGTAACATCAGTTACTGCAATTCTCTCTTTATTAGCTTTTGAATTAACAGCAAGAAGTTTGCAATTACTATTTCCAATTTGGCTAATAATATCTGCAAGTAATCCATTTCTATCATTTGCAAAAATCTCAATTTCTACTGCATAAGAAGCTTTTTGTTCATTATACCAATAAACATCAATCATTCTTCCAGCTTGTGAAATTAAATCTTTCATATTTACACAATCTTTTCTATGAACTGACACTCCTCTACCTCTTGTTATAAAGCCAACTATTTCATCACCTGGTACGGGACTACAGCACTTAGATAATCTAACCAAGCAATTATCAATTCCTTCTACTACAACTCCAACACTAGATGGTTTTGAATGAATAACTCTTTCTTTTGATAATTCCTCAAGTTTAGCTTCTAAATTTTCTTCATTATTTTCTTTTCTATATTCTTCTAATATTCTAGCAATAATTTTTCCAGCTGATATTGCTCCAAATCCAACACTTGCATACATATCATCGATAGAATTGAATTTATATCTGTTAAGAGCTGCATTTATAAATTCAGGTTTATATATTTTTGAATGGTCAAGTGATAATCTTTTTATTTCTTTCTCAATTGAATCTTTACCTTTTTCAATATTTTCTTCTCTTTGATTTTTCTTAAACCAACCTTTTATTTTATTTTTTGCACTAGAACTTTTTACAAACTTAAGCCAATCTCTGCTTGGCCCTTTAGCTTGATCTGACGTAATAATTTCTACAATATCTCCATTATGCAAATGTGTGATAATTGGCATCATTTTACTATTAATTTTTGCTCCAACCATATGATGACCAATTTCAGCATGAATATTATATGCAAAGTCAATTGGCGTACTTCCTCTTGGTAATACTTTAATTTGACCTTTTGGTGTAAACACATATACTTCATCTTCAAAAAGTTCTGTTTTAAGTGTATTTAAAAACTCTCCGTGGATCTTGCATATCTTTTTGCCATTCTAATGTTTCACGAAGCCAAGCAAGCTTATCTTCATTTACAGTAACTGCAGTTTTTTTATCTTTATTAGCCTCTTTATATGCCCAGTGCGCAGCAATACCATATTCAGCAATGCGATGCATATCCCATGTACGAATTTGTACTTCAAAAGGTGTTCCCTTTTCACCAATTAGTGTTGTATGTAATGATTGATACATATTAGGTTTTGGAACAGCAATATAATCTTTAAATCTTCCTGGCATCGGATTATAAAGTTCATGTACCACACCTAAAGCAGCATAACAGTCTTTTACAGAATTAACTAAAATTCTTAATGCAAATAAATCGTAAATTTGGTCTAATGTTTTATTATCTCTTCTCATTTTTCTATAAATACTATATAAGTGCTTTGCTCTTCCTGTTACTTCTGCTTCAATTTTTTGTTTTTTCAATTGTACTCTAATTTCATCCATAATTTTTTCAATGAATTTAAGTCTTTCTTCTCTTTTTTTATTTATTCCTTCAACTAATTCATGATATTCCTCTGGATATAAATATTTAAAAGCTAAATCTTCAAGTTCCCATTTAACAGAATATAAACCTAAACGGTTTGCAAGTGGTGCATATAAGTCCATTGTTTCTTGAGATATTGCAATTTGTCTTTCTGGTCTTAGATGTTTTAATGTTCTCATATTATGAAGTCTATCAGCAAGTTTAATTAAAATTACTCTAATATCTTTTCCCATTGCTAAAAACATTTTTCTATAGTTTTCTACTTGTTGTTCTTCCATTGAAGTATATTTTAGTTTTCCAAGCTTTGTAACTCCTTCAACCATTTCTGCAATTTCACTGCCAAAATTTTTTTCTATATCTTGATGTGTTACAGGTGTGTCTTCTACAACATCATGAAGCAGGGCAGCACAAATTGTGCTTTCATCAAGGCCTATATCTGCTAAAATATATGCAACTTGTATTGGATGAATAATATATGGCTCACCTGATTTTCTTAGTTGATCACCATGATGCAATTTAGCAAATTCATAAGCTCTCTTTATTATTTTAATATCTGCACGTCTATTTTTTTCTTTAACTTTCACTATAATATCATCAATTGTAACATCTTTAACTTTAGACATATTATCCCCCTCTCATTTCTAATATGATTTTCTAATATCTTTTAAATTTATTTGTATATTATCGTTATTATTAAAATTATTTATTTCAAGTGTTCCTACAATGTCAACTTTATTTCCAATTAAATATTCATTTGCAAGTTCACCCATATTAAATCCTATTGCATCTATCATATAATTATCATCCTTTAATGTTAACTTCAAATGTTTTCCTTCTGATAGCGCTCTTATAGAATGAATTTTTAAATTTTTATATAAAAATAATGGCATTTTATTTCCTTCACCAAATGGTTCTAATAAAGATAATTCTTTTACAACTTCTTTGTTTATATTTCTTAGTGAAACTTCTTCATCAATATGAATAACTGGAACAATTTTATCAATATTGCAACTACTTGCATATTCTTCAAATTGTTCTTTAAATTTTGAAAATTCATCTTTTTTGATAGTAATTCCTATTGCCATAGAATGTCCACCAAACTTTTTAATATATTTATCACATTTACTTAATGCTTCATGCAGGTCAAATCCTGGAATACTTCTTCCAGAACCTTTTCCTTCATCATCTTCAAGGCAAATTAATATACTTGGTTTAAAGTACATTTCGGTTACTTTTGAAGCTACAATGCCAATTACACCATGATGCCAATTTTCACCTGCTAAAATAATACATGGTTTATCATTTTTATCATTTTTTATCATTTCTAAAGCTTCAGTAAATATTTTTTTCTCTTTTTCCTGTCTTTCTCTATTATATTCATTTAATTTATTGGCTATTCTTCCAGCCTCATTAGGATCCTCAGTTAAAAATAATTTTAATGCTTCTTCTTGATGTCCCATTCTACCACATGCATTAATTCTTGGTGCTAAACCAAATGATACACATGTTGAATCTATATTTTTATAACCAATACTATTTAATAAAGTTTTAAGTCCAATATTTTGGGTTACTTTAACTAGCTTAAGTCCAAGTTTTGCGATAACTCTATTTTCATCAACTAATGGAACAATATCTGAAATTGTTCCAACACAAACTAAATCCAAAAATTTTAAATATTCTTTTTCTTCTAAATTTAAATTAATTCCAATACCTTGAATTAATTTAAAGACAACACCAACTCCAGCAAGCTGATTAAATGGATATTTATTGTCTTTTCTTTTTGCATCAACAACTGCTAATGCTCGAGGCAGTTTTTCTGCCTGTTCATGATGATCTGTAATAATAGTTTCCAGTCCTAAACTATTTGCATATTCTACTTCATCTATTCCTGAAATTCCACAATCTACTGTTATCATTAAAGTATATTTCTCTTCTACAATTTTTTTAATTGCTTCCTTATTTAATCCATATCCTTCATCTAATCTATTTGGAATATAATCATCAACTATTGCTCCTCTTTCAAGAAGAAACTTTTTTAGTACAGTAATACTTGTAATTCCATCAACATCATAATCACCATAAATTATTATTTTTTCTCTTTTTTCTATAGCTTCTATAATTCTATTTATAGCGATTTCCATATCTGGCATTAAATATGGATCATAAAAATCGTTTCTTGTTGGGTTTAAAAATTTATCAATATCTTTTTTTTCTTCTAAGTTTTTATTTACTAATATTGTTGCAATTAATGGACTAATATTATATTCTTTGGCCATTTTTTTTACTTTTTCTTCATCCGTTTGATAGCATTCCCATTTTTTGTTCATAAATCTCTCCTATTTTTACTTTTTTCATATTGTATAATACTTTTTTTCTTTTTTCAAGTGCTATTACTCTATATGAAAGCATATCTTCAATAGTTTATATTAGACAAATAACTGAATAGATAATAATTTTTAAAATGCAATTTGCAAAAAATTGTAAGTTTACCATTTTTATCCCTATATTATTAATTGTTTTATAGCAGTTCATTATTTCATCAATTTCTTCTTTTTTAAGCAAGTTGCTATTTTCCATGTATTCTTTGGCAACATACGGAGCTTCTGTCATTGCATCTATTTCCAGATAGCTTCTTACTTTATAGTAAATAAAACTTAGTAATGTTAAAATAAAAATTTGAAGCATAGGATTAGATACTTTATTAAATATCGTAAGTATACATATTATTGTGAAGTATAGTATATAAATATTAGAATAAATAAAATTAAACATTAATATTTTTTTATTTTGAATAGAGTGTATGCATTCATGTGCTATTGTTTGAATTCTACTGCAAGACTCCTTAATATTTGCAATGCTTATTGTGTTGGTTACAACAATATATAAACTTGCCTTTGCATTTTTGTCTTGATTTTCCACTACTTTTACGTTGTTTTCATTATGTAATTGTTTTAAAATTTCTTCACACACCACTTTATTTTCTGGTAGTTTATTGGTAATTTCATTTAATTTTTTTGAAAATCCGAGTTCTTTCAACTTTTTAATTTTGCTTATTTTAAAATCGTAAACTAGTGCTAAAATGCTCAAAAGTACTATACTCACAATAATTACAATTACATATTCCATATTTATCCCCCTTTATAAAAAAGAATAGTCACATCATTGTCCAAACATAGATGTGACTTTCTATTATTTATTTTAATACATTTTTTATTGCTTCTGCTATAATTTTATTTACATCTGCAATCATAAGATTAAATTTAACTTCTAAATCGAAATATTCTTTTATTTCTTTATCTTTTATTAATATATTGTACAACTCTTGTAATTTCTTTATTTTTTCTCCATCATTTTCACCAGATTTTATAGATAAAACTTGAGCATCATATCTTACCTTTTCAAATTCATCTATTTTTGATTTTAATTCTGGATTTTGGCTTATTTTTTGCTTTGCCTCTTCGAATAACTTATACTCTTTAGATTCTTTTATTTCATATGCTAAACGATTTGCAGTATCATATACATTCATACTATACTTTCTCTCCTCTTATTTAATTTATTTAAGCATACGCATGCCTTTTTTTGAAACTTAATAATTTTGTAATTTCCTTATCTGTATTTTTTGCTTTTGAAGTCTTTTTTGCATTTTCTTGTTCTATTTGTCTTGCTTGTTTTTCAGCCATTGTTTGACAAATTGCCTTTTCATATATAAAGTGTGTATCTTGAGCTATTTTATTCCAATTAAATTGTTCTTTAACTTTATTTTTTGCATTTTTTGAAATATTAGCACATAATTTGTGATCATATAATAAGCTTAATACAGAATCTGCAATCGAATTACTGTTTCCAGCATAACTTTTCATCCCATTTACCCCGTGCTCAATTATTTCATTTAATCCTCCAACATCTGATACAACTGTTGGAACTCCTGCAAGCATTGCCTCTAAAGCTACAATTCCAAATGGTTCATATGTGCTTGGAAATACAGCTACATCTGCACATTTATACATTTTTTGAACTTGTTTTGCGTTTAAATAACCTGTAAAATAAACTTTATCTCCCAGTCCCATTGAATTTGCTTGTGCTTTAAGCTCATCAAGCATTCCACCTTTTCCAGCAATAATCAATTTAGAATCATGATATCCATTTAGAATTTTTGGCATTGCAGATATTAAATTTTGTATTCCTTTTTCATATACTAATCTTCCAACATATAGAATAATTTTTTCATTATCCATTGCATATTGTCTTCTAAATTCATAGTCTCTCTCGATTCCTGCGAAATTATTAATATTTATACCATTTGGAACAACATTTATTTTTTCAAAAGGAAGTCCAAACAATCTTTGAAGCTCACATTTCATATAATTACTATTAACAATTACTTCAGAAGACTCATAAGTAAGAAGCCATTCTGTATCGTTTATATATCTTTGCACCTCATCATGAATTCCACTGTTTCTACCGCTTTCAGTTGCATGAATAGTTGAAACAAGTGGAATATTATAAGAATGTTTTAATGTTTTTGCAGCATATGCAACAAGCCAATCATGTGCATGTATTGTATCGAATTTTTCTCC
>OLOK01001284.1_pt1 | contig 21790 bp, 26 predicted proteins | sample 1672591 | NCBI WGS metagenome assembly OLOK01 (sample SAMEA3136703, study PRJEB25190) | human gut metagenome | biome: human gut; feature: human-associated habitat; material: faeces | place: Austria | collected 2013 | reverse complement strand
TAAGCAAATAGTAAAAAACACTCCAATTGGATTAGAAACAGAGATTTTTATACATGGAGCTATTTGTTTTGGATATTCTGGAAGATGTTTTTTAAGTGACTTTTTAGCAGGAAGAAGTGCAAACCTTGGAGATTGTGCACAAAGTTGCAGATGGGCTTATAATGTATATGTAGAAGAAAAAAACAATCCAGGAGAATTTATGCCAGTTGAGAATGATGAAAAGGGAACTTATATTTTTTCATCAAAAGACTTATGTTTGATAAAAGAAATTCCAGAAATAATGCAAATGGGTGTTGATAGTTTAAAAATAGAAGGTAGATTAAAAACAGAATACTATTTAGCATCTGTTATAAATGCATATAGAAATGCAATTGATGATTATATAAAAAATCCTGAAGGATATGATTATGCAAAATATTTAAAAGAACTTGAAAAGACAAAGACAAGGGGATTAACAACATTTTATTTCAATGATAGAAAAAATAAGGATATTCAGGAATATGAAGGAAAGCAGTATAATCCATGTTATGAATTTGGAGGAAAAATATTAGATTGTAAAGATGATATTGCTTTAGTAGAAGTAAAGAATAGATTACAATTAGGTGATACTTTAGAAATCATCTTGCCAAATGAAATAACAACAATTGACTTTAAAATAAGTAAACTATGGGATAGCGAAACAAATGAAGAAGTAGAATTTGTAAATCCAGGAAAACAAGGGCAAACTGTGAAAATGAAGTTACCTATTGAAGGAAAGAAAGGTTTTATTTTAAGAAGAAAAAAATAGTTTATATTTAATATATAAATAAAAATAAAGACGTAAATTTATATAAATGCTAAGTTTACGTCTTTTACAGTGCTATTTAATGTTTTAAATGTTGTTACATTTTTAAACATATTTAGATAGACAATAATTTAATATTAAATTTAGAATGCATATTTAATCTAAGATGTTTTTTCTAAAGAAAATGATATACATATACATATTAAAAATAATAAAAGCGAACAAATTCCACTAAAATTAAATGTAATACCAGGATATAAAATTAGCAAAGAACCGAATACAAATCCAATGATGCTATAAAAAGTTTGAGTATAGAATTTGGATAGTAAAACTTGAATAATTTTAAGCCACATAATACATCCAACAACAAGCCCTATACCCATTGGAATTAAAACAGATAAATTTAGACATGAAATAGATTCTAAATAAGTAGAATATATTCCAAGTATCATTAATATGACAGTACTACTAACTCCAGGAACAACAACGCCAATTGACATGAAAAAACCGCAAATAACAAGGTAATATGGAGAGTAAGTGTATTCTATCGTTGCCATAGAAAAGGAAGCCTCATATCTAAGAAGTATGACAGTTAAAAGAAAAGTAAGTAATGCATACAGTAGATAATGTAATTTAAATCCATCTTTATTTGAGTTTTTAATTAAAGCAGGAGTGGTTCCTAAAATTAGCCCCATAAAAGCAAAATTTGATTGCATAGGAAATTTAGCAAATAAAAAGTTTAGACTATTACCAAATAATAGTACCCCAACAAATCCACCAATACAAAGTGGAAGCAAGAATTTAAAATTTGTTTTAAAATCTTTAAAGATACCAAGCACACTATTTACTAGTTTTTCATAAATGCCAAAAATGACGCATAAAACTCCACTACTTATACCTGGAAGAATTGCTCCTGCACCTAAAAAAATCCCTTTTAGTATATTAGTACAAAAATTAACCATAGTATCCTCCTGTAATAATATATATTATTAATATTAAGAATGTAGAAGAAAAAAGTATAAAAACATGATTTATATTATAATGATATAAAATAAAAGTTATAAAAAACATTTATTAATAAGGAAAAATCTAATTTGGTTCAAAAATCTAAAAATAAAATTTGTAAGCCATGCACTTTTAAAATTAAAAAACATATATTTACTGTATAGTGAAAAAATGGAGGTACTTATATGTTTGTACTATCAATATCAGGTTTTTTAGCATTTTTAAAAACAAGTATTTTTCTTGTAGGCTATATTTCAAGTAATAATTTATTTCCAGAACCTTTAACTCGGAGAAGAGGAAAGTATTTATTTAGAGAAATACAAAGCAGGAGATGAGGAAGCACGTAACATATTGATTGAAAGAAACTTAAGACTTGTTGCTCATGTGTGCAAAAAGTATACTATAACAAATGTTGAACAAGATGACTTAATCTCAATTGGAACAATTGGACTTATAAAGGGAATTAATAGTTTTGATAAATCAAAAGGAGTAAGACTTGCAACTTATGTAGCAAGATGTATAGATAATGAAATATTAATGCATTTGAGAAGCACAAAAAAACTTGGAGCAGAGGTTTTTCTTGAAGAGCCAATTGGAAAAGATAAAGATGATAATACAGTTACTTTGCAAGAGGTTCTAGAAAATAATGATAAAAGTGTGGAAGAAATTGTAGACTTTAAATTTAAAGTAAAAACACTTTATGGAAAAATGAAAGAGGTACTAAAAGACAGAGAAAAAATGATTTTAGAATTAAGATTTGGCTTAAATGGTGATAAACCAAAAACTCAAAACCAAATTGCTAAAATACTTGGAATTTCGCGTTCATATGTTTCAAGAATTGAAACAAAAGCAATTGGAAAATTAGCAAAAGAAATAAAAGAATAATTACATATGAACTTAGCAAAAAAAGTAAAGACTAATTATGAAGTAAACCCCGTTTAGTGTCCACTAAACGAGGTTCACTCCAATTATACATCTTTACTTTTTTATTATTTCAAATAGATTATAGCCTAAATAGCAACATAAAAATGTAAAAAAATAAAAAAAATGTTTTTAGCTTCTTGCTATTTTAGATATTGTATTGTATGATATTAGAAGAAAAAAAGTTGGACAAGAATGTATAGAAATAAAAAAGAAAGGAGCTAAAAAAGTGAAAAAAACAATAGCTTGCATAATGCTTATATTTATAGCTTGTATTATTAGTTTGTCACTTAATGTATATGCAACTGAAACAGCTAATAAAGAAGAAAATGAAGTATTAAAAAACGAAACAACAAGTAAATTAATTGAATTAAAAGAAAAAGATTTAAATTCACTAGAAGATTACAAGTTAGCTTATGGTGGAGATTCATATGGAATGGCAGCATTCATATTAAATAAAGTTAGAATTTATAGTATACCGATATGTTTTGTTGGAATAGCAATTAGTGCTATTTATCAATATGTAATTGGAATAAGAAAATTAGACGTAAGAGATAAAGGCTTTAATGTTATGATTGCAATTATTACGGTATTTGTTATATGTCAAGTACTACCATTAATATTTGCAATAGTTGTTAAAGGTTGGAGGGGTTAAACAAATGAAGGTTTTATTTGCCGTAAATAATGACAAAATTTCTGAATCAATAATAAGAAGATATCAAAAAAACTATAAAGAGATTATATCAGGTAAAAATGTATATTATTTCAATGCTATATTGAAAGAATTACAAAAAGATAAATCTTACGATAGAATTGTTATTAGTGAGGATCTAGAGCCATTAGCTAGTGACGATAAGGAATCAATTGATAAATTCTTATTTGATAAATTAGACAAAATAAGTGATGAAGCTTATAATACTGTTGGGAATGATATACCAATTATATTAATTGGTACAGATAGACGTACAAGACCAGAGGAAATACTTGTAAAATTATTTGGAATAGGTATATATAATACTTTGATTGGTCAGGATAGAAGCATAGACGAAGTATGTGAGTTAATTAGTAAGCCAAGGAGTAAAAAAGAAGCAAAAATATATTATAAAATTGATTCAGAAAACGTTGAATATAAACCAGAAAATGAAAGTGATGTAAGTGAAACAGAAATTCAAAACATATTAGCGCATTACAAAAGGCTTGGAAAAGATGAAGCAAAGTATATTAGCAGTTTCGATAGTATAGTTTCACAATATAATGACGAACAATTAAAGTTAATTATAAACTTTTTACCTAAAGATGTAAAAAAGGTACTAGAAAAGAAATCGATAAAATACAGAAGTTTAATGGGGCTTAGTCCTATTTATGGAGGAGAAGATACTAACGTAAATTCAAAAAACAAAATTAGTAATGAACATAAATTAGATATACTTGATAAGCAACTTAACAAATCGAAATTATCAAGTCCAGTTATTATACCAGGTTCAGTTAATACAAAAAAAGTGAAAAAAATTGTACAGCCAAAGCAAGAAAAAAGCGAAAAAGATGATAAAATAGGAGAACTAATACAAGAAATAGTAGCAGTACCAGAGCCAATTCAAAAGATAGAAGAAGAGCCTGATATGAAGCCTGTAAAAAGAGGAAGAGGAAGGCCTCCTAAGAATAAAAAGATAGAAGAAGAACCTGAAGTAAAACCAGTAAAGAGAGGAAGAGGAAGACCTCCTAAAAAAATAAAACAAGAAGTAGAAGAAAATCAAAATGAAACAACTGAGCTTCCAGGATTAGATGATGATGATTTATTTGATGAAGACTATTCAGAAGTAGTAAAAAAGAAAACATTAAATAATACAAAGATGAATGCAAAACATCATGAAAGTGATAAATTACCAGGTTTTGAAGAAGACGAAGAATTATCAGGACTTGATGATGATGATGATGAACTTCCAGGATATGATGATACCGATGATCAGGATGATAGTTATGACGAAAAGAGTAACTACAATGGTCCAATACAAAATGTTAATTTTAATCACTTTAAAGATGTAGAAAATGTAAATAGTATACAAAATAAGAGCTATTCTAATTCACAGATGGATTTAACAATTGATAATTTATTAACTGGAGATAAAAAGCTTGTTTCTTTTATAGGAACTTCAAAAAATGGAACCTCTTTTTTAGTAAATAATTTAGCTCAAATGCTTTCTGAAAAAGGAATAAAAACTGCAATTCTAGATTTATCTCAAAATAGAAACGCATATTATGTATATACAGACAATCAAGAAGAATTAAGAAATATTGCATATAGATGTATTGAGAATCTAAAAAACGGAATTCCTGAAGGAATAAACATTAATAAAAACTTAACGGTATATACATCTTTGCCAGATGATATTGAAGGCTTAAAAGATTCAAAACCAATTATTGAAACATTACTTGCAAACTATTCATTAATTTTGCTAGATTGTGATTATACAACTGACTTTTCTTACTTTAATATGGCACAAGAAATTTATCTTGTACAAAGCCTTGATGTATTAACGATACAACCATTAACAGCATTTTTAAGAGAATTAAAAGCAAAAAATATATTAGACGCAAATAAGTTAAGAATTGTAATTAATAAGCATGTTAAATCAGAAATTAGTAATAAAATGCTTATTGGAGGAATGTCATCTTATAATGATCCAAGTATGTCATATATGACAGAACTTTTTGATAGAGATAAAATAAAATATCTAACAATTCCATTTGAAATACAGACATATTCTAGGTATTTAGATGCTTTAGCAAATTGTAAAATTTCATTAAAAGGATATTCTAAAATCTTTCTAAAAAGTTTAGAAGAGTTAGGGAATATGGTGTTTCCATTAATAGGAAACTCAAAACTAAACAAACAAAAAGATTATAACAATTACAATAATTATTTTTCAAAAAATACTAATAATACATTAAGTAAAATGAAAAATAGATATTAATTAGTCGCAGATGGTGAGGGGATAATTTTGGAAATAGTATTTATTATAATAGCATTATTATTAGTTATAACAATTGGAATACTAATAATGTACAACATGTCTTTAAATAAAAAGATAAAAGAGTATAGCAATACAAATCAAAAAATTAACAATTTAAATGTGCTTCAAGATTTTATAGATACAATTGGAGAAGATAGTTCAACTGATGAAAAAATCAAGAAAATTAATAATATTTTAATAGAACGTTATGAAATTAAATATTCAACAATTGTTATTTATGATGGAGCAGAATATACAATCAGAGCATCCAATGTTGCAGAAAAACATTGGAATAATTTAAAAAATTTGCATAAGGAAGAAGTATTTAGAGAAAGTATCCAAACTGCAACTCCTAAATATATAACCATAAATCAAGAAGGGGAAACTTTACCATATCTAAAAATGGAATTTGCAAGAGCAAAATCTGCTATGTTCTTTCCTATATATATGGATAATATTTATGTTGGATACTGGATTATTGAAGGAAATAAACCACATGAATTTGATAATGTGGATACTACAATATTAGAAGTAATAAAGAATAATATAGTTTCTGCACTAAAAACAGTAGCAAATCAAAGCACTATAGAAAACATAGTTAGAGAAGATAAATTCTCAGGCTTGAAGTCAGCTGAATATTTATATGGCATTGCAAAAAAGGTAATAAATAAATATTCTACATCTACCGTATGTTTATTTAAGATTACAAATCTATCTGAAATAAACGAAAAAGTAGATAGAAAAGTTGGAAATTACATAATAACTAAAATTAGTGAGTTGTTTAAGTCAAACTTAGCACAAGAGTATTTTTTTGTAAGGTATATGGGACCAAAATTTGCAATTGTTTTCTCAGGCACTGATGAAGAAGGTGTTGTGAATTTCATGAAAAGTATGAAATTGCAAATAGAAAATATAAAAATAGATGTACAAAATTTTGGTAAATCTAATGTAAAAATTGTCAGTCCTAAAATAAATGTTGCAATTACAACATATTATAAAGGAACAGCCTTAGAAGGCGTTACAAAAAAATTAGAGGAATATCTTGATAATGCAGATTCTAATGAAAATAATATAAATTGTTTATAAAAAGGGAGGTATGTAAATTATGGCTATGGATGAAACAATGAGTTTTAAAGTAGAAAGGGATAAAAACATTAAGGCAAAAGAAATTTTAACTGATGTTTATAATGCACTTGTAGAAAAAGGATATAATCCAATAAATCAGATTGTAGGATACATTCTTTCAGGAGATCCAACATATATTACAAGTCATAATAATGCTAGAAATTTAATTAGACAAGTTGAAAGAGACGAACTCCTTGAAAAGATGGTAAAAAGTTATATTGGATTGGAAGACTAAATATATGAGAAAACTTGGAATTGATTATGGAGATGCAAGAGTAGGAGTTGCAATAACAGACGAATTAGGAATTACAGCTCAAGGATTAGAAACAATACATCATAATGGTAATGATAAATTGGTTTTAAAAAGATTAGAAGAATTATTTAATCAATACCAGATTGATACTATTGTAATAGGAGTTCCTATTAACATGAATGGGACCAAAACAGAACGAGTTGAAGTAACAGAAAAGTTTATTCATAAACTAAAATGTAAATTTAATAAAATGAAAATTGAAAAAATTGATGAAAGACTTACTACTGTTGAAGCACATAAAACAATGAATTTTTTAAATATCAATAAGCATAAAAAAAAGAATATAGTAGATACTATTTCAGCAGTATATATATTAGAAACATATATGAAAAAAATGAGCTAAACAAATTGTATAGCAATAATTAAAAGGTAAATAATAGATATAAAGATATTATTATTGTAGAAATACAATTTTAAATATAAAAATATTGAAAGGAGAATAAAAAATGAGTGAAGATGTAAATAACATTCCAGATTCTGAAGAAATTGATAATATCATTGTTTTAAATGATGAAGATGGAAATGAGGTTGAATTTGAATTTTTAGATTTAATTGAATTTGATGGAGAGCAATATGTTGTTCTACTACCTACAGATGAATCAGAAGAGGATGAAGAAGCAGGAGAAGTTGTTATACTAAAACTTGAAGATTCAGAATCAGAAGAAGAAGAGTCTTATGTAAGTGTAGATGACGAAGATATTTTAAATAAAGTTTTTGAAATCTTCAAAGAAAAATTTAAAGATGATTTTAATTTTATTGATGAATAGAATTATAAAGTTAAAATAGGCAAAAAACTTCTTGTTTTTATGCCTATTTTTTATATTCATTATTAATGCTCAAATTATATAATTTAATTGCTCGGGATGATTATAAAATCTAGAGTAAATTTATTGCAATTAAGAAAAATGTATTATATAATCCAAATAAGTGATTTGGTGTCATAAATAAACAAAAAAGGGGTTTATAATATGATTAAAAGAATAGATACAAGAAAAATAATGGTTGGAGATGTTCAAATTGGTGGTAAAGATCAAGTAATAATTCAATCAATGACAAACACCAAAACAAAAGACGTAAATAGTACTGTAAAACAGATTTTAGATTTAGAAAATGCAGGATGTCAGATTATTAGAGTAGCATGTTTAGATATTGAAGATGCAAAAGCAATCAAACAAATTAAACAGCAAATTCATATACCAATTGTGGCAGATATACACTTTGATTATAGGATTGCTTTGCAAGCAATTGAGAGTGGAGTAGATAAAATTAGAATTAATCCAGGAAATATTGGTAATGAAGAAAGAATAAAAAAAGTTGTAGATGCATGTAAAGAACATAAAATACCAATTAGAATTGGCGTAAATGGAGGCTCTTTAGAAAAAGATTTGTTAGATGAAAATGGTAGACCAACAGCTAAAGCAATGGTAGAAAGTGCAAGAAGACATGTAGCCATTCTTGAAAAATTAGATTTTTATGATATTTGCATTTCACTTAAAGCTTCTGATTTAGATTTATGTATTGCTGCATATGAGGAAGCAAGTAAAACCTTTGATTATCCACTACATTTGGGAATAACTGAAGCTGGAACAGCGTTTAGTGGTACTGTAAAATCTAGTATTGGATTAGGAGTATTATTAAGGCAAGGAATAGGAAATACTTTAAGAGTTTCTTTATCAGATAATCCTGTTGAAGAAATAAAAGTTGCAAAAGAAATCTTAAAAGATTGTGGATTATATAAAAAATCTCCAAAATTAGTTGCCTGTCCTACTTGTGGAAGAACTCAAATAGACTTAATACCTATTGCAAAGGAAGTAGAAAGCTTTTTACAGACAATTGAAGCTGATATTACAGTAGCTGTTATGGGATGTGCTGTAAATGGACCAGGTGAAGCGAGAAATGCAGACATTGGAATTGCTGGTGGAATTAATGAAGGACTATTATTTAAGAAAGGTGAAATTATAAAAAAGGTTAAACAAGAAGATATTGTTCAAGTATTAAAAGATGAAATTATGAAAATGATAGAAGTAAAATAAATTATAGAAGGGAATAGTAAATTAAATGGAAATTATACTTGGAAGAACAGCAGGTTTTTGCTATGGAGTAAAAAATGCTGTTTCAAATGCAGAAGAAAAGTTAAAAGAATATAAAAATTTATATTGCCTTGGAGAATTAGTACATAATGGTCAGGTAGTAAAAAAACTAGAGAATTTAGGACTAAAAGTAATAGAAAAACTTGAAAATTCGGATAATAAAGTTATTATAAGAGCGCATGGAATTGCAAAAGAGGTTTATAATAAGGCCAAACAGATGAATATTGAACTACTTGATTTTACATGCCCAAAAGTCTTAAAAATACATGATATTGCACAAGAATATTCAAATAATGGATATTATATATTTTTAATAGGTGGAAAAAAACATCCGGAAACGATAGGAACAATTAGTTTTTGTGGTAAAAATTCATATATAATCGAAGAAGAAAAACAAATAATGGAAGGAATAAATCTGCTTAAAAAATCAAATATAAAAAAATTATTAATTATTGTACAAACAACTTTTAGTTTAGAAAAGTTTAATAAATTTCTTGAGATAATTAAAGAAAATGTAGGAGAAGATATTAAAATCGATGTAAAAAATACAATATGTAATGCAACGAAAATAAGACAAGAAGAAACAGAGAAAATTTCTAAAGAAGTTGATTGTATGATTATAATTGGTGGAAAGAATAGTTCTAATACAAAGAAATTATATGATATTGCGAAAAAAAACTGCGCAAATACATTTATTATTGAAACGAAGGATGAAATAGAAAAAGAACAAATAGAGAATTTTGATAAAATAGGAATTATGGCAGGTGCTTCTACTCCAATAGAAAGTATAAATGAAGTAATTGAAAAGATTGGTAAGTAAATATGGTAAATTATAATGTGGAAGATAATGAAAATTCTAATATACCAGATTTTTTGCTTGAAATGTTACAAAATCAATATGGTATAGAATTAACAAAAAAAATAATAAATGGATATGAAAAAAATAGAATAGTTAGCCTTCGCGTAAATACAATTAAAAGTGATGCCAGTAAGGTAAAAGACGAATTAACAAAAGCTGGAATTAAATTTGAAAATGTACATTGGAGTAATAATGCTATTATTATAAAAGATGCTAATGAAAGGCAAATTGAAGCTTTAGATATTTACAAAAATGGCGAAATTTATCTTCAAAGCTTATCATCAATGTTACCTGCCCAAATATTAAATCCAAAAGAAAATGCAGATATTCTGGATATGGCTGCAGCACCTGGAGGGAAAACTACGCAAATGGCTGCACTATCTAATAATAAAGCACACATTACAGCTTGTGAAATAAATAAAATCCGTGCAGAACGCCTAAAATATAATATAGTAAAACAAGGAGCAAATTGTGTATATGTTATGCTAAAAGATGCTCGTAACATAGATGACTTTTTCTCATTTGATCAAATTCTACTTGATGCGCCATGTAGCGGAAGCGGAACATTAAATTTAAAAGATCAAAATTTAATAAAATTCTTTAATTTAAAATTAATACAAAAGTCCAAAACTACTCAAGAAACACTTTTAAAAAAAGCAATTAAAATTTTAAAACCTGGTCAGGAAATGGTATATTCTACTTGCTCAATTCTAGAATGTGAAAATGAAGATGTTGTAAACAAAGTAATAAGAAGTAAAAAAGTAGAGATTGTCCCAATTGAATTTGATGGAAAAGAAAATTTACCGCTATTGCCAGTAAAAATAAAAGGTACAATATGCGTGTGTCCAAATGAGATGTATGAAGGATTCTTTATTGCTAAAATAAAAAAAATATAATATGAAAAAAGCTAAAATCACAATAAATGATTTCAGCTTTTTATAATTTTATTAATCTTTTCTTTTCCCAAATAAAGATAAGATTCTCAAGAATATGTTAATAAAATCAAGATATAGTTGCATTGCACCATAAATATATAATTTATCAGATTTCATTGTTTCATCATATTGTAATTGTTTAATAGAATTCATATCATAAGCGGTAACACCAAAAAATACAAATAAAATCACCCAATCTAATGCAATATCTAAAATAGAATTTCCTAAAAAGATATTAATGATGCTTAGTACAAGTGCTGCAAGCATAGTACCAAATAATAAATTATACCATTTGCTAAAATCTATTTTAGAAACATATCCAATTATTGCAAATAAGGCAAATAATATTGCTGATATACCAAATAATATTATAATTGAGTTTAATTCAAAATATGCAAAAAGTGTAGATAAAGTAACACCATTTAGCAGTGAATAAACAAAATATAATATGGCGACAGCGACTGGTGGTAATTTTTTAAATAAAAAAGAAAATAATAAAACAACAACTACTTCTAAAATAAGTATAACTTGAAAGTAGTTAGTTATAACTAAATTAACCCATAATCCAGACGCATAAGTATACCAAGCAACACCAGCTGTGCCAAGTAATCCAAGAAACATCCAAAAGAAAGTTTTTGGAATTAGATTATTATCAGTTTTTTGCATAATAACATCATCTTCCATAATCTTCACCTCCAATATATATATTATACTATAAAATATAGTGTGTATTCAAGAGGAAAATACACAGTTTGACAAATTATGTAAATAATGCTATACTATTATCATAGTGAAAGTTTCACTAAATTTTATTATATTTATGTGGTCAAAAAACATAGGAGGTTTTAAGATGCAAGAATTCAACATAGTGTATTCAATTGATGGAGGATCGAAAAGCTTTGCAACAATTAGCTGGGATAATAATTCTGGATGGGTTTATTGGAAGACAGACAAGAAAACTTCAGTGCTTAATGGAATGATGATTATAGATAAGATTTTGAACAAAAGAATTGTTTATGAAGCTGGAGTTAGCAGGCTTGGAGTTTTGCGAGAAGTTAAAACAAAAGGCACAGTAATTGTAGTTAAAAAGTATGCAATGACTAAAGATGAAAAATTGTTTGATATTTCTCCAGACAACCCTGTAACAATTCCAATAAATGCTTTAAAAGATAAGTTTGAAACGCATATTAGTGTGGCATATGCAGTGTGCAGATATATGGAGAAACTTTCTGACAAAAGTCATGAAATATATTATAAACCTGCACAGCTTACTTCTGAAAAGGAGCTTATAGCTAAGGGAATGTTCCTCTGTGGACCTGGAGACCCAACATAACAGTTATTAATAAGAGCCAAAACATTTAAATACATGTTGGCTCTTATTGTTTTTTTAAAATTATTAAATAAATATATAAATATCAAAAGTTAGAAAATTTTAAAGTAAATAATATAAAAAAATCTGAATATAAATTAAAAAAGCGTCAAAAAATAAATATGGTGATAAAAATGAAAGTATCTTGGATAAAATATGAAAAAGATAAAAATAGTTTTAAAATACCAGAAAGCCTAGGCTTCGACGTTTTCAAATTGGAAGATTTAGAAAATATAGATGAAAAAATAAGACAGTTAGTAAATGAACAATATAATACAATTATTATATCTAATGAAGCTGCAGCATTTTCAGAAGATATAATAAAAAAATACGCTCGGGGATGAAAAAGTAAACATTATAATTTCTAAAAGAAAAAATTAAATGTAAAGTCATAAAATAATATGAAAGTCATAAGTTGTACTATTAACAATTACATATATTGGAGGAGAAATGGCAGATAAAAAAAATAAAATAAAGTACAATAAATTTATTTGTGAATTTTATAATGAACTAAATGAAAAAAATAAAGCATTTTCAGATTTAATATTTTTATGTATTGGTACAGATAGATTAACAGGGGACTGTTTTGGACCATTGGTAGGAGATAAATTAAAAAGTAATATTAATAATATTACTATGAATGCGAGGGTATACGGTTCTTTAGAAGAACCAATTATACAATCAAATGTAAATAGTAAAATAAACGAAATTTATATAAAATATGATAATCCATGTATAGTTGCAATAGATGCAGCACTTTCAACAGAAGAAAATATTGGTAAAATTATAGTTACAAATAATTCGCTAAAACTTGGAAAGGGATTACAAAAAAATATAGCTCAGATTGGAAATATTAGCATAAAAGGTGTAATTGGTAAAAAAAGAAAAAGTAGAAAGAAAAATATGGAAATATTACAAAATACATCTCTAAATATTGTTATGAATATGGCGAGTATTGTTTCAAATGGAATCATGGAAGTATTACAAGAAGAATATAACTTTATTTGAGATTTATTGTATAAATGTCCATAATTTGGAAAAAATCTATATAAACCAGAAGTACGTGTTGGGAGGTATATATGGATATTAGTAATATGAAAAATATAATTATTCTTAAAAATTTACCATCTAATTTAATAGAAGAAGCAATTGTTATTTTAAAACAAAATAAAAAAGTAAAAAAACCTGAACTAATAGAAAATAAAAAACAAAAATTTTCTAACGAAGAACATATGAAAGACAATAAACAAAACTTTATAATAAATGAAGCTCAGTCGGTAATTGCGGATTATATTTCTAAAGTTGAAGAGCAAGATAAAAGTAGCAAAAGACAATTAAATGAATTAAAGCAAAAGTATAAAAAATTGAAAGTTGTTTCCATAACTTTAGGAATACTAATGTTAATCTGTTTTGTAATAAATTTATTTTAAATCATGAATAAAACATCTCTTAAAAGCATATTAATTAACAAATTAAAATGCTACAAAGGAAGAGGTGTTTTTATAATGGAAAAAACAGCGAGTGTAGAAGAAAGAATTAGGAGAGCAGAAGAAATTTATCAAAGAAGAAGATCTCAGGGTGTAAGGGTATATAGTAATAGTGCATCTGTTATGAGAAATAGCCCAAGTATATCATTATTTAAAAAGATGATAATTAAAATTATAATTTGTATTATTATTTATTCTTCATTCTATTTAATAAAAAATTCTAATTATTTTTTTTCACAAGATGTAATAAATAAAACAAGCCAGATTTTGTCATATGATATGAATTTACAAGGAATGTTTAATGATATAAAAAAATATTTTGATAATTTAAAAACAAGTGGTTTTATAAGTACACAAAATACTCAAAATGTGGATTCTCAAAATAAAGAAGAAGAAAATAAAGAAAAAGATTCAGAAAATATTAATGAAAATGAACAGGTTAATCAAAATGAAAATAATAAAACAGAAAATGAAAAAAGTAATTTACAAAACGAAGATGCTAAACAGATGCAAAATGAAGATTCAAATAAAAATGAGCAAACAACTGGAGGAATAGGAGGAGCGGATGAACAAATTAATATTAGTAATAATGAAGAAATTAGTCAAATGGAATTAGATGCAAAATATATAATAAATAATTTTGAATTAAATATCCCTTTGAAAGGAACAGTAACTTCAAGATTTGGGATAAGAACTCCAACAGATATAATTTCAGCAAATCATGCAGGAATTGATATAGGCGCAAATGAAGGAACAAAAATTGTTGCTGCGATGGATGGAAAGGTAATGTCTGTATCTGGGGGAGGAGATTATGGAAATCATATTATAATAGCAAATAAAAATGTAACCACTTTGTATGCACATTGTAAAACAGTATATGCAAAAGATGGAGATGAAATAAAAAAAGGAACAGAGATTGCAGAAGTTGGTTCTACAGGAAGAGCAACACGGACCACATTTACATTTTGAAATAAAAGTAGATAATAGACTAGTTAATCCAGAAAATGTACTAAAATTTTAGAAGAGAGGAAGATTCGTCTAGAATGCAAATAAGAATTGATTTAAAAATTTGTATAATTTTACTTATTTTTTTAGTAACTAAACAAGCCGATTTATATCTAGTATTCATGCTATTTGCAATTTTACATGAATTAGGACATTTAATAACAGGACTCATACTGGGATTTAGACCAAAATCTTTTTCTTTAATGCCTATGGGATTATCAATTTGTTTCAAAGTTAAAAATCAAGATTATAATAAAAAAATAAAAAATGCAAAATATATTACTTTAAAAAAATTATTAATATCTTTTGCAGGTCCGCTAACTAATTTTACAATAGCTTTTTTAATAGCTATTTCGAGTTTTGAATTTTTAAATGTTGCAAAAGAAACGATAATTTATGCTAACATATTAATAGGTTTATTTAATCTAATTCCTATTTATCCTTTAGATGGAGGAAGAATAGTAAAATATATTATACATATGCAAAAAAATTTAAGAAAATCTTATAAATATACTAATCTAATTTCAAATATTACATTAATAATTATAACTGCAGTTTCTAGTATAGCTATTTTATATTTAAAAAATATAGCAATTGTGTTAATTGTAATGTATTTATGGATTTTAGTAATTAAAGAAAACAATATTTATAATAAGAAAATGCATTTATATAAGCTAGTAGATAATATAGAACAAAATGCTATCAAATAGTAATAAACCAGTAATTTTATTTAAATTATTAGTTGCCTTTACAATGAAAGTATTATATAATACATAAATATACATAAAACAAATAAAAGGGGGAAGATAATTTATGGCAAAAATATTAGAGGACGTATCAAGAACATTTAATGAATTTTTATTATTACCAAATTTAACAGATGAAAGATGCATACCTAGCAACGTAGATTTAAAAACACCATTTGTAAAATTTAAAAAAGGAGAAGCACCCAAATATTATGGGAACATTCCATTTGTATCTGCAATAATGCAGGCCGTTTCAGGAGAAAAAATGGCTATTGCTTTAGCACGTGAAGGTGGATGTTCTTTTATTTATGGTTCTCAATCCATAAAATCACAAGCAGAGATGGTAAAAAGAGTAAAAAAGTGTAAAGCAGGTTTTATTGATAGTGATTCAAATGTAAAAAGTGGAACGACTTTAAGAGAGGTAATTGAACTAATAAAGCAAACTGGTCATTCTACAGTAACAATAACAGAAGATGGAACAAGTAATGGTAAATTTTTAGGTCTAGTTACAGATAAAGATTATCGAATTACAAGAGATAATTTAGATACTCCAGTAGATAATTATATGACTCCAAGAGAAAAAATAGTATGTGCCCAAAAGGGAATTAGCTTATCAGAGGCAAATGACATTATATGGGAAAATAAAATTAGTTGTTTGCCAATATTAGATGAAAACAATAATCTAGAGCATTTAGTGTTCAGAAAAGATTATGAAGATAGAAAGAATAATCCATATTCATTATTAGATGAAAATAAAAGATACATAGTAGGAGCGGGAATTAATACAAGAGATTATGAAGAAAGAATTCCTGCATTAGTAGAAGCGGGTGTTGATATGCTTTGTATGGATTCATCAGATGGATATTCTGTTTGGCAAAAAAAGACTATAGATTGGGTAAGAGAGCACTATGGAGATGAAGTTAAAATTGGTGCTGGAAATGTTGTAGATAAAGAAGGCTTTTATTATTTAGCAGAAGCTGGTGCCGACTTTATAAAAGTTGGTGTTGGTGGAGGTTCAATTTGTATTACTCGTGAGCAAAAAGGAATTGGACGTGGACAAGCAAGTAGTTTAATAGATGTAGTTGAAGCAAGAAACGAATATTTTGAGAGAACAGGAATATATATACCTATTTGTTCAGATGGTGGAATTGTACATGATTACCATATAACTCTTTCATTAGCTATGGGAGCTGATTTTGTTATGATGGGAAGATATTTTGCACGTTTTGATGAAAGTCCAACAAGAGTTGTTAAAATAGGTGGAAACTTCGTAAAAGAATATTGGGGAGAAGGTTCAAACCGTGCAAGAAATTGGCAAAGATATGATTTGGGAGAAAATGGAAAGAATAAATTAAGTTTTGAAGAAGGTGTAGATTCTTATATTCCATATGCAGGACCTTTAAAAGATAATTTGGAAATAACAATTAGTAAAATTAAATCTACAATGTGTAATTGTGGGTCAATTTCAATTCCAGAATTTCACGAAAAAGCAAGATTAACTTTAGTATCTAATGTGAGTATTAAAGAAGGCGGAGCACATGATGTTCAATTGAAAGAAATTCAAAGTAATAATAATGAATAAGGGAAGGTTTTTATAAATGGAAGAAAAAGAATTAATTTTAATTTTAGATTTTTATGGTCAATATAATCAATTAATTGCAAGAAGAGTGCGTGAATGTAATGTGTATTCTGAAATTGTGCCATTTAATACAAGTATAGAAAAAATAAAAGAAAAAAATCCAAAAGGAATAATATTTACAGGTGGTCCTGCAAGTGTTTATACAGAAAAATCACTTAAATGTGATAAGGAAATATTTAATTTAGGAATTCCAATATTAGGAATTTGCTATGGAATGCAACTTATGACATATATGCTTGGAGGAACTGTTAAAAGAGCAGATAAAAGAGAATATGGAGTAACTTCTGTAAAGATAAATAATTCATCTAGATTATTTAAAGGATTTGATAATTCTAATGATTGTTTAATGAGTCATACAGATTTAGTAGATAAATTACCAGAGGGATTTGAAAAAATAGGATTTACTTCACATTGTCCAAACGCTGCAATACAAAATGTAGAAAAGAATTTCTACGCAATACAATTTCACCCAGAAGTGGATCATACGAAAAATGGAATAGAAATATTAAAAAACTTTGTATTTAATATTTGTGGTTGTAAAGGAAATTGGAAAATGAATTCATTTGCAGAAAAAACAATAAGAGATATAAAACAAAAGATTGGTAATAAAAAGGCATTATGTGCTTTATCTGGTGGAGTGGATTCTTCTGTTGCAGCTGCATTAATAAATAAGGCTATTGGAGAAAATTTAACATGTATATTTGTAGACCATGGCTTATTAAGAAAAAATGAAGCAGATGAAATAGAAGAAGTATTTACTAAGAATTTTAAAGTTAATTTTGTTCGTGTTGATGCAAAAGAAAGATTTTTAAATAAGCTTTCAGGAGTTTCAGACCCGGAACAGAAAAGAAAAATAATTGGAGAAGAATTCATAAGAGTTTTTGAAGAAGAAGCAAAGAAAATAGGAATGGTAGATTATTTAGTACAAGGAACAATTTATCCAGATGTAATTGAAAGTGGGGTAGGTGTTGGTGCTAAAATAAAAAGTCATCACAATGTTGGTGGGCTTCCAGAACATGTTGATTTCAAAGAAATTATTGAACCATTAAGAGATTTATTTAAAGATGAAGTAAGAAAAGTTGGACTAGAATTAGGACTTCCAGAGTTTTTAGTGTATCGCCAACCATTTCCAGGTCCTGGACTTGCAATTCGTATAATAGGAGATATTACAGAAAGCAAACTAGAGATTTTGAAAGATGCTGATAGCATTTTTAGAGAAGAAATTGCAAAAGCAGGACTAGACAGAAAAATAAATCAATATTTTGCAGTATTAACTAATATTAAAAGTGTAGGTGTAATGGGAGACGAAAGAACATATGATTACACAATTGCCTTAAGAGCCGTTACAACATCTGACTTTATGACTGCTAAATGGTCAAAAATTCCATATGAAGTATTAGAAGCGGTTTCAACTAGGATAGTTAATGAGGTAAAACATATAAATCGTGTTGTATATGATATTACAGGAAAGCCACCTGCAACAATTGAATGGGAATAAAAGGAAGTGGAGGAAAAATGGAAAAAGAAAAAATAAAATTTGAAGATTTAGGAATAGCAGAAAATATAGTAAAAGCTTTAGAAGATTATGGATATGAAGAGCCAACACCAATTCAAGAAAAGACAATTCCGTTTATAATACAAGGAAGAGACTTAATTGGTCAATCACAAACAGGAACAGGAAAGACAGCTTCATTTGGGTTACCTCTAATACAAAAAATTGATATAAATCTAAATAAAGTACAAGGATTAATTCTATGTCCGACTAGAGAACTTGCTTTGCAAGTAACTCGGAGAATTAAGAAAATTTACTAAATACCAAGAAAATATAAAATGTTTAGCAATATATGGTGGTGAACCAATAGAAAGACAAATTAAAGATTTAAAAAAGGGAGCAAAAATAATTGTAGGAACACCAGGAAGAGTAATGGATCATATGAGAAGAAAAACATTAAAACTTGATAAAATAACAATGGTAGTATTAGATGAAGCAGATGAAATGTTAAATATGGGGTTTGAGGAAGATATTGAAACAATTTTGAAGGATATTCCAGAAGGAAGACAAACCATTTTGTTTTCAGCTACTATGAACAAGAGAATTTTAGAGATTACAAAGAAATATCTAAAAGAGCCTAAAAACATAAAAATTAAATCAAAGGAATTAACAGTAGATCGTATTGAACAAATTTACTTAGAAGTAAAACAAAAAATGAAAGATGAAATAGTAATGAGATTGATTGACCTAAATGATCCTAAAAAAGCAGTAGTATTTTGCAATACAAAGAAAAAAGTTGATAATCTAATTGAAAAATTAAAAAATAATGGATATAAGGCAGAATGCTTACATGGTGATATAAAACAAGCACAAAGAGATCGTATAATGAAAAGATTTAAACAAGGAGAATTTCAAATACTAGTTGCAACAGATGTCGTTGCAAGAGGAATTGATGTAGAAGAATTAGAACTTGTTATAAATTATGATATTCCACAAGAGGAAGAATATTATGTTCATCGTATAGGAAGAACAGGAAGAAATGGCAAAATTGGAAAAGCATATACTTTTGTAGTTGGTAAGGAAAAAAGTAAATTACTTAATATTCAAAAATATGCAAATACAAAAATTATAAAAGGAAAGATTCCAACATTAGAGGAAATAAATAAAGTTAAGAATCAGAAAATAGTTGATAATATCGAAGAAATGATTGAAAAAAATGAAGAATCAGAGTTAGCAGAAAAAGTATTAAATAAGTTAATGGAAAACAATAAATTAGAAACTGTTGCTAAAGCATTAATTAATATTATAATTAATGAGAATAGTTCAGATAAAGAATGTCAAATAGATATTAATCCAGATGAGATGGTAAAACTTTTTATTAATGTAGGGAAAAAAGATAAAATAATGGTAAAAGATATAGTTGGAAGTATTTCAGCAAATACAGCAATATCTGGAGAAAATATAGGAAAAATAAATATATTAGATAAGTTTACTTTTGTTGAAATTCAGGGGAAATATGTAAATGAAATTTTAAATTCAATGAAAGGAAAACAAATCAAGGGAAGAGATGTAAATATTGAAATAGCCAATTCTTAAAGTAAGTAATTTATAATTAAATAATAGTTAATATTTAAATTTATATATTTCTAAAGTAATAATAAATATTTAAAAACGCTTGCAATGTAAAGAAATATATGGTAAAATAACGAATGTTGGAAATGTTTTTTCCATCCTTACTTACTTTAAAGCAAAGTAGGTTATAAATCCATAAGGAGGTGAAAAATAATGAATAAATACGAAAGTGTTGTCATTATTAATCCAAGTATTGATGAAGAAGGAGTTAAAACTCTTGTAGAAAAATTCACAAATTTGATTAATAATGATGGTAAACTTGAAAAAGTTGAAAATCTTGGAAAAAGAAAATTAGCTTATGAAGTAAAAAAACAAAAAGAAGCATATTATGAAGTATTTTACTTTGAAGCAAATCCAGAATTAATATTTGAACTTGAAAGAAATTACAGAATTACAGACGATGTAATTAAATTTATGACAATTAAAGTAGAAGATTAATTTCTATTTTAAATTGGGGGCCTTTAAATTAAGAAAGGTAAGGTGTTAATTAAATGAACAAAGTAATTTTAATGGGAAGATTAACAAGAGACCCAGAAGTAAGATATACTCAAAGCAATAATACATTAGTTGCATCTTTTTCTTTAGCTGTAAACAGAAGATTTGCACGTCCGGGAGAAGAAAGACAAGCAGACTTTATTAATATAGTTGCATGGAGCAAGCTAGGAGAATTTTGTAGCAAATATTTTAAGAAAGGTCAACAAGTTGGAATTATTGGAAGAATCCAAACAAGAACTTGGGATGATGAACAAGGTCAAAAACATTATGTAACAGAAGTTGTCGCAGAAGAAGCATATTTTGCAGATAGCAAAAGAGATCAAGACAATAGTGGAAACTTTGATGCCACATTTGGTGCAATGCCATCTGGAACAGCTAGTTCTGATTTTGAAATTTCATCAGGAGATGACCTACCATTTTAGTTTTAATAAGATAGGGGGGAAATAAGAAAATGGCAGATAAGAAAAATAAAAGAAACAATAGAAATAATGATGAAGATTATAATCCAAAATTTAGAAAAATGAGAAAAAAGGTATGTCCTTTATGTAAAGATAAAAATCTAGTTCTAGATTACAAAAATCCAGAACAATTAAAGAAATTTATTAATGATAAAGGTAAAATCTTACCAAGAAGAGCAACTGGTGCATGTGCAAAACATCAAAGAGATATTACATTAGCTGTAAAGAGATGTAGACAAATTGCTATGCTACCATATACTCAAGAATAGTTTTTTACATATAAAATTGATTTTGAAAGTTGTAAACTGTTGAATATAACATTTGTTTACAACTTTTTTATATAATTGAAAAATGTAGAAAAAAATAATCGGTCAATTGAAAAAGTAAATTCTATTTGGAAAAAGTAAATTCTAGTTACCGAGTA
>OLOK01001265.1_pt1 | contig 22009 bp, 17 predicted proteins | sample 1672591 | NCBI WGS metagenome assembly OLOK01 (sample SAMEA3136703, study PRJEB25190) | human gut metagenome | biome: human gut; feature: human-associated habitat; material: faeces | place: Austria | collected 2013 | reverse complement strand
GGCAATCATAGTGAAAACCATAAACAGATGTCAACCTTATCTTCTGAACAATGTAAAGAAGAGATCATGAAAGTGCACGAAAGAGTAAAAAAATTGACCGGAACTTCTATGAAAGTGTTCCGGCCACCTTACGGGGATTATAATGATACGTTGATACAGACCGTCAATGCCTGTGGATATAAGCCCATACAATGGGATATCGACAGTGTCGACTGGAAGAATTACGGACCCGACTCCATTCTAAACACCGTATTGAACCACAAACATCTTGGAAACGGTTCTATCATCCTGTGCCATAATGGAGCAAAATATACCGCACAGGTGCTTGAACAATTGATCGATGGTTTACAAAAGAAAGGATACCGTCTGGTTAGAATGTCTGATATCATCTATCAGAAGAATTATGAAATCAATACAGAAGGAAGGCAGATCTCGCTGTCTGCAACACCAAAAGAAAGTGCACCGGGTAACACACCTGTTTCTTCTGGTTTCAAAACAGAGTAACGATTTTTGCTCTGCCTGTCTTTTGTTATATCTGTTTTAAGCCTTTATGCCTTATTGCCCGTCTCTGGCTGTATCCGTTCCGACCACAATCCATAATGTACTGTCCGAATGCATCCAAATCGTCGCAAATCCGCCGATTTCCAACGGAATAGCCGCGATTTTCAGCCCCCAGAACCGCAGTTTTTCCACATCGTTCAACTGCTGATACGCCTGCCTCTGGGCAACCACAGATGCTGCACACAAAATAAAAATGTTACCGGAGGCTTTGTGTCCTCTTAACAACCACGCGATTCCAAAACAGATCGCCGCCAAAAAACATCCAACAATCAGCAGCAGGAAGCTGTCGCCTTCAACGAAATCCTCCACATACTGATAAAAATCATCTTCTGTCCCGTAAAAATAGAGATATGCGTGTCCCTCGGACGGCTTCTGCACCGTCACTTCACCGTTTCCGACAAGCGCTACCGCCGTCAGCTGCGCATCCTCTCCCAGTCCCCAGATCTGATAACGGGTGTCTCCATTTTTTCCGCCCGGGTAAAATTCGTCAAACCATTCCAGACCGCGAACATTATCCTCCGTCAGCTCTGTCTGATCGTCCAATGCAGCTGCGACATGATCCCCCCGGACTGTATAGCTGCCACCATCCTCTTTTTCCCAGCCGGAAGAATCCTCATCCTCTTCTTTCTGATAGACCCATTTTTCCACTTTCAGATAATAAAACTGACCATCCAGAAACTTTCGCGGATCGGAAACCAGATCACCGGTCAGTGGAATCTGCGTCACCACAACTTCCTGCTGCGTGTCCTGATTTTTCCATTTTTCCAGATCCTGCATGGTGACAACCGGTGCGTCATAAAGCGCCTGCGCACGCGCACTCGTATCTTTCGTATCAGCTGCGCAGAACACAATTCCCGCAAGTACAAAAAATATCCCCAGTCCGATGAAAAATTTTTTCATAATCCGCTCCTTTCCATAGCTGCTCTATTTCGGGGTGTCCGTCAAAAAAAGAATTGAAGCCTCTTGCATTCCTGTCTTATACTGATAGTACCTGATAATATAGGAGGGCTTCCACATGATCCGTTTCGCTGTAATCGGCACAAACACCATTACCGATAAATTTCTCCAGGCAGCCTCTGCACTGCCTGATTTCAAGCTCTGCGCTGTCTATTCCAGAACGCTTGCGCGGGCGCAGGAGTATGCACAAAAAAATAACGTTTCGCTTGTCTTTGATTCTCTGGAGGCGCTGGCTGACTCAGACCAGATCGATGCAGTCTACATCGCCAGCCCCAATTTCTGCCATGCGGCCCAGAGCATCCTGATGATGCAGCACCACAAGCATGTGCTCTGTGAAAAACCAATCGCCTCCAATGCTTCGGAATTTCAACAGATGTATGACACTGCCATAAAAAATCAGGTCATTCTGCTCGAAGCCATGCGCTCTGTCTTTTCTCCTGGTTTTGCAGCGATCCGTTCCCTGCTGCCTGTGCTTGGAACAATCCGGCAGGTAGATTTTTCTTTCTGTAAATATTCCAGCCGCTATGACCATTTCAAAGAGGGGATCATCGAAAACGCTTTCCATCCTGCACTTTCCAACGCTGCCCTAATGGACATCGGCGTTTACTGTGTCCATCCGCTCGTCTCCCTGTTTGGCATGCCGGCTTCGATTCAGAGCAGCAGCATTTTTTTATCCAACGGCTTCGAAGGCGCCGGCACGGTTCTTTTACAGTACCCGGATATGCAGGCAACGCTCCGGTATTCCAAAATCTCGGATTCGTATCTGCCGTCCCAGATTCAGGGAGAAGCCGCGACCCTGCTGATCGATAAAATTCAGGATCCCCAGCAGCTCACGCTACTGTTTCGAGACGGCCATACCTAAAATCCGAACATTCCAGCTGTTTCCAACAACATGGTCTACGAAGCAGCTGAATTTGTCCGCTTAATCGACCAGCTGCAGCAGGCGCTGGAAAATGACTCAACGGATGGGATACCTTTCCTTATCCGTCATTCCTGGCTGAAGGCATCCTGCCTCGAGCTCGAAATCATGGACACCGTCCGCAGGCAACAAAATATTCTTTTTCCGGCAGACCACTGAGGTCTGCCGTTTTCATTCCGGAAAGAGCCTTCTCCACCATAAGCGGCGGTAAAATGTACCTTTCTTTTTACATTGAAATCCACCCAAATGCATTTGCCACGGAGCTGATCAAAATGATCGTCGCAAAGATCGGGCATAAATACCGAATCATCACGTTAAAAATCTTCTTTCTCCGAAATGCGCTCTCGCCGTGCATAACTTCTTCTTCGATGCTTTTTGTTCCAACTACTTTCGACACGAGCAGACAGGTCGCAATTGCTGCGATCGGCATCATAACAGAGTTTGTCAGAAAATCAAAGAAATCCAGAAACTGCATTCCGATCAGCTTTACCCAAGACAACGGACCGTATCCCATACAGGATAAAGTCCCCAGACCCAGCATGATCACGCCAACCAAAACAACTGCCTTCCTGCGTCCCCAGTGAAGCTCATCCTCAAAGGTAGACACTGCACTCTCTGTCAGTGCAATCGAGCTTGTGATCGCTGCAAATAACACGAGTACGAAGAATAAAATTCCAGCTACTGTTCCAAATCCCATGCTTGCAAACACTTTCGGAATCGTAATAAACATCAGCGCAGGTCCTGCCTGCAGCGTCTCTGGATCTCCGCCGGAAAAGGCAAATACTGCCGGGATGATCATCAGGCCCGCCATAATTGCGATGGCTGTATCGAATACTTCTACATTTCTCGTCGAATCCTCAATCGAAACATCTTTTTTCATATAGGATCCAAACGTGATCAAAATTCCCATGGCAATCGACAGGGAATAAAACATCTGTCCCATCGCCGCAACCACAGTCATCCAGGAAAAATTCTTCACATTCGGTACCAGAAAATATTTCACGCCTTCCAGTGCGCCCGGACGCGTTACCGAATACATTGCAATAATCACGGACAACACGATCAGAATCGGCATCATGAATTTCGATACGCGCTCGATTCCGTTACGCACACCCGCATAAATGATCGCCAGCGTAAACAGCGCAAATACCGTAAAACAGATTTCCGTAGATGCTCCGTTTGAAATAAAATCGGAAAAATAGCCGTCTGCTGCCAGCTTCTGACCATTTCCTTTGATATATTCAACCAGATATTTGATGACCCAGCCACCGATGACGGAATAATACGGTACGATCAGCACAGGAATGATCGCGTTGATCCAGCCGCCTGCAGACAACCATTTCGATTTGCCGAAAGAGGAAAAGGCTCCGACCGGGCTCTTTTTCGTCATGCGCCCAATCGCGGTTTCCGCTACAATCATGGTATAGCCGAAGGTCAACGCCAGCAAAATATAAATCAGCAGGAAAATGCCACCTCCGTACTTTGCTGCCAGATACGGAAATCTCCAGATATTTCCCAGCCCGACAGATGCTCCCGCAGCCGACAGGACATATCCGAGTTTGCCGGAAAAACTGCTTCTTTTGTTATGTTCCATTTTCAGTCTCTCTCCTTTTTGTGAAATACGTTTTTACTATACCATACTTTCATCAAAAAGGATTCCTAAATTTTCGGAGTATTTTTATGCATTTATGTAAATTTTTAGATGATGTGTTTTTCCGATCATTTATATTCTCTTTTACAAATATTCTCTTATATAAATTTTAACCTTTCAATCCACGCTCCCGCGAAGGGAGCGACGAAGACCAGACAGCAGCTTATACGGTTGAAATCTGATTTCAATCCACGCTCCCGCGAAGGGAGCGACCTATACGCCATACAGACAAGCCGTTTCACACGGGGATTTCAATCCACGCTCCCGCGAAGGGAGCGACAGGTAAAAATTTCGATATGTCAAAAAGAGTAGAATTTCAATCCACGCTCCCGCGAAGGGAGCGACGAGATAGGAGATATTGGAAAAAGATGGAACAAAAGATTTCAATCCACGCTCCCGCGAAGGGAGCGACCTTTCTGAGATAGTAGGTATCTTTCTGGATGCATGATTTCAATCCACGCTCCCGCGAAGGGAGCGACGACGGCGGCTTTATAAGCATGCGCATTATGTGCAAATTTCAATCCACGCTCCCGCGAAGGGAGCGACGACACAGGTTGCCAGTGGAGCAGAAGCAAAAGCTGCATTTCAATCCACGCTCCCGCGAAGGGAGCGACGGTGCTCTGAATCTCCGTCGTTCTGCATCATGGGGATTTCAATCCACGCTCCCGCGAAGGGAGCGACAGTGAAAACGGGTATGAGGACGAGGAACAGGAAATTTCAATCCACGCTCCCGCGAAGGGAGCGACAATATCAGTGGGTCGGCATGACAGTGTTTGTTATTTCAATCCACGCTCCCGCGAAGGGAGCGACGATGCTGGCTGGACTGTAAGGCAGTGTCTTATCTGATTTCAATCCACGCTCCCGCGAAGGGAGCGACCTGAAAGAATATGACGGCGCAATCTTTACAGAGATTTCAATCCACGCTCCCGCGAAGGGAGCGACAGAATCGGAATTGGAAGCACTTTATGTAGATACAATTTCAATCCACGCTCCCGCGAAGGGAGCGACTGTTAAGCTCGTGCATGTAACCGACCCGACAGACATTTCAATCCACGCTCCCGCGAAGGGAGCGACTAGCACAAACATATTAAAATGTACAGCGTATTTCTATTTCAATCCACGCTCCCGCGAAGGGAGCGACTCAGCAATCGTCTTATTTGTAATATCCTTTAGCGATTTCAATCCACGCTCCCGCGAAGGGAGCGACAGGATTGCCAGACACAGTAAGCGCACGAGCATTGATTTCAATCCACGCTCCCGCGAAGGGAGCGACGATTCTTCCCAAAATCTGAGCTTCGTCCATATGATTTCAATCCACGCTCCCGCGAAGGGAGCGACACCAACGTGATCGGTTAAGCCCTCACTGTTCTGGATTTCAATCCACGCTCCCGCGAAGGGAGCGACGACGGTGCTTTATTTACTGCTAGTCAGACAGCAGAGATTTCAATCCACGCTCCCGCGAAGGGAGCGACTCTCAGTTCTTCTCTGTATTCAGTATTCACACAATTTCAATCCACGCTCCCGCGAAGGGAGCGACACAAATACAGCTTGACGGCGTTTTCTTGCGTGTATTTCAATCCACGCTCCCGCGAAGGGAGCGACCTATTTTTTAGTTAGTAATATGGTGTCGTTATTATTTCAATCCACGCTCCCGCGAAGGGAGCGACGTTAAGCTTGTGCATGTGACCGACCCGACAGACATTTCAATCCACGCTCCCGCGAAGGGAGCGACCGGGCGTATGTTGACAATGTCAAGCTTACACATATTTCAATCCACGCTCCCGCGAAGGGAGCGACGTCTGTCGGGTCTGTTACATGAACGAGCTTGACAAATTTCAATCCACGCTCCCGCGAAGGGAGCGACTATTTCGCTTGTGTACGGTTTCAATATCGGCGGAGATTTCAATCCACGCTCCCGCGAAGGGAGCGACGGTACAGCGGAGGGCTATAATAAAAGCATAGAGGGAATTTCAATCCACGCTCCCGCGAAGGGAGCGACTCTGCGTGGACAATATGATGCGGGAAATCGAATATATTTCAATCCACGCTCCCGCGAAGGGAGCGACGTAGTTTAGCGTCTGCGTTGCTGGTGGCTGTGATATTTCAATCCACGCTCCCGCGAAGGGAGCGACGGGGCTGTGGTGCGACTTCGAATATGACACGGAAATTTCAATCCACGCTCCCGCGAAGGGAGCGACAGCATTTATTAACATCTTTTCGCTTGCAGTACGGCTATTCTTTATTTCATCTCACCAATAAAATATAGCTCCTGTTTTAAAAAAATAAATTAATAAATGTTATTTCATAATTTTTCAGGTGCGAATCTCCATAAGAATTCATATGCACTTCCTGTTCGCACCAGTTTTTTAGAGGAGCAAGACCTGATCGGCAGCAATACCTTTTTCGACCCCGACATGCTCCACTTTCGTCTCGTATTTATTACCAAGATAATAAAAGCGCAGACTGTCTACTTTGCTGTCGATAATATCTGTCAGAAGTGCTTTCAGTGCGATGCACTGAGCGTTATCCAAAATGCATTCAAATACAGAATTCTGAACCCTTCTTCCATAGTTGACGCATTGTTTAGCAACCTTCCGCAGTCTTGTTTTACCAGCTGCTGTTTCTGTGTTCACATCATATGTGATCAGTACAAGCATTTGTCACCTCATTTCCAGAGAAAAACAGGATATTCGTCCAGGTCTCCGCGTAAATATCGGGCAAGGAGCATTGCCTGCACATAGGGAACCATTCCCCACTCCACTTTTTCCCTAAGATACGGATGTGTAATAACTTCCTTTTTTCTATTTTGCCATTCAGTCAAAAACTTTTTCCGCAGCTCATCATCCATCAAAACTGCACCATTTTCTTTTTTTGTAAAGTTTTTTCCGCTAATAATCTTCTTATTAATAAGAGATAATACAAACCGATCTGCCATTACAGAGCGAAGTTCTTCAACCATATCCAATGCCAGTGAACTTCTTCCCGGACGTTCTGTATGCAGATATCCGACACAGGGATCTAAGCCAACACATTCCAGAGCAGACATGATCTGATTCGTCAAAAGTGTATAGGCAAAAGAAAGCATCGCATTAACCGTATCCATTGGAGGACGTTTTGTTCGTCCCTGAAACTGAAAATCCTTTTTCTGCTGCAGAATCAATTCATTGAATACACCAAAATAAATGCTGGCAGCTTCCCCTTCATATCCTCTTAACTGATCCTTGGATGTACAGTTTTGAATCCGCTCCAGGGAAGCTTTTAATTGCATTGATGCTGCTTTTACCTTTTCCGCATCAATCTGCATTGCATGATCCCGGACTGCCCGTTCCAGAACCCAGCGCGAATTGTATACTTTTCCAAGAATACAAGTTTTTGCAATTGTAAGGCTCTTTTCCTCATCTTTTCCTGTATCATACTGCTGTTTTCGTAAAATAACATTTCCTCTTACTTTTCCAGTCACCCGAGCTAAGAATTTCCCCTGTGGTGTAAGGTAACACAAGGAAATATTTCGGTCTACACAAGCGCCCATAAGCGCTGGGCTTGTCCCTCTGTAACCAAAAGAAACAATTCCCTCAAGATTATGCAACGGCAGCCTTCCAATCTCCTTCTGTTCTTCAAAAACAACAATATTTTCTCCATCCAATCCAAGGTAGCTATTTTCCGAAGTAACGTACAATGTATTGAGCAGTTTTTTCATCCCGGTTCCTCCTCCAGCGCCCGTTTCAGATATTCCTTTACCGATCCGGCTTTTTCGAGCTTTGGAAGGCATATTTCCTTCAGAGAACAGGAAGCGCATGCTTTGCTGTATTTTACTTTCGGCGTATACCGTCTGTCATAATATTGATGCATTTCCTCAAATGTCTGACAAACCTCATTTTTCAGTTCTTCCGTAATTGCAACTACTTCACGTCTTCTGGTTTCTCCGTAAAAAATTGCCCCTTCCGTTACTGTTGTCGAAAACATTTCTTCCAAACACATTGCCTGCGCTGTCAGCTGTAAGATATCCTCCTCTGAATGTTTTGGTTTCCCTTTTTTATACTCTATCGGATAAATACTGTAAAATCCCCTGTGTCCGTGCAGTTTCACTCCATCTTCACATTTCCGAAATTCTACAATATCGCATTCGCCACTGACTCCCATCGTTCTGGAACTGACCGGCAATGCCCTTACCACAAGCAAATCTTTCCGCTTTTCCGTCAGATATGGATCATGCGCCTTTTTGTGCATCAGCTCTCCAATGACAGTATGTTCATTTTCTGCCCATTGCTGTTCCACATGAATCAATGCCCATTGTCTCCTGCAAAATTTAAAATGCTGGATACCGGATATCATCAAATAATCGTCTTCCGCATATTCCATTATACGACACCTCTTTTTCAACGCATTTCAAACAAAGTGTGCCTTTTTCTGCTTCCTGATTACTATGCTCTTCTTGTCACTTCAACAGATTCCGGTATCTGATCCTGATGAATTTTAACTGTATAATCTTTATAGTTTCTGGGATAAATAATATCGTCGTTTTTCTTTACTTCCACTGCATCAAATAACTTATATGCGGGACAATCTCCCAGCTCCTTGCTGTGTTTGAAAATAATCAGTTCCCGAACCGCCATCTTTCCTCTTGCTGCAGAATGATCATTTTCAAACATGTTGATAATCGCCTCCCATAAAAGCTCCAGATCTTCCTCAGAAAATCCGGTTACCTTTCTGGCAAGATTTGCAGAAACATATCCCTCTGCACGATATAATCCATAGGGCACAATGCTTTTTCTGCCCATTTCCGTGCTCTTATTTTCCGCGTCTTTTTCTGTCGTAATCGCAACTCTCGTAATCGTTACTTCCTGACTGATAATCGGATCAATGCTTCTGGCAAAGCCAATCTGCACAGGCCCCCTTACCTGCCCGCAATTCAGCGATGCTTTCACAAATGTTGTCATAACCGCGCCAAAAGTTCTGATATCATAAAAATTCTGGCACATATAATCCCGAATTTTCAGATCTGCATCCGGATCGTTCTTTTTCAGCTTTTTTAATCCTTCCGTCACTTTTTTTTCATCTGTTTCATGGATTCCAAGGCTCTCGCATGCGGTTCTATCGCTTCGGTTCAACGGTACGTCTTCACGGATATAAATCTGGAACCCCGGCTCCTCCTCTTTTACTGTTTCCACATAATTTCTGATCTTTCGTTTCAGACAAACATCTGTCACAAGACCGAGACCACTTTCCGGATCAATACGCGGCATATTTCCTGCATCAGGATCTCCGTTCGGATTCCCATTTTCCACATCAAACAATACTACAAACTCATATCTGTTTTTGATTGTCTCACTCATTTACTTTTCCTCCCGTTTTTCATATTTTTTCTGCATCTGATGATAATATCCCAGATCAAATTGTCCCTGCTCTTCCAGTGTCAAACGGTTCGGCATTTTTTCTCCGAGTTTCCCCATAATTTCCATAATCTGCTTTTCGTAATATATTTTTGCACTCGGATTATCCCGTTCCAGCTTTTTGATATGGCTGTTTTTTAATTTGAACAATATCGGAAAAACAATTGCCGGTGTCGCACACGCAGAGTTAAAATACCGATCCCGGATTGTTGCTTTAATTCCCGGATTGGCGTCCATCTGAATTGCTTCCAACATAGCAAACAGCCTTCCTAAAACGTATGCCTCTTCCTTACATCCCTCATTTAGTCCCATATAATGTTCCCCCTTTTCCAAATGGTAGTTTTGAATCAAATAAGCCTTGAGGATCGCAGCTTTTTTCCAGGTGACGTTTCCCTGCTCCGCCCTGATACGAATCATCGTATCTGTATACAAACTTGCCGGATAACGGTTTCCTGCAAGGATTGCCTGCAGCACCATAGACGCCATATTCGAAATCGGATTTTTATCCTTTGCTTTCTGATTCACCGTTTCCGCAAGCATGTCTCGGATTCCAAGATAACTATTCTGTTCCCATACCGGTTTTACAATTTCAATCCGCTGATAATGTTCTGCAAGATGCTTCAAAATATTCCCAAAAGAATCTTCATAAAAGAAACGAACCGCTAAACGAGCAGCATTCGGTGCAAGTCCAAGGATATAAAACTTTTGATTTGGATTCAATTCAAACTGATCCAGATCGAGATATTTCTGTTTTTTTAATCCTGCAAAAACAGCTTTCAGCATCTCCTCATTATCCGGTTTGGGCTCCAGAAAAGAAGCAAAAAAATCCTGATATGCCTCTTCTCCACTTTCCGCCCAGAATACTACTCTTGTATCACCAAGCTGAAATCGGTATTCTTCCTGTCCCAGCAGGTAATTTAAAGCTGTCGTATAAGCAAACTCTGCATACTTTCCAACCGGCGCATTGTAGCTTTGTTCTTTTCCGTAAGATTCAAATGCCGGTGCATTAAAAGACACCAGTGCTGCGCCGCTCGACTGTGCCCCCGGAACCCCTTTAATGGATCTGTGAATTCTGGAAATCGGACCATAATTTCCGGTTACAAGACAAATGCCTGATGTTTCCTTCTCTGTCTCAGACTGACTTGTGTTCCACATTTTCTGTATTTCCGGATCGTCCTGTGCATAGAATTCATTCATTCCAAAAACAAGGTTCCCGCCGTCTGTAAGCCCTTCCCACTGTTCTTTTAACTCCGGACATTCCTGCGCACTTTCCGGGTTCCAGTTTTTAAAAAAATTGCGGACTGCCTGCGCCATTATACCATCTGTTCCTTCCAAAACAGAAAGGTGTTTTTCCTTTGCTGCCAGAAAACAGTCCATTATCCGCCCAGAAGTCCCTTCTGCATCAATTCCTAACAGATATTTTGAGTTATCACACAGAAAATTTGCCGCTATTCCGGAAGATCGGGTGACCATCTGCGGTACTTTCATCGTTTTGGGAATTAAAACCTTCTTTTTCCCAATTTCTTTTTCCTTCTTCAAGCAGATAATTTGTTTGATTCGTCCATCCGCATACAAATTGATTTCATAGGAAACCTTTGCCTGACACCACCCCGGCTGCGATACTTTCCCCTGCTCTGCCAGACTTTCATATTCCTTTACAAGCGCCTGTAAAATCACCGAATCACCTCACAGTCTCTCAGATCAAGAACACCGTTTCTCATCACCGCCCGAAAGAACATCGGCTGAATATCGTTCGGATCAGAGTAATCCATGTCGTAGAGCACAAAACCGAGATCCTTTTCCGGAACAACAGCATAACAGGATGTAGTTTCCTCTTCACACAATTCGAAATGCGCCGGGAATTCCCGGCATCCAAAATACGGCATGTGATAGCATTCTCCGCGCTTTAAACGACGCATCATAATATCCTTGAACTTACCGGGATTGTCTGTTTCATTTGCCTGTTCCGTCATTTCAAAATGTGCTTCAATAACATATTCCACATCACACAGCAATAAAGATGCCCGCTGTACAATTTCCTCTTTTGTGCTCAGATACAATTCCTTATCCGCTCCGTTATATGCCTGAAGCACATTGCTGGCAGAAATTTTGCTTTTCACTTCATTTCTCCGAACGCTGGTAAACCGGATTGGTTTGTTTACCTGAATTTTGTCGATCACCCATCGAAGCCCCGGATGCCAGTAAATCGCTTCCAGAATTCCTCTTGCAGCAGATGGCGTCATTACATCGTAAGAACACCGTTCCACTTTCATCTCTGGTCTTGAGAAGAGCGCATATGGTCCCCATACTCTGACTTTTACACCCATGCCCATTTTATCACCCCTTTTTCATCTACAATATCGAACCATCCTGATAGCAGGCTGCCAGATAGTCTCTCGGTTGATAGTAAAAATCCGTATTATAATCAGAAATGCTGGAATCTATCCAGGAATGATATACCTGCCAAAGTCCTTTCTCAATATCCTGATCAGAATAGGAATCTTCAATCAATCTTTCATACACTTCACCAATATCCCAGTAATCCGGTACGTTGTATCTGCATGCTCCCACATTATCAAAGCTGCCCTTCGGAATCTTGCATTCTTCAATCAGTTCTTCTGCCACCTTTTCAATTGGTTCACAATGAAATACATCTGCATGTTCGTAAATCCGATGAATATGCTTTCTTCCCAGATAATCTGCTACTTTTTTCCGAGGCTGTTTCATTTTCCTTCCGATGTATTCGATCAAACTGCATGTATAAAATAAATCATTATTATTTTTTGTTCTCATACACGGCCTCGCTTCCTACAAATGTTAATGTATCCAGCGCTGAAATCGTATGAAAACTGATTTGATGCGTCGGATATTTAAACTTTGCCAGTTCCCAAAATGCGGCTCTCGAAATTTTGCCATCCAGATAGTTCTGGATATAATTGTAAATCGTATCATCTGCCATCGGTCCTTCCACAATATCATATTTGTGTGGAATTCCTCTACGACATGCCACAATAAAATCCAGCCATTCTTCCGTCATCTCTTCAAAATACAAACAATTCAAAGTACTGCTTGGAACATATTCATATTTATTGATGTACCCATCACCGTATCTGGTTGCCCAACGCTTCGCCTGCTCTGCATAAAGTGTGCAGTAAAATCCAAAATAGAAATCTTTCTGAAAACGTGCTTTTCGAATTTCGGGATATTCCACGATTTCTTTACTCCCATGATATAAAACCATCTCTGTTCCCCTTTTTATAAAAACTATCGTTTTTCTCACTGTCCTTTTCTTTATATTTCCACTATACTACGCTGTTTTATATAATGCAACAACATTTTTAATTAAGTGTGAGAAAATATATTGAAGTTTCTATAAAAAATATTTACACTGGATTATATGGAATAACTATTATATAATAAACATCGTCTTTTCCTGTCATCTAAATGACATGGAATTGGGGATTGAAAAAATATTTTTTCACACCATGTGAACCAAGCGATGCGGAACAGAAGTTGATTATTTCTCTTCTGTTCCGTATGCTTTTATCCTCTAACCTCCCGCCTACAGCACTTGCTAAAACAATTACCAGAACACTCCGATGCCTTCTTCAATATCCATTTTTAATCCCATTTCTTCTGTGTACAGTTCCTCCGAAACTAATTCATAGAAATCTTCTATATCACCGGACACCGGACGCAGCGCTCCCTGTCCGTTTAATTTTTCAAAATCCCTGTCATAAATATTGATACAATACTGTCCTGCCTGTCGCATCAAAGTGCGGGAATACCCCTGGTTTCGAATCTGTCCCAATAACTTCGCCGCTTCCTGCTCTCTTTTTACAAACACTGTTACGGTATTCTCTTCAATCAGATGAAACTTTTTAGCAGCTGACGCAAACTGATAATTCTGATTTTCGAAGCAGCGCATCACACCGTCCTTATCCATTTCATCCTGTTTTAATTGATACAACATCTGGAAATACTGATCTACTGTCGCAAGGTCTTCCGGCTGATATCCATCCAGTAAAAGCGCTTTGGACGTATCAATCTGCATCTGCTGACCGGGAACAAACTCTTTTCCTTCCATTCCGAAAATATATACCGGACTCTCCTCTATGGAACGATCTCCATTTCGATTTCCGCGTCCTGCCGCCTGAATCATAGAATCCATTCCCGCAAGCTGTCTATATACAGATCGAAAATCCAGATCCACTCCAGCTTCCACTAAACTCGTTGAAATTAAAATACACTTTTTACCATCTTCCAATCTTTTCCTAATCTGCTCTAACACCCGTTTCCGATGCTTTGGATACATTGTTGTCGACAGATGAAAGACTCCGTCCCCTTTGATCGCATTATAAACTCTCTGCGCTCGTTTCTTCGTATTGACAATACACAACGCCTGTGTTTCTTTTAAAAGTTTTTCCTCCAGCTCTTCTTCTGTCACCGTTCCGATATCTTCAAATCTCGTTCTCTTGAAAAAGCGAAATTGCTCTTCCATACATGGACAAAGCTCAACCGGCTCCCAATTTCTCTGGAAAAAATTCTGAAATGTTGGCTGCGTTGCTGTACAAAGCACAACAGATGAACTATATTGCGCTGCCAGTTCCTCTATAACCGCAAGACAAGGCTTCAGATGCTCCGGCGGTATCATCTGTGCTTCATCAAAAATGATCACACTGTTTGCAATATTATGAAGCTTCCGGCATTTTGAAGATTTCGATGCAAAGAGAGATTCAAAAAACTGTACATTGGTCGTAACAACCACCGGCTTGTCCCAGTTTTCCGAAGCAAGCTGCATCGGTCTGAGCTCTTCCGAACTGGTATAATCAATGTTGCAATGGCTTTCCAACACATTTTCCTCTCCCAGAATCTCCCGAAATACCTGCGCATTCTGTTCGATAATATTGGTATATGGAATGACATAAATAATCCGCTTCATCTGATGCGCTGCCGCATGCCGAAGTGCAAACGCCAGCGAGGCAATTGTTTTTCCTCCACCGGTCGGAACAGTCAGACGAAACATTCCCTTTTCCTGGGTTCCCATGTCCATACAATGCCGCAAAATCTCACTTCGTCTGCCGTTGATCGTATCGGTTTTTTTATTTTCCAGCCATCTTTTATTCTCAAGATATTTATCTAACTTTCTGTACAGTTCTTCTATTCTCGTGCCGGGATCTCGTTCTGTCTTTCCCTGCTTCATAAAAGCTTCCGTATCCAGAAAATCTGCGTCTACCAGACAGGAATAAATCATTCGCATAAAAAAACTTAACGAAAAATATGGGTTCGGCACAGCTTTTGGATCAATGGGCGCCGAATGAAGTAGCGGAACCTCAATCTCAGACTGATAAGCCTGATAATCTTCTATTTTTTTCTTTAGGCGGCCGCTCAACGTAGACTCTCCGCCATTGTCCGTATTACTTCCGCAATCTGGCAAGCCCGCATGATGCCCTGCAATGCAATAATTTAGAAACGAGTAGTATCCTCCTTTCGCCGCACAAAGTTGTGCTCCAGCCGTCGAATGGTCCACCTGAACATCTCCTTTTTGAAGTCTTCTCTGGAACCTGAGACTGTACTTTCCAATATCATGCAGCATACCACTGCAATATCCCCATTCATACTTTCCAAATTCTCCGGCAAACATTCCAGCAAGTCTTGCGACCCCCTCCGAATGCTCCAAAACACTCTGTTTTCGTTCCCCATCAATATGCGCAAAATAATCCATATGCCTCTCCCCCATTTTCTTCGACATTTTTCTGTTACGATCCTTTTTCTGACATGCTCCCGCGAAGGGAACGACTCTGAGGATTTGAAAGTTACTGTTGGCTTTTCACAATTTCAATCCATGCTCCCGCGAAGGGAGCGACCAATGGCTGCCCATACTTTTCGTACATAGCAAGATTTCAATCCACGCTCCCGCGAGGGGAGCGACGTGCTGCATGGATGAATTTAAAAACAAATTTGAATTTCAATCCACGCTCCCGCGAGGGGAGCGACGGCGCGTGTCCGCCGGGAAGAGCGCGAGAAACTATTTCAATCCACGCTCCCGCGAGGGGAGCGACCGTATACCACGGCGTAAAGACAAAAGACGGCTACATTTCAATCCACGCTCCCGCGAGGGGAGCGACGTGGATGCGTTGGGATTGTCCTTAAGCACAATGATTTCAATCCACGCTCCCGCGAGGGGAGCGACGGGCGAACGGAATTGAAGAGTATATCGGGACGGCAATTTCAATCCACGCTCCCGCGAGGGGAGCGACTACTTTCGCATACCTGTTTTTTCTTGCCATATGATTTCAATCCACGCTCCCGCGAGGGGAGCGACAGCCTGTCGATGTCGGGGATTATGTGATTGCGCATATTTCAATCCACGCTCCCGCGAGGGGAGCGACACTGCTGCAAATTGCTGTACGGACTGATCATGGCATTTCAATCCACGCTCCCGCGAGGGGAGCGACCCGCTTTTACTGTGCATAACACTAGGGTACAGAATTTCAATCCACGCTCCCGCGAGGGGAGCGACAGCTTCCAGGCTGTCCATGTCGTAGTCAGCTTTCATATTTCAATCCACGCTCCCGCGAGGGGAGCGACTGTTGGTTGCGGCGCTCCGGCCTCCCGTGTTGGTTATTTCAATCCACGCTCCCGCGAGGGGAGCGACACAATGACGTTGCGGTGATGCTTAATTTCGGGGATTTCAATCCACGCTCCCGCGAGGGGAGCGACCAGTTAGCGAGTACACAGCCGTGACTATTACCGGAATTTCAATCCACGCTCCCGCGAGGGGAGCGACAAAGATGGTACATCATCAATAACGACTGTCATGATTTCAATCCACGCTCCCGCGAGGGGAGCGACGATAATTCCCTGTCTGTAAACATAGACAGAGCGATCATTTCAATCCACGCTCCCGCGAGGGGAGCGACAAAGATAGGTGGTGGGAATACATCTATACACATATTTCAATCCACGCTCCCGCGAGGGGAGCGACGGTATGGTGCGGTCTCTTAAAAAAAGATATGCGATATTTCAATCCACGCTCCCGCGAGGGGAGCGACAAAAAGTACAAAAACAATTAATCAGCGAGATATACCATTTCAATCCACGCTCCCGCGAGGGGAGCGACGATCAGATGTGCCCCTCTGTCTTCTGTTACGTCCAATTTCAATCCACGCTCCCGCGAGGGGAGCGACTGTAGATGTTGGGGATTATGTAATCGCACATGAGATTTCAATCCACGCTCCCGCGAGGGGAGCGACCTAAAATGCTATATAACACAAACAATTTTTTCAACATTTCAATCCACGCTCCCGCGAGGGGAGCGACTGTCAAGCTCGTTCATGTAACCGACCCGACAGACATTTCAATCCACGCTCCCGCGAGGGGAGCGACATAGCCGATACCACACAATCCGAGTGGGTCGGATTTCAATCCACGCTCCCGCGAGGGGAGCGACGCACCTGATCTGTGGTAAGTGCTACAGCGTTGTGATTTCAATCCACGCTCCCGCGAGGGGAGCGACTTGACCTCCTTAAAATCATTTCATAAGATGAGTAATTTCAATCCACGCTCCCGCGAGGGGAGCGACGGTTTTACGTTGTGGCATGACAAAAATAACGTGGATTTCAATCCACGCTCCCGCGAGGGGAGCGACGCTCTCCAGATCATCCTGTACCAGCGTCCCGACAATTTCAATCCACGCTCCCGCGAGGGGAGCGACAATGCTGCGCCCATCTGCACACACATTTCTTTCATATTTCAATCCACGCTCCCGCGAGGGGAGCGACTTTGTCCTTTTCTTTTTCTGAACCGGACAGAAAAGATTTCAATCCACGCTCCCGCGAGGGGAGCGACGCAGGAGCTCCGACCGGAAGCACGATTGTTGCAATTTCAATCCACGCTCCCGCGAGGGGAGCGACTGCGTCCACCTGCAGCACTTCGTCAAGCGCTCTGGATTTCAATCCACGCTCCCGCGAGGGGAGCGACTGCATTTATTGACATTTTTTCGTTTACAGTACGGCTCTATTTTATTTCATCTCACCAATAAATATAGCCCCTGTTTTTAAAAAACTAAATTAATAAATGTTATTTCATAATTTTCCAGGTGCGAATCTCCATAAGAATTCATATGCACTTCCTGTTCGCACCAGTTTTTAGAGAAGTAAGACCTGATCGGCAGCAATTCCTTTTTTGCCCCGTTATTCCCCGTCTTCGTCTCATATTTATTATTCCGATGAAATGTTTTATTCCAGACAATAGAATGTTCGCATAACATACACTCTGTTGCTTATTTCTATCTATCCAGCACGATCACCGGTGCAGACAAAATACCGACCTTCTGCAGCACATATTCCTCCGACCAGCCATCATCCTGTGTGCGCCAGCTGCCGGGATTCAGGAATCTGTCATCCTCTCCAACCATATGGACTGCGCCAAAGGTATTGACGCGGTTTCCAAACAGCACCAGTTCGATCGAATCAGCCTGTCCAACTTCCAGATCATAGGGTGCAAATGTCGTTTCACCCAACCGTTTTCCATCCTTTTCAACTGCAACGAGTGCGCCACGATAATGAGGAATATGTACAACAGCGCCATTTGCTCCGATCGATACCGGCAGATGATAGGTAATATTCCCACCATAAAAAGGAAGTCCCTGGGGTACGATATTCCCAAAGCTTAACGCTCTGACAGGTGCTGTCACAACACCGACTCTGCCTTCGATACGCACGCCAAAATCACCGAGGAGATAACACCATTCGAGACCGATTCTGTGCGTGAAAGGAACTGTCGCTTCCACTATATTTGTGCCTTTCTGAAGTGTGCCGATTTCGATCGTCCCGATGCAGTGGTCCGTATACCAGCCGGACACCTTTTCGTTCACTGTTTTCCCATTCAGTTTTACAGATGCATGCTCCGCTTCCTCCAGTGCCAAACGTACCGGTACTTCCACTTCACTCTCTACCGTAAAGCGAAGGGTCGCAAAATGTTCCGTCTTTTCCTCCGGCAATACCCATGGCTGGGCAACTTCTCCGCCGCGCGCCGGGAAACCGAGCTGACTGCGCAGGACATTGTCTGCCCGCAGCAGCTCCTGTGCAGGCTGATATGCTCCGCCGTCCATACAAAATTCCGCACGATCCAAAAGAAGAACGTTCGGCTCACTTAAAGTAACAGCAACACGATTCGGAAGGGCTTTCGGCGCTGCGCCGGACGCAAGGAGCTGTTCCCGGAGGGCTGCAGCTAAAGCAGAATCGCCGCATGCCGCGCAGCTTTCTGCCGTGCCGGATGCGCCAGATACCGCCTGCATCGCGCCAGGCACGCCAGCTGCTTGTGTTGCATCGTTCTCATCAGCCGCCTGCACGCTGCCGCTCGTCTCGCCCACCGGCATCAGCTTTAACAGCAAGCTGCTCTGGTTATAAAAGATATGATTTACAACCGTCTGCGCCCCTCTTTTTGCCGTCTTCACATCCCGGATTCTTCCGGTCATGGTATCGTATTCTTTCACCGTGAACCTGCCGTTTAACACGATGTTCACAGGATCCTTTTTCACAAAATCCGGATTTCCTGCAGGCTCTCCCACTGCAATAAACAGCCAGCTGCAGTCCTGATCTATGCGCAGCTGATAGATGTAATGGTTTGTCAGGCTTCCCATCTCATTTTCCAGGCGCAGTGTGCGATACGGCTCAACCGCTTCCAAAAGCGCCGCTTTTTCAAAGACGATCTGGCTGGACAGTGCTGCAAGCTCTGCTCCATCGTTACTGGGCACTGCATCGGTCATAGTCGGTGCTTCTCCCATCAGGATCAGCTTACCGCCCGCTCTTGCAAAGGTTTTCAAACGTTTTATTGTCGTACTGCGCAGCGTTTCACAGCCGGGAATGATAACAGCATCATAGGACATTGCACCGACCTTCAGCGGGTTTCCTGCTTCCGTACATAAATCAGGCAGAAGCGATTCATCCAGAAAGTCAAAGTCACAGCTGCCAAACAACAGCCAGCGGGTCACATTCTGGAACCGTTCCTCCATCTGCTCCCGGATCGATCCGGTCTGGGACTCCGGTCCCCAGTGAAGCCAGTAGCTTTCGATTGGATGGATGACGCCGACACGCACAGCTGCCTTCCCACGTGTCATTGCTGTATTTACTCTTGCAAAATGATCTTCAACTGTTTTATATTCCTTACACCACGGCGACTGATAATTGATGCTCGCCGGATAATCACGCTTTGCCTCCCCCTTCATAGAAACCCAGGACAGATGCGGCACACGCAGTGTAATGCCCAGCGCCGCCTGCCAGTCTCCCTGCAGCTTATGGCGTCTGAAATCAAAGCTCCAGCTCGTTACACCATAAAGCTCGCTCATTACGCCTTCACGCCCAAACTGATGAGATGCAGACTGTGCCTGCTTTGCCGTCGTGTATTCATGGCTGTCACACAGCATGTCGATACCGGGCAGTTCAAAGCTTCTGTACGCACGCATCGCCTCGCCCAGTGCTGCAGTCTGACTTCGCAGTGTGGGCTCTTCCATCATATGTCCGGTCAGCGCGATATTGTGCTTTTTGCACCATGCTCCAACATTGTCTGCAAACGCGCGGGTAAAACGCTCCGTCACATGATCATGATAATGATACCGGATCGTGGAAACGCTTCTGTCTGCTTTTTCCCAAATCAGCTCAGGGAGCTTTTCCAGAATATCCTCCTGATACATTTCCTGATAGGTCTGAGCAAAATCCTCTGTCCATGGCAGGATCACATCCCGTTTTTCCTGCGGAAACTGCAAAAGTGTTTTATGAGAGAACTGTGGCTCATCCGTAAAGATCGTCGGCACAGTTTTTCCAAACTCGTCCCCGATCTCCTTTGCATAAGCCTCGTGGGTGATTTCCAGGAAACGATCCATTGCCGCTTTGTCCAGCGTATTTACATAGGTCTGATGGTTGTACCAGGTGCTCGGCAGCGGGCGTTCCAGATAAGCGTACCAGCAGGTTCCCCAGGGCTGCATCCCTTCCTCCAGTTTTTTACCGGAAACCAGATAACCCTTTTCGTCCAGAACGACATCGTAAACCTCAAGCAGCCTGCCGTTTAAGGTTCTTGCTGCTCTCGCGCTGGAATCTGTCTGCTTCTGTGCCTCTTCCCCTGCTTCATAAGGCTTGTTTGTAAACAGAAGATACTGCGCACGGTATTTTTCCTCCTTCGTCACAAGACCTCCTGCAAATCCGGATGGCCAACGATCCTCATCATACAAATAAACCTGTAGGTTTTCCTGCTTTGCTTTTGCCAGGCAGCCCTTGATCCGATCCATAAATTCCTCGCTTAAATACGGTGTTTCCAGACCGGTACGCGGATGCAGATGTGCACCGCCAAAGCCCATCGACTTTAAGACCTCCATCTGTCTGTCGAGCTCTTTTTGCTCCAGCATCGTATTCCATGCCCAAAAGGGAGCTCCCCTATACTCCGCTGTGGGCTGCTCAAACAAGCTGTCTTCCAGTTTCTCTGCCTGATTCTTTTTGTACAGCATTTAACCGCTCCTCCTCTTATGTTTTCCCCTTTATCTTTATCGCTTATTTCTGCTGCATTTTTCTGATCGCTTCCAAAATGGCAGCATACGCTGCTTCCGGACTGTCACAGGAAGAAACTGCGCATTCCATCGGACATAATCCGGTATTTTGACGATTTCGGATGTTCTCTGTCAGTTCGTCAGCTTCTGCAGGTATGTTGTATTCCGCCAAAAGCTCTTTCGCACCCCTGCTCATCACAGGTGCATACACCCCGGCTGCTCCGAGCTTCACATATAAAAATGCCGCCGCGCGTCCGACGATTTTATCCGCCGCGTAAAATCCGCTCAAATCCTTTCCCTCCCGGATGCATGTCAGCAGCGGACGCAGACCTGCTTCCTTACTCGTCAAAAGCTCGTCGTCCCTGCACCAGACACAGGTATAATTTCCCTGTGCAAAAGTTTCCTTTGCTTTCTTCATTGCCTGATTCATCTCTGCTGTTCCTCCCCTGCCTCTTTGCTCAAGAGGCATACCATTTCGATATGTGCGTCATTGTCCAAACTCAAGCTCATATCTTCCGAAATGATTGGAGCTTGAGCTGGTTTTCCGTATCCTCGATTTTATCATACATCTTGTAAAGCCGGTCATCAAGGTCTGCTTAGCGTTTCATGTAGTGCTTATCATCCGGGTCGAGGGAATCAATCTCCTCCATCAGTCGTGCCTTTACGGAATAACTCTGCCGAAGCTGCTTTTCATGCGCCGCGATCTCCTGCTCAATGGCAGAGATATCCACCTTCATGCTGATCTTTTCCTGCATCATGGCAGCGAACTTCGGATTGCTTACCAGCTTTACGATAACCTCTACAACAATGCTGTCCGGCAGCTCTTCATTTTTTCTCAGGGTGCTGCGGTAAAGCGCACCGGTGTACTGGGTACCACGATCGTAGTGAAGCACTGCACCTCGAATAAGCGTTACAGCGGCTTTTGAAAAATCTGTATTGATTTTTCTGCGCGAGGTGCTATAATCGGTATATACCGAAAACAGAAGGAG
>OLOK01001262.1_pt1 | contig 22045 bp, 22 predicted proteins | sample 1672591 | NCBI WGS metagenome assembly OLOK01 (sample SAMEA3136703, study PRJEB25190) | human gut metagenome | biome: human gut; feature: human-associated habitat; material: faeces | place: Austria | collected 2013 | reverse complement strand
GGCGCTGGGTGGTTATTCTTCTTCGGCATCCGTATCCGGTTCGTCGGGTTCTTCTGTCTCCGGCTGCTCGGCAATGTCTTCTGCCTCGTCTTCTTCCAGCGCATCCTCGATCAGTCCGATGATGAACTGCTTCTGCTTGAGGTCGTTTTTCTTGAGGTATGCCTTCAGCCGCTCGAAGAGTTCTTCCGGAAGCTGAATTGCCATCGTTCTCATATCGCCTGTCATTTTTGTTCCTTCTATTACAATAAATTTGGACAGGAAAGCCGGGCAGCCAGTCCGGCTTTCTTTCCATCTCGTGCCTAAGCTACAATAAGGGGAGCAACTGGCTGACCAATTCCTTCTTGGGCTTCTATGTCCGAACGAAAGACTGTCAGCCATCCCCTTATTGCGGCGTTCGATTTGAGCAGGTTGAGCCATAGAGTTCGCGTCACCCAATAGATTGAATCGGCAATGAGAAAAAGATGGATTCCGGTTGCGATTCACAGATTGGAGGAATGTAAGTGAACTCTGTTGGCATTGACATTTCCAAAGGCAGAAGCACGGTGGCTGTCATGCGTCCCTTTGGAGAGGTCGTCATCTCGCCCTTTGAAGTCCGTCACACCGACAGTGAACTGAGCGAACTGGCAAGGCAGCTCAAAAGTCTGGACGGTGAGACTCGCGTGGTCATGGAAGCCACAGGAAATTACCATGCGCCGGTTGCAAAGCTGCTCCACGACGCGGGGCTATACGTTTCCGTCGTCAATGCAAAGCTGGTGCATGGCTACGGGAACAACGATTTGAGACGGGTCAAAACCGATAAGAAGGATGCTGTCAAACTGGCAAACTACGGTCTTGACCGCTGGCTTACTTTGCCGAGGTACGTTCCAGAGGAAGATACCCGGCTGCTGCTGAAGAACTGCTACCGCCAGTATCGGCAGTATTCCAAGGTGCAGACAGTTCTGAAAAACAACCTGATTTCGCTGCTGGATACGGTGTTCCCAAACGTCAACCGCCTGTTTTCAAGCCCGATCCGCGGGGACGGGAGTGAAAAGTGGGTGGATTTTGTGGCTGAATTCTGGCATTGCCGCTGCGTCAGTGAAAAATCCGAAAAGGCATTCACAAACAAATATCAACGTTGGTGCAAAACACACGGTTACAACTTCAGTGAAGCAAAAGCGCATACCATTCACGCCGAAGCAAGCGGACATATTGGCATCATGCCGAAATCTGAAACGACGAAGCTGCTCGTGGAACAGGCTGTTGTACAGCTTAGGGCAACCTCTGCTGCCCTTATCGCTCTCAAACGCGAAATGCTCACCTTAGCCGCACAGCTGCCAGAATATCCTGTCGTCATGGGTATGTTTGGCGTAGGACCGACGCTCGGGCCACAGCTCATAGCTGAAATTGGCGATGTACGCCGCTTTTACTCCAAGAAAGCATTGGTGGCCTACGCTGGACTGGATGCTCCTCCGAACGATTCCGGCGATGTGACTGGCAGGCACAAATCCATGAGCAAAATTGGTGCATCGTCCTTGCGGCGGACACTGTTCCTCGTCATGGGCATCTACTTGCAGAACGCGCCGCTGGATGAACCGGTCTACCAGTTCATGGACAGAAAGCGCGCTGAGGGCAAACCCTTCCGCGTCTACATGATGGCTTCGGCAAACAAGTTTCTGCGGATCTACTACGCCACCGTGAAGGCCTATCTGGAGTCTCTGGAGCAAGTCTGATCTCCTCATACAGGCTTGGCTGGCCGCCGTTTCAAATTTGAGACGCGAAGCGGTTTGGTTTGGTGTGGCCTTTTTGCGCAGCAAATTACCTTGAAATTTCTACTTGACTTTTCTTAGCAGGTCTTTCATTTTGTAATAATCTGTGATAAGTTGTTCTACGAATTCGCTGAGTGTCCTGCCAGATCGTTCCTGCTCCTGCCGCACACGCATATGGAGCGCTAAAATGTCGCCTTACAGGCGACCATCGTCGGCACAATCTCTCCTATAATAAGGCTGTAATCAAAAACACGCATAGAGCCACCGAATAATAAAAGGAGATTCATACCATGAAACGAATGACTGCACTGATTCTAGCCCTGATCCTGATGCTCAGCGTTCTGCCCCTGGCGAGCTTTGCCGCCACGGGATACACCAAAACCTACACCATGCTGAAGCCCAATGATCTGTCCAACACCGGAATCGCAAAGCGTGGAGATCTGGGTTTCTGGAAACAACTCAGCGTAAAACGGAAGGATGTCAAAACCATTACTTTTCTGGATTCTACCTATAGTGCTCCCAGGCATATTCTCGATTTTTCCGCCAACGCGGATATGAGCGTCATCGGCTGGGTCGTAGGTGGGGATGTGTTCGTCGCGGCAGACGGGAAGATCGCCCTGAATGAGACCTCTTCCTATATGTTCGCCGGGATGAAAAACCTGACGGAAATCAACTTTAACGGCGTTGTGGATACATCCAAGGTTAAGTACATGGATCATATGTTCCAGGGCTGCGAAAAGCTTGAAGAAATTGATTTGAGCGGCTTCAATACCGCCAATGTGGTCGATATGACTACTATGTTCTATGATTGCAAACGCCTGTATGATCTGGATGTTTCCGGCTTTGATACCTCCAAGGTCAAGAGTATGAGGCACATGTTCACCTCCTGCCACAATCTGGAAGAGCTGGATCTGTCCGCTTTCCGCACCCCTGAACTGACAGATATGAAGGCCATGTTTGACAACTGCCGAATGCTGGAAGCTGTGGATATGCGGGATTTCAACACCGCTAAGGTCACCGATATGTCCAACCTCTTTGGCGGCTGTTCCAGCTTGAAGGAAGCGGATCTCAGTAGCTTTGACACCGCAAAGACCCGGAATATGAACGCTATGTTCGCCGGATGCAAGAGTCTGACTTCTCTGGATCTATCCGGCTTCACCAGCAAACGGCTTCAGAGCACAACCAAAATGTTCATGGACGTGGGTCGTCTGGAGACTTTTATCTGTGAAGATGAAAAAATCGTGAGAGCATATCGAACCCAGTAATTAGTTACCAACAAGGTTGGCTGCACTGAAAAAGCGACTTGTTTAGACCATCGGATAACAGATCATGACGGAAGTTGCGCAGCGTTTACTATTTTTCAGAATGACAGACAATAACAATAGTAGTCATCCCCAATATGGTACTAAAATCGCAAGCAATGCCTATGGCGCGCCATAATGCAAAAGCCACCCGTTCCGTCGAAGCGGAACGGGTGGCTTCAATGCTTGTTGAGGCTCTGCCCCAATCCCCGCAGAACACAATATTGTGTTCTGGAAACGCTGGATAAATCCAGCGGCTGCGCGATTTTGCAAATCGCTGAATGGGCATCAACGCCCTTCTTTCTCTTGTTCCTTTTCCCCAATGGAAGTATCCTCACCCAGAATCCGGTCAACGTTGGCCTTGGCAGTTTGAACCGCCCGCATCTCGTCCCTGGCCTTTCGGTAATCGGCATACATGGATTTCTTCTCGGATAGAAGCTGGGCGTATTCTGCATGCAGGCTCTTGACGGAGGGCAGTTTTTTCAGCCCCTTGTCATCAAAGAATTGCTTTGCCGCCTTGTGTAAAATGATTTCGGATTCATGCTCCGCAAGATACTTTTTGGAATACCCAGCCTTCCGGTAGGCAACATAGGTGTCACGAGTTTTGGCGTAATTGATGATGTGCTGCTACATGATCTTATTCTCGGCCATTCTCTGTTCGGCTGATTTTATGTTGCTGGACAGTGCATGGTACTGTGTAGTGGCGGTGGCTGCCTTTTCTTCAAGGACGCTCCGATCCAGCAGACCGTTTTCCTCCAGATAGATCAGCGTTTGAGAGAGCTGCTTCAGATTGAAGGTTTTGGCCCAACGTGCATAACCAGCACCCTTGCCTTCTTGCAGCTTGGCTTGAATGTCGATAAGCAGACTGCTGCTGGGTTTGACAGGGGCATCTGTGAGCTCCTTCTTTTTCGGAGTATGCTCCTTGGTTCCGGCAATGCCCGCACGAAGATCCTCCGGGGTATATCCTGGTCCCAGCGTATCCATGCGGATGAATCTTTTCTGATCTCCTCCCAACAGGGATGGAACCTTACCACCCTTGATCTGATAGCCGGAGCGATGCAGCAGCTCCAGCAGTTCTTCAAAGCTCTTTGGCTTTTGTGCCAGAGCATCATCAATGGAGTAGCATATTCGCTCCCGGTGGGATGGTTTCTTCTGATCGCCCAGCCACTTGTCATAAGTCTTGCTTTTGCAGTCCACATCTTCTTTCTTGTAGGTAAATCTTCGGATATACATGAAACCTCCTGTGGTTGACATAAAAATAACCGGGCAAGCGGGAGCCTGTCCGGTTGGGTGGGATATTCAGTTTTACCGACTTTTGTCGTGCTGGCGCTTGCGCATCCAGGCATCCAACAGCTTGAAGATGGTCTCCTGGATTTTTTCGGGAGAGCAGGAACGGGGGAAATACTTGCGCAATTTTTCGCCGGGAAGAACAATATCATTCTTCACGGGCTTTTTCTGCTCCATCATAATGGAAAGCATGGTGTCCTCATTTAGTTCTCCGATCTGGCTCAGTTTTTTCATTCTCTGTGCCTGGGACAGTGACGGGGTGGCCTGCTCGCTGCTCATGGTTTCCACCAGCAGTTCCTGTTCCTGCTCTGAAAGAGCAGCAAGCTGATAGGCAGGGGTAAGAGCAATTTTCTTCTCGTCCACCATCTGCATCAGCGGCGGGGTAAGATTGTTCAGAGAAATGTAGTTGCGCACGGTGTCGCCGCTGACCCCATCCTTTTCTCCAATGAGATCATCACTTCGGAACTTTGCCGAACCGTTCGGCGAAGTTAAATCGGTCCTCGCACCCTGCCGTTTGATGGCATCCATTTTCATCTTGTATCCCCTGGCCCGTTCCGAGGGAAGAATATCCTCCCGCTGGATGTTGCTGTCTACAAGCTGGATGACGGCTTCATCATCATTCAGGTTCAGAACGATCACGGGCATGGAATCCTGCCCAGCTTGTTCGCAGGCATATTTCCGTCTGTGACCGGCAATAAGTTCATAGCCGCCTTCCGCACGGGGGCGGGCAATGGCAGGGACAAGAACACCGTTCTGGCTGACGCTTTCCTTCAACTCCTGCATGGCAGAATCGTCACGCACGGCGAAGGGATTTTGCGGGTGCGAGTGAAGCCGGGATAACGGCACACGGAGAACGGAACCAATCTTTTCCGGCGCTTTCTTTGGCATGGCATTGCCTCCTTTCAAAGATTTTGGGCATAGAAAAAGGGCATTCCCGTAGTGCGGAAATGCCCTTAATCTTGGATAAGGGAAGCCTTATCCGGGGGATATGAATTTGTCGTTAATTTAACACCTCCAAAAATTTGCCTTCATTCTGCTTGATTTTTCGGGTTGGAAAAGGACGAAGAATCAGGGCGCAGAATCTCAAAAACCGTTGGTAATTCAGGGCTTTCCCGGTTTGTCGTAATTATACCGTAAGGGCATAGCTGCGCTTCACTTCTGTTCGCTCAGGGAGTGAGTTTGAAAGAGATTCAGGCATGGCTTGGTCATAGCACAATCGGAACGACAGCCAATATCTATACCCATCTGGACGAAAACAACAAGCTGTCTTCTGCCAATGCCATCATCGCAATTCTACCCGAAATGTAAAAATCTCAGAGCAGAAAACTGCTCTGAGATTGGGAAAATGGTGCGGGTGTTCATAACGGATTTTGTTTTATAGGCAGTTGCGCATAGATTCTGCTATTTTCATACAATAAAAGCGAAATTCCATGAAAGCCCGGAGCGGCTGGGACTGACAGTTGAAAACTTCACATTCCTATTGTATAATTTCCGTGAAAGGATGTGATCGCAATGTACAATCCCCAATTGGAAACCTTTCTGCGGGTAGCGGATGCCGGGAGCTTTAACAGGGCGGCGGAGGAGAGCTTTATTACGCCGACGGCGGTGATCAAGCAGATCAATTTGCTGGAAGAAAATCTGGGCGTAAAGCTGTTTGATCGGAGCCACCGGGGGTTGACGCTGACCAAGGCGGGGCGGTCTATGTACCAGGACGCAAAGTACATCATCCAGTATTGCCGGGACTCCGTAACACGGGCCAAAAACGCCATGCAGGAGGATGCGGATGTGATTCGGATCGGCTCCTCGCCCATGACTCCGGCCCAGGTGCTGATGCCCCTGTGGTCGAAAATCACGACCTGCTGCCCGGATATGAAGTTCCAGATCATCCCCTTTGAAAATACCCCGGAGAACGCCCGGGAGATTCTGGGCAACTTAGGGAAGAACATCGATGTAGTGGGCGGCATTTTTGACGAGACCATGCTGGATCTGCGTAGCTGTGCCGGGTTAGAGCTGTCCCGTGTGCCCTTTTGCTGTGCGGTGTCCATCCACCATCGGCTGGCGGGGAAGGACCGCCTGCTGCTTTCCGACCTCTATGGAGAGAATCTGCTGCTGATGCACCGGGGATGGAGCCATTATGTGGATCAGCTGCGGGACGAACTTTGGCAGCAGCACCCGGAGATCCGCATTGTGGATTTTGACTTTTACAGCATGGACGTATTCAATCGCTGCGAAAACACAAATGATGTTCTTCTCGCCATCCCCAGCTGGGCCAATGTGCATCCGCTCCTCAAAGTCATTCCCACGGAATGGGACCACAGCATTCCCTTTGGCCTGCTGCACGCGCCCCAGCCCACCCCCGCCGTGGCACGGTTCCTGGATGCGGCGGCTGCGGTATGCCGGGACTTATAACCCAAAGGTAAATACTTAGAAACAAAGTGAGACTTCCTAGGAAGCCTCGCTTTTTCTATAATAAAGGCAGAAATCAAGGAAAGGCAGTTGATGAAATGAAGGGCGATTGGATTGCGGCGCTACTTTTCTGCGGGATGCTCTTACTGGCCGGATGCAGCGCAAAGGCCGCACCGGTGGAGCAGCAGACGAAACCCCAGAGCATGGCAGCCTTTACCAGGGAATCCAGAATCGAGGACGTGCAAAACGATCCCGCTTTTGACGGCTTTGGCCGCCTGCTGTTCCCTACGAATACTTACTATTACAGCGGCGATACCCTGGAGGAGTTGGAGTTCACCTACTACAGCCACATCGACCCGGACGAGATTGTGGAAATCGTGAATACCCTCTATGACCGGGTGGAGGCGGGGCAGACCGTCTTTTACGGCATTTACACGGAGCAGGAAAAGAAGTCGGACCCCGCCAAGCGGGACACGGGCCTTTTCTACTTCAAGGGGAACCCATGTGAAAAGTTCGCCATTTGCAACGCCGGTGGGGCCTTCGCCTTTGTGGGGGCCATGCAGGACAGCTTTCCTCATGCGTTGGAGCTATCGAAGAAGGGCTACAACGCCTTTGCTCTGATTTACCGCCCCGGCGCACAGACAGCTTGCGAGGACTTAGCAAGGGCCATTACCTTTATTTTTGACCACGCCCAGGAACTGGAAGTGGATACGGCCTGTTATTCCCTCTGGGGCGGTTCGGCGGGAGCCAGAATGGCGGCCTGGCTTGGAACCTACGGCCCGGCAGCTTTTGGCGGGGATGACCTGCCGAGACCCGGAACGGTCGTCATGCAATACACGGGGTTAGGCGAATACTCCGAGGAGGACCCGCCCACCTATGCCTGCGTCGGAGACCGAGACGGCATCGCCCCCTGGCAAATCATGAAGGCAAGGTTGGATGCCATGCGTGCGGACGGCATCCCCACGGAGTTCCACCGCTATCCTGGCCTGGGCCATGGCTTTGGCCTGGGCACCGGTACCTCCGCGGAAGGGTGGCTGGACGATGCGGTTGATTTCTGGGAACAACAAATGAAGTGAACTTTGAAAGGAGTTTTTATTATGAACAACTTTATTTTCGAGAACAAAACCAAGGTCTACTTTGGCAAGGACGGCGTGAAGGAATACCTGGGCTGCCTGCTGAAAAACTATGGTGAGACGGTGATGCTGGCCTATGGCGGCGGCTCCATCAAGCGCAACGGGGTCTATGACGAGATCGTGGGCATTCTGAATGCCGCCGGAAAGCGAATCGTGGAATTTTCCGGGATCATGTCCAACCCCACCTATGCCAAGGTTCAGGAGGGGGCTAAAATAGCCAGGGAAAACAATGTTGACCTGATTCTGGCCGTAGGCGGCGGCAGCGTGTCCGACTGCTGCAAGGTGGTCGCTGCCCAGGCAAAGCTGAATGATGACATCTGGGAAATGGAGTATACGAAGCACACCTATCCCACGGAGTTCATCCCCCTTTGCACCATCGTTACCGTGTTCGGCACCGGCAGTGAGATGAACAACGGTGCGGTGATCACCAACGAGGAGAAGAAAATCAAGGGCGCTCTCTGGGGGGCCCAGGCATCCTACGCCTTCCTGGACCCGGAGTATACCATGTCTGTGCCTATGAAGCAGGTGATTTCCGGCGCTTTCGACACTTTAAGCCACGCCATGGAGACCTATTTCGGGAAGCCCGATGAAAACAACCTGTCTGATGATATAAACGAGGCCGTCATGCGCAGCGTCATCCGCAATATCCGGGTGCTGCTCAAAAATCCCAGCGATTACAATGCCCGCAGCGAACTGGCCTGGGCCTCTGCCATGGCGGAGAACGGCGTGCTGAAAATCGGCAAGGTCACGGATTTCCAGGCCCACCAAATCGAGCACCAGCTGGGTGCCTACACCAACTGTAACCACGGCGCGGGCCTGGCGGTGATCCATCCCGTGCTGTACCGACACATCTGCAAGGCGGGAGCCACTCGGTTTGCCCGATTTGCGGAAAACGTCTGGGGCATCGAACCCAAGGACAGCAAGGAGGAAACGGCTCTGGCCGGTGTGGAAGCCCTGGCGGCCTTTATCCGGGAAATCGGTATGCCCATTTCCTTCTACGAGCTGGGTATCCCCGCCGACACGGATTTCCGGGCCATTGCGGATTCCACCAACCTCACCGCCGGATGCTGCAAGAAGATGACCCATGACGAAATCTATGAGATTCTGATGGAGTGCAAATAGGGAGGGGTTCCTATGAAAGCACTTTTGATCAACGGCAGCCCCCACGCCAAGGGCTGCACCTACACTGCTCTGACGGAACTGAAAAACACGCTGGAGTCGGAAGGCATTGAAGTGGAACTGATCCATGTGGGCAACCGGGCCATCCGGGGCTGTGTTGCCTGCCGGAAATGTCACGAGACGGGGAAATGTGTCTTTGAAGATGCGGTAAACGAAGTGGCTCCCAAGCTGAAAGCGGCGGATGCCTTTGTCATCGGTGCGCCGGTTTACTTCGCCTCCCCCGCCGGTGGGGCCATCTCCTTTATGGACCGGCTGTTTTTCAGCACCCTGGCAGACGACAAGACCATGAAGGTTGGCGCTGCTGTGACCACTTGCCGCCGGGGCGGCAACACGGCCTCTTTCGATGTGCTGAACAAGTATTTCACCATGACCGGCATGCCGGTGGCATCCAGCCAGTATTGGAACATGGTCTACGGCGGCAGCACCGACGAGGTGAAGCTGGACGCTGAGGGCTTACAGACCATGCGCACCCTGGGCCGCAATATGGCCTTTATGATGCGGGCCATCCAGCGGGAAAAGGAAGACAAAGGTCTGCCCCAGAAAGAAAAAGCAATCTTTACAAACTTTCATCACTAAAATTTAGGAGGAAACAATTATGAGCATTCTGTTTATCAACGGCAGCCCCAACAAGCATGGCAACACCGCCGCATTGGCAGCGGAGCTGCTGAAGGGCAAAGAGTACGAGACGCTGAACCTGACGGATTACACCATCGGTGCCTACGGCCAGAAGCTCCCCGGGGACGGACTGAACACCGTTATCAAGGCTATGGAAAAGGCCAATGTCATTGTGGTGGGTTCCCCTCTGTACTGGCATAACATCTGCGGCAGCGTCCGCAATGTGCTGGATCGATTCTATGGTCGGGTAGAAACCGGGGCCTTGAAGGGTCGGAAGCTCTACTTCGTATTCCAGGGCGCGGCTCCGGAGAAGTGGATGCTGGAAGCCGGAGACTACACCATGGGTCGCTTTGCCGGACTCTACGGCATGACCTACGGCGGCATGGCTACCAACAGGGCGGAAGCCGCAAAGCTGAATAAAACTCTGTAAGGAGGAAGCAATATGGAATACGCAACCCTCAATAACGGCGTGAAAATGCCTATGGCCGGTATCGGCACCTTCCTTTTAAGCCCGGACGAGGCGGAAGCCTCCTGCGTCAGCGCTCTGGCAAGCGGCTATCGCCTGATCGATACCGCCAACGCCTATGTGAACGAAAAGGCCGTGGGCCGTGCTATGAAGAAGTCCGGCTTGCAGCGGAAGGAGATTTTCCTGGAAACCAAGCTGTGGCCCAGCTTCTACGAGCAGCCCGACGCGGTGGAAAAGACATTGGAGCGGCTGGGGACGGACTATATCGATCTGCTTCTGATCCATCAGCCTGCCGGAAACTATGTGGCAGGCTACAAACAGATGGAGGCCGCCTACAAAGCAGGTAAGGTTCGGGACATCGGCCTTTCCAACTTCAACCTGGAACAGATCAAGGAAATTCTGTACGTCTGCGAGATAAAGCCTGCGGTTTTGCAGACGGAGCTGCACCCCTACAACCAGGAGCCGAGGCTCAAGGCGTTCCTGCACGAAAACGGCATCATCCCCCAGGCCTGGTATCCTCTGGGCCACGGCGACAAAGCGCTGCTGCAAGAGCCGATTTTCGGGGAATTGGGACAGAAATACGGCAAATCCGCCGCCCAGATCATTCTGCGCTGGCACATTCAGGATGGCAACATCGTGATCCCAGGCTCTAAGAACCCTGTCCACATTCAGTCAAATTTTGACCTTTTTGATTTTGCCCTGACGGATGAAGAAATGGCAAAAATCAAGGCATTGAATAAGGACACGCGCTACTACACCAGCACCCCGGAGCTGCTGAAAAAGTATGCGGAAATGGTGCCGCCCGTGGACCATCAGAAATAAAATTTATAATCGGAGGAAATCATTATGAAAATCGGTAAAAAGTTCTTTGCTTTGGTACTGTCTGTCATCCTGCTTTTAAGCCTGACCGCTTGCGGCAGCACCAGGCCCACGACGGTGGCCACCGTCTCCACCACAGCCCCTACCACCGCTGCCACCGAGGCAGCCCAGCCCAGTGAGGAAAACACTGAGGCTACCGAAACCACCGAAACGGAAGCCGCTGCCAATAAGACCCTGGTGGTCTACTACTCCGCTTCCGGCAACACCCGCCGGGTAGCCGAAGCAATTGCCCAGGCCGCAAACACCGACCTGTTTGAAATCGTCCCCACAGAGGTTTACACCAACGAGGACCTGAACTGGACCAACCCCAACAGCCGTGTCAGCCGGGAGCATGACGACGAATCCTTGCGGGATGTGCCTCTGACCACCACCGAAGTCCCTGATTGGGATTCCTACGATACCGTGCTGCTGGGCTATCCCATCTGGTGGGGCATCGCCGCGTGGCCTGTGAATAATTTTGTCAAGGCCAACGACTTTACCGGCAAGACTGTCATCCCCTTTGCGACCTCCTCTTCCTCCGGCATGGGGCAGAGCGGCAGCTTGCTTGCTGAAATGGCAAACGGCGGCGACTGGCAGCAGGGCCAGCGTTTCTCCTCCGGCGCGTCCGAAGCGGATGTGCAGGCTTGGGTCAACGGTCTGGGCCTGTGAGAAACGAGAGACGGAAACTTGCTGCACTGACAGCTGCTCTATTGAGCCTGTCCTTGACAGCCTGCGCCCGGGAGCCGGAAACGGCCCCTGGCGGAGAGCTGGAAAACGGTGTGGCAGCCGTTGAGAACGCTATGACCACAGCAAGTGAAACAGTCATCCTGCCGGAAAACGATGGGGACCTGTGTGTCGGTACATCTCAGGATACCGTTGCCACTCCGGCAGATTTCCCGGAAGCCTACAACTACGGCACCGGGAAAATTCAGGACTATTCCCGCAGCATGATGCTGAAAAAGCTGCCGGAGCCTGCCGGAAATGAAACGGTTTTGAACACATCGGCAGACCCAACGAAAATACAAGTGCTCTACCTCTGGGAGGAGGGAAAGGCACCGGCACGAACCCAGTTCATCCAAAATATGACCGGCTACTTTGACGATTGGGATTTCCGGCCCTATGTGACGGCTATCCCGGTCCCGGAGGGTGTGACCCCCAAGGGGGCCGTGGTCCTTATGGCAGGCGGCGCATACCAATTCCGTGGAAATTACACGGATAGTCTCCCTACTGCGGCGGCCCTGCGGGAAGAAGGCTTCCAGACCTTTATCGTAGACTACCGTCTGTCCCCCTATACCCAGGAGGAGGGGGCGCTGGACGTAGCCCGGGCGGTACGGTTTGTTCGGAAAAACGCGGATGTTTACGGCATTGACCCGGAGGATATCGCCGTCATGGGCTTCTCCGCCGGAGGCATCCAGGCCGGAGAATTCCTGATGCACTACGACGAGGACGTAACCGGGGAAGCCCTGGATGACAGCTACATCCCGGACGAACTGGACGAAATTCCCGCCCATGCCAGTGCCGCAGGGCTGATCTACTCCTTCTATGGCCGGCTTAGTGTGGGCAATATGGACCCAAACTGGTTGGCAGAGGGAAATCTGCCCCCTACCTACTATGTGTACGGCACCGAGGATCCCTTTTACCGGCAATTCCAGCAGCAGTACGAAGTCATTTCCGGCATGGGCATCCCCACCGGGCGCATCGTCCTGAACGGCTGGCCCCACGGCTTCGGCTCCGACGGAGGCTGGGTGAAGGATTATGCTGCCTGGCTGGAGACGATTTTTACAGAGAACAAAGGATGATCCCATGAAACTGCAATGGAAAATCACGGTGGACACCGGAATGATGTTGGCCCTGCTGCTTCTGATGGGCTACGGGCTGATTGGGGAACAGGCGCACGAATGGATTGGAATGGGAATGTTTGTGCTGTTCCTGGCCCATCTGCTCTTGAACCGAAAATGGTTTCAAAACCTGGGAAAAGGCCGGTACAGCCCGGTAAGAATCGTTCAAATTGTTCTGAACAGCCTGATCTTCCTTTGCATGGTGGGCTGCATGGTCAGCGGTATCGCGCTGTCCCGGTATCTGTTCCATATCCAGACGGGATATACTGTGGAAGCGGCTATGGAAAAGGTCCATATGTTCTGCGCCTATTGGGGTTTCGTACTGATGTGCCTGCACCTGGGGACCCATTGGGGTATGATGCTGAACATGGCCCGGAAGCACTGGAAGCTCCCCAAACGGGGGGACTGGTATTTGAGCATAATCGGATATCTGATCGCCCTGCTGGGCATCCCGGTGCTGCTGCGGCGGGATGTGGCAGACTACCTGTTCCTGTGCAGCCACTTTGTTTTCATGGACTACTCGGAACCAGTCAGCTACTTCCTGCGGGATTATCTTTTAATCGCGGTCCTATATGTAACGGCAGGCCACGAAGGCATAAAATTACTTCGGAAATGGAGATAGCTCCACAAAACGCGAAAAGGGGTCGTCTCACAGTGGACGGCCCCCTTTTTTAGAAAGGAATGTTATGAAATCAAAGCATCGCCTTTTGTCCCCAAAGGCAGCTTGCCAGGGCATATCCCTGAAACCCTATCTCAAAGGAGGAACATGAACAAAAGAACTTATGAAATAAAAGTCCGGCTGACAGCCGAGGAGATGGCCCATCTGAATCGGCTTGTGGTCGCTTCTCGATTGTCCAGAGAAACTTATTTGCGGAAGCTGATTTCGGGTGTTGTCCCAAAGGAAGCGCCGCCTCCTGACTTTTGGGCAATGATGCGGGAGATTCATGCCATTGGGAACAACATGAATCAGATTGCCATGAAAGCACATTCGCTGAACGCCATTGACGCCAAGCACTACGACGAGGGCGTTCGGCTATTTCAGAATGCGGTGCAGAATATTCTATCCGCAGTCCTTGATCCGATACCGATTGATAAATTAACACAAGGACAGGCAGAAGCACCTGTCCCCAACGACGAAAGGAATGACGCTTATAGAAAAGAAATTATGTAACCCTATTGCGATTCCCATAGCGAAATTGCACCCGTTCGAGGGCCACCCTTACAAGGTCCTCGATAACGAAGAAATGGAGGCATTGACCGAGAGCATTCATCCCAAATCCGGAGGAAAATTGGGCAGTATTCAAAAATGTCCATGATCCGATTATCGAGCGGGAGGTCTGGGAACAGGTGCAGCAGCGTATCGGAAAGACAAAACGCAGACCACCAAAGGCAGAGAACGGCCCAAAGCATCTGCTAGCAGATTATCTCTACTGTGCTGATTGCGGCTGCAAGCTGTGGTATCATGTGAATAGCATCAATCATATCCGCTTTTTCAGCTGCTCCAATTATTCCAAGGATTACCGCGGCACTTGCCCGACCCGGCACTATATCCGGGCGGACTCTTTGGAACAGGTACTACTGCTGGAATTCCGCCGCATGGCAAGTCTGCTGGTGAGAGATGAAGACGCCTTTGCGGAGCTTTTGGCCCAAAAGACCGGCCAGCTTCACCGGCAGGAACGAAGCTATGCCAATGCGGAGCTTCAAAAAGCCCTATGTCGTATGGAGGACTTGACCCGCCTGTACGAACGCCTCTATGAGGATAACGTCAGCGGCAAGGTCACAGACGAATGGTTCCTGCAGCTGTCCCACAAGTACGAGGTGGAACGCATGGACCTGAAAACCAAAACTGCCCGCCTCCGCCAGCAATTGGCGGAAGCGGACAGCGCAGAACAGGACCAGCAGCGTTTCTTGAGGGCCGTTCGGAAGTTTCTGGAAATGGACACCCTGACAGCCCCACTGCTTTCAGAACTTGTGGAGAAAATCATCATCCACGAAACGGAAGGGACAGGCCGAAACCGCACCCAGCGAATTGAAATCTGCTACCGCTTCGTAGGCTACCTGGACATCCCAGAGGCCCCTCAAAGCCCCATTTACCAGGAACACATCCGCCAGGGCGTGGAACAGGCGTTTTACACGGCCTAAAGTATAAAAAATGAGTGTTCATAACTCAAATCCGTTATGAACACTCGATATGGTGCAGCAAAGCAATCCAAATCCGAACCGGTATTCTTCTTTACGGCTTTCTTTACGTCGTCCAGTGCGATGGTTCTGGTGCCGTCTTTGTAGTTGAAGGTGATGACCATTTTATCATCGTACAGATAGATGGCATTTACAAAGGCATCGATCAGCATTTTGCGGTGGGACTGCTGGCGGACATCCAGCTTGCGGAATTTGTGAAGCCAGAAGGTGACGAACTCCAGGCTGATTCTGGGCTTGCACTCTGCCGTAATTCCCGCAGACGTGTACCGATGATATTCATACACATCGCCTCCTATCCTTATGCTATGAGTATATCTTGTTTCGCATATAATGTCAACCTCGTTTTAGCATATTACAAAAACTTTTATGTGTATAAAACAAAATAATTCAGGCATCCACAGGGCACACGGCTTACAAAGGCTTAGTGAATGCAACAGGGTGATGGAGAGGCTCTGGCAAAGGGACACCGCGAAGCGACAAATGATGAAATTGTGCATTTTTCCTGCATCCATATCGAATAAATTAGTTTGGTACAATAGTAGCAAGCAATGCATTTGTATTACAAATGCGAAAAACCCCATCCATTTCGCTTCTGCGGAACGAATGGGTTTCTGCTTGTTGAGGCCCCGCCCCAAGCCCCATGTTGAACGCAATCTTTCAGATTGCGGCTACGCGATTTTTCCAAATCGCTGCAATTACTTATTTCGTATGCGTCTCTACATTCACGCCTGAACAGGACTCGAAAAGCACTCGCATTTCGATGGATGTGCTGCCCACTATCTATTGACATATGCCCTCAATATGCTATAATACAACCAAACAAAATGCAGACGCCGATCAAGCCGCAGCTTGACAAGCGCCTGCATTTTCCATTTTCAGAAGGGAGCCATGCTGCCAGTACAAATCGTCCGCCCACCCACAACTGCACCTTAAAATTTAACATTAAACCGGAGGGAACAACCAGCTTGAGCCGCAGGAAAAAGCTCATCAACAATTCCGGTATTCCGCAGCACGAAATCGAACACATCGCCCGGTGCATCCTCCCCGACATTCTCGCCCACTACGAAAGCGAAGAAGGTCAGCGGGAGTTCCGGGAATGGCAGGCTCAGCATGAAGCGGGACAGACGGAAAGAAAGGGAGGGGAAGTGTAAGAGAAAAATTACACAGGGTGCCGCCAGTTTGGCGGCACTTCCTCTCATGCAATAAGCGCTTTCACTCACGCATTTAAGGGATAGAAAAGCGGCTGGTGGCAAGGCTTCTTGAGTGTTTTTTAAATCTCACCGCATACCAAAATGTCGCTCATAAAGCCGGACAAATCTCTGCTTATCAGTTCCTCAAAAATGGACAACAAATTGGAACGGGTGGCAATATAGCCGAGAGGATCTTTCTTGCGCTGCCCATCCGTTCTGAACGGCTCGTTTAAGCGATTTTTGAACGCATTGTAATACTGCCGGAAGAAACGCTCTTGTGTAGAGTAGTCATCCGTCAAATAACCGAGGAGTGTCTGCCAATCCTCAAAGCAGTCATCACAAGTCATACCCGAACGCTCGGCTCTCGCCAAAATAAGGTTTTTCATGAGGTCAATAGCTGTCAATGGCGTACCTCTGTTATTCAGGGACTCAAAAAGAGTGTAAGCCTCCGCGTGACTTCCAACCTCTATCTTGACGAGTACCGCTTTCGATACCTTGCTCTTGATTTCAAGCAGGGTCTTGACTGCATCACCGGACTCTTCAATATCCTGATCTAATCTTTGTAGGAAGTATTTATAGCACTTCGCGATTTTACGATTGCCCCAATTCTTTTCGCGCTTCGCACTTTTGAGCAGACCATTCTCGTACATTACGACATTGAAGTCAGCCTGATTGTGGTTTTGAATTTGAGGACAAAGAATAAGCCCGTTCGATGCGCCTTTGCAAATAATGGACTTTCTAAGAGCAGGAAGCTCGTCCTCATCATCCTCATCCAGCTCATCCTTATGTATCTTGAGCCGGTTGTATATTGCGGTCAGAAGGAGGCAGAGCGTCGTTAAACGCTGCTGTCCATCGACAACCTCAAGCTCCTTTGTTTGGAAAGCATCGGAAGAGTTATCAATGCAAATAATCGAGCCGATAAAATACCCATTGTCGTTTTCGCAAATGTCATCGTATTGCGGCGTTGGCAAGTGCTGCGACAATAATAGTAAGCAAAAACGCAGGAAGAATCTTCTTGCCGTTTCGGCTTCATACGATCCTTCCTGCGTTTGCAGTATTGTTCAATTCTGATGACCGCCCCGTTTTTCTGGGAGGGTCCATTTTGACATACTTCGGGTTCTTAATCAGAGCGAAAAGCTGTTGATAATGCTTTCCACCCGTGCCTGCTCTGCCTCGACCTAAATGCTTGATGCCTTAAGTACAAATTCCATCTATTCTCTTACGAATTAAAATCGTCCTCCTCCCAACGCGTGATAAAGTTTGATTACACTTTGTATGCGTTCAAAACGAGTTTGCAGCTGTTGCACTTCCGCTTCAAGGAGAGATTGCTGGGCGGTCAATACTTCCAGATAGGTAATATTGGAATGACGCATCAGTGATTCTGTTTTCCGCACGGCATCGCATAATGTTTCCACCTGCCGAGCATTGATTTCAAGTTGCGATTTCGCAGTCTGCCATGCGGTCAAAGCATCGTTTACCTCTTTGCCTGCGTTCAACAAAGAGTGTTGGAACAGTAACTTCGCTTCTTCCTGGCGGATTTGGGCAGTCTTCAGGTTGGCGATGTTTGCGCCTCGATTGAACAAGGGCTGTGTCAGGGAACCGATGGCATTGAGCAACCATTGTCCGGGATTGGTGATTATACCGCCACCGTTATTGGTCCATCCAAGTGTTCCCGAAAGGGTGATATGGGGGTAGAATGCGGCACGTGCCGCATTGGTTGTGTAGAACGCCTGCGCCAGTTCCATTTCTGCCTGACGCACATCGGGACGGTTGGAAAGTAACTGCAAGGGGACTCCGATAGAGACGGTATCGGGGAAAGCTGCTTCGACCAGATTACTTCGTGCTATTGAGTGTGACGGCATGGCAAGTATTGCAAACAAGGCGTTTTCTGTTTCGGAGATGCTCTTGCGGATGGATAATAGGGACGATTCGAGCTGCATCACGTTCGCTTTTGCTTGCAATACACCGGCTTCGTTTGACTGTCCGGCTTTTTTCAATGCTTCGAGAGTGCGCACGGTAGTCTGCCAGTTTTCAAGGGTGCGGTGGCTTATTGCCATTTGCGCGTCGAGCATGGCAAGGGTATAGTAACTGTCGGCAATAGTGGCGACAAGCTGAGTCTGTACGGCTTGCCGGTAATCACGGCTTCCTTGCAAGGCGGCAGCGGCACCACGTTTTGCAGCTGTGAGGTTGCCGAAGATGTCCAGTTCCCAGCTTGCTGTCGCTCCTGCATTATATGTCTTTGCCGTTGCTCCATCGTGCTTGCCGGCATTACCTTCGGCATTCAGTCCGAGTGAGGGTAGATAGGAGAGTTTAGCTGTCAGCAAGGCGGAGGCTGCCGCTTCCACCCGTAGCCGTGCCACATTGAGGTCTGTGTTTCGGTCAAGTCCTGTTTCAATCAAGGACTGAAGTTTAGGGTCGGTAAACATTTCCCGCCACGACAGGGAGGCCAGAGTGGTGGTATCGGCGTCTGCCGGAAGGGTGCTATACAGATTCTCCATCGAGAGGTCGGGGCGATGATACCGGCTGTACGTGCCACAGCCGGTAAGCATCCATCCTGACAATATGATATATATTGCTGTCTTTTTCATTTAATTATGCTTAATACGTTCTTGGATATATTGGAAGACGATGAACAATGAAGGCACGAGGAACAACAGAGCCAATGTACCTACAATCATTCCGCCGATTACACCTGTGGCAAGCGAACGGCTACCGTTGGCACCCACTCCGTGAGCCAGCATCAGCGGGATAAGGCCGAACACCATAGACAACACGGTCATCAGGATGGGGCGCAGACGGACTTTTGCCGCACTGTATGCCGCTTGTGCCAGTGTCATGCCTTCCGACCGCCGCTTGCCTGCATATTCGGTAAGCAGGATGGCGGTCTTGGCAAGCAGGCCGATAATCATAATCAGACCGGTCTGCATGTAGATGTTGTTCTCCAGACCGAAGAGCCATGCGAACAGGAAACTGCCCATCAACCCGCAAGGCACTGCCAGCAGAACCGCAAAGGGAATAAACACGCTTTCGTACAAGGCACACAGAATCATATAGACCAGGACCATACAGAGCAGGAATATCAGCGTGGCATTGTTGGTTGTCTTGCTCTCCTCGCGCGAGATGCCGCCAAACTCGTAGGTGTAATTTGCCGGGAGAACCTTGCGTGCCGTCTCACTGATGGCTTCGAGCACCTGCCCCGAACTGTAACCCCGGGCCGGAGACCCATTGATGGAGATGGCATTGAACAGGTTGAAGCGGGTGAGGTCTGACGGACCGTTGGTCTTGGTCAGACGCACGAACCGGCTCAACGGTGCCATGCCGCCATCAGAGGTGCGTACATAGATATGATGAATGGACTCTGCATTCACACGGTATTCCGCCGGAGCCTGCATGGTGACGTGGTAGAGCTTGGAGAAGCGATTGAAGTCGGAAACATATTGTCCGGTATAATAGCCCGACAGGGTGGAAAGCACCTCTGCGGGCGACACTCCCGACTGCTCGCATTTGGCGGCGTCGATATCCACCCAGTATTGCGGATAGTCTGTGGCAAAGGAGGAATAGACTTCGCCTATTTCGGGCCGCTGCGACAAGGCCTCGACAAACTTGTCCGCCTCTTTCTTGAAAGCGGTAATGTCTCCGCCTGCCTTGTCCTGCAAGTAGAGCTCAAAGCCGTTCCCCATGCCATATCCGGCTATCATTGGGGGCGACATGGCAAACACCGTGGCATCAGGGATGTCGGAGGTGGCGGCATAGATTTTTCCGATGACGTCGTTGACCGACTGCCCCTCTCCCTCACGCTGTTCCCAGTCTTTGAGTGTCACGAAATACATGGCCTGCGACGGACCGGAACCGCTGAAAGAGAAGCCGGCAACCGCACCGTTGTATTCTATCTCGCCGATACTGTCGAGGCGGCTGTTGATGCGCTCCATCACCTTGACGGTCTGCGCCATTGACGTGCCGGGCTTCGTATTCATGCTCACCATGACCGTTCCGGTGTCTTCTTCGGGGATAAGGCCCGTCTTGGTGGCGTTGACCAGCAGCACCAGCAATACAAAGGACACTGCTATAGAGCTCCACATCAGCCACCGGCGGTGGAGGATGAACATCACTCCACGCACATAGCGTCGGCTCAGACGGTAGAAAACGGCATTGAACGCCTTTCGGAAACGGGCTGCAAAGTTGTCCTTTGTATTGCCGTGCTCGTCGATATAGGGCTTCAGCAACAGGGCGCAAAGTGCCGGTGAGAGGGTGAAGGCATTGATGGCCGAGATGCCCACGGCAACCGCCATCGTGATGCCGAACTGCGCATAGAAGGCTCCCGAAGTGCCGCCCATCATGGCAACGGGAAAGAACACTGCCATAAAGATGATGGTAGAGGTCAGAATGGCCGATGAAACGCCTTTCATGGCATCATCGGCCGCAAGCACCGCCGACTGGTAGCCCTCATCAAACTTCGCCTGCACCGCTTCCACCACCACGATGGCATCGTCGACCACGGTGCCGATGGCAAGCACAAGCGCAAACAGGGTGAGCAGGTTGATGGAAAAGCCTATCATGGACATCACGGCGAACGTGCCGATGATGGAAACGAAGATGGATATGGCAGGAATAAGCGTTGACTTGATGTCCTGCAAGAATACATATACCACTACGATAACCAGCAGTATCGCCTCCAGCAAGGTGCGGATGACCGAGCGGATGGAGGCATACAGAAACTTGTTGGTGTCGGTAAGCACTACGAATTCCGCTCCTTCGGGCAGGTCACGGTCCAGTTCGTGGAGCACTTCGTGAATCTCGTTGATGGTGCTCGACGCATTGGACCCTGCCTTCTGGTTTATCATCATCATGGCTGCCGGATGGCCGTTCACTTGGGAGGAGTAGTTGTAGTATTCATCGCCCAGCTCCACATCGGCAACCTCTTTCAGCCGAAGCACGTTGCCACCCGGCAAGGACTTGACTACCAGTTCGCCAAACTCATCGGCACCGGACAAGCGTCCGCGGTACTTCATTGTGTATTCGTTGGCCGTGGGGTGATTGGCACCGAAGGAGCCGGTGGCGGCTTCGATGTTCTGCCGCGCGAGTACGGCGGATATGTCGTCGGGTATGAGCCCGTATTGCGCCATACGGTCGGGCTTCAGCCAGAGGCGCATGCTGTAATTGGAGCCGAACAGTTGCGCCTTTCCCACGCCGCTGATGCGCTTCAGTCGCGGTTCGACATTGATTTTCATGTAGTTGTTCAGAAACGTCTGGTCGAAGCGGTCATCGGGCGAGTAGAGGGCAAAGGTCAGCAGCTCGGCATTCTGCTGCTTTTCGGTGGTGACACCGGTCTTGGTGGCTTCTGCCGGAAGCTGGCTCAATGCGGCGTTCACACGGTTCTGCACGTTCACGGCTGCCATGTCGGCATTGGCTCCTTGCTTGAAGTAGATGTTGATGGAGGCGTCTCCCGTGTTCGATGCCGTGGAGGTCATATAGGTCATGTCTTCCACGCCGTTGATGGCTTCTTCCAGCGGCACTATCACGGCTTTCTGCACGGTTTCGGCGTTGGCTCCGGGATAGGATGCCCATACATTGATGGTGGGCGGGGCGATGTCGGGATATTGCTCCACCGGCAGGGAGAACATGGCGATGACGCCCAACAGCACAATCACCACCGAGATAACGCCCGAGAACACCGGGCGGTCTATAAAAAATCGTAGCTTCATTTCGTTTCGTCTTTAGGGGTTATGCTCATGCCTTCTCTCACCAGTCCCACGCCTTCGGCGATGAGGGTGTCGCCGACCGAGAGACCTTCTTTTACGATAAACCGGTTGCCATCGTTCAGGCGGTCC
>OLOK01001261.1_pt1 | contig 22048 bp, 18 predicted proteins | sample 1672591 | NCBI WGS metagenome assembly OLOK01 (sample SAMEA3136703, study PRJEB25190) | human gut metagenome | biome: human gut; feature: human-associated habitat; material: faeces | place: Austria | collected 2013 | reverse complement strand
GTCACAGCCAAGGAAGGAATCACACTTGATGAGGCAAGAGAGATTCTTGGAAAGGCACGTAAGGAGAAACTCCCTATCGTTGATGATGACTTCCATCTCAAGGGACTTATCACAATAAAGGATATAGAGAAACAGATTAAGTATCCATATTCAGCACATGATGCTCAGGGAAGACTTCTCTGCGCAGCAGCAGTTGGATGTACAGCCAACATTCTCGACAGAGTTGCAGAGCTTGTATCAGCAAAAGTTGATGCCATAGTTATAGATACAGCACATGGACATTCAGCAAACGTTCTGAGAACATTCAAGATGGTTAAGGAGAAGTATCCAGACCTTCAGGTTATCGCAGGTAACGTAGCGACAAGATCTGGTGCACAGGCCATGATAGATATGGGTGTAGATGCAGTTAAGATCGGTATCGGACCGGGTTCCATATGTACAACAAGAGTTGTTGCTGGTATCGGTGTTCCACAGATCACTGCTATCATGCAGGCATATGATGCTGCTATGAACGCGGGAATCCCAGTTATCGCAGATGGCGGAATCAAGTATTCAGGAGACATCACAAAGGCTCTTGCAGCCGGTGCTAATGTATGTATGATGGGAAGTCTGTTTGCAGGAACAGATGAGGCACCTGGTGATTTTGAGCTTTATCAGGGACGTAAGTATAAGGTATACAGAGGCATGGGCTCTATAGCAGCTATGGAGAATGGCTCTAAGGACAGATATTTCCAGGAGAACGCAAGAAAGCTTGTTCCAGAGGGAGTTGAAGGTCGTGTTGCATACAAGGGATCACTTGAGGATACAGTATTCCAGCTTATAGGTGGTCTTCGTTCAGGTATGGGTTACTGTGGTGCCAAGAATATCGAGGAGCTTCATGAGAAGGCAGAGTTCGTAAAGATCTCAGCAGCATCACTCAAGGAGAGCCATCCACACGACATCCACATTACAAAAGAAGCACCAAACTACAGTGTAGAGTAATATCGCAGACGCTGCGCGAAGCGCCTTTCATGCGTCTGCACAATAGACGATAAAAGGACATATATAAAGCAGATGTTTCATAGGGTGGAACAATTACTAAGAAACATTTGATTTGTATGTGTCCTTTTTTCTTGACACAATATTCTAATGTGAGATAATGGAGAATAGGTGTTTTAGAAAAGAGGTGTTTAGACATTTATGAAGGTTACTAACCCAGGTAAAAAGGACCTTGAACAGCTCGTGATACTTGAAAATGAGACATTTCCTACCGCTGAAGCTGCCAGCAGGGAGTCTATAGAGCGGAGATTAAAAACGCACAGAGAGACTTTCTGGGTGCTGAAAAAAAGTGGAAGAATAATTGCCGGCATAAATGGCATGACTACTAATGAAAGAGATTTGTGTGATGCCATGTATGCGGGGGAAGAGTTATATGATAAAAAAGGAAGCTGGCTGATGATATTTGGCGTGTCAACACTTCCTGAGTATCAGCATAATGGTTATGCATCAAAGGTGATGCACGAGGTTGTTCAGGAGGCTGCAAGATGCAAGCTGGATGGAGTTGTATTGACATGTAAGGAGAACATGATTCCTTTTTATGCACAGTTTGGATTTGTGGATGAGGGGGTGTGCGATTCGCAGCACGGCGGTGCTGTATGGCATCAGATGAGGCTGGAGAAAAGCAATATAAAACGTGACTATAAAAGTGAGGTACTTGATTGTATAGTCACAGTTGTGATAGCAGCAGTATTGGCATTCCTGATCGGGCATTTTGTGATACTGAATTGCAACGTACCAACGGGATCTATGCTTGAGACTATACAGCTTGACGACAATATCATAGGCAGCAGGCTTACATATAAGTTTTCTGATCCGGAACGTGGTGATATAGCGATATTCAGGTGGCCGGATGATGAGAATGAGATATACATCAAGAGAATAATTGGGCTTCCTGGTGATAAGGTTGAGATAAAGGATGGAAAGGTGTATATAAATGGCAGTGATACTCCACTGAAGGAGGACTATCTGAGCGAAGGCATGTACACGGATTCTGGATCTAGGGAAGTCTATGATGTTCCGGAGGACTGTTATCTTATGCTCGGGGATAACAGAACCAATTCAGCTGATTCCAGATTCTGGACAAATACATATGTAAAGCGGGAGAAGATACTTGCTAAGGCTGAATTTATATATTATCCGTTTTCACAGATAAAATGGCTCGGCAGCGGGGCAGAATATTAATGGCGTGTCTTTGGCTACGATCAGAGGAGATGGTTACATGGGTGGATATACACATAAAGTGAGATTTGATATGCATTGTCATACAGCTGAGGGTTCGCCTGATGCAAAAGTAAAGATAGTTGATTATACTCAGTTGTTAAAGCAGCGTGGATTTCATGGGATGCTTGTCACTGATCACGATTCATATAATGGCTTCAGGGCATACTTGAGTCAGAAGGAAAAAGTTAAGGATTTTATTGTCCTGAGAGGAATAGAATACGATACATTTGACTATGGACATTTTCTTATAGTATTGCCATCTGATACGCCTGAGGAAGTTTATGAACTGTTTGAGCATAGAGGAATGGCACTTATCAGAGTAATATGGCTTGTGCATGAGTGTGGTGGGATAATAGGTCCGGCACATCCGTTTGGAGAAAAGTTCATGAGCTTTGGCAGTACGAGAAGGCTGGGAATGATCGAGCATCGGCTGTATGCACAGCACTTTGATTTTATAGAGGGTTATAATTGCTGTGAGTCGGACAAGAGGAATAAGATGGCTAGAAGGCTGGCAGCTTATTATGACATACCGGTTTTCGGTGGAAGTGATGCCCATAAGGAGAATTGTGTAGGGCTGGCGGGAACATATCTGCCAGAGAATATATGCACTGAGGATGACCTGATAAATTATATAAATGACGGAAATCATCCTGAGGTTGGCGGAAGAAGATATCCGAAGACACTGAAGGACAAGATCGGACCTGCCGGTAAATTCTTGACATATGGTTTTTATTTATATAATATATATGGCGCATTCAGAAATTATCCTGCTAGATGCCGTGCATATTTTGCGGCATCGGCAAAGCTGAAGGCTAAAAGAAAAAGTAACTGTTCAGACAGGGGACTGGGCAGCAAAAAATAAAAGCAAAAACAGAAAGGGAGATTATGAATAAGAAGGAAAGAAGTAATTTTACGGGGACGCTGGGCTTTGTTATGGCAGCAGCGGGAAGCGCGGTAGGACTTGGAAATATATGGAGATTCCCATATCTTGCGGCAAAGGACAACGGTGGTGTGTTTATACTTGTGTATATAATACTTGCACTTACATTTGGATTCACACTGCTCACAACAGATATTGCAATAGGAAGAAAGACTCAGCAGGGACCGCTCACAGCTTATGGTCTTATACATAAGAAGTGGAAATGGCTTGGCGGTCTGGCATGGATCGTACCGGTCATAATCCTTCCATATTACTGTACTATCGGAGGATGGGTTCTGAAGTATATGACAGCATATTTTACAGGTCAGACAGAGGCTGCCACTGGTGATGGTTATTTCACCGGTTTTATAACAGCCCAGACTGCGCCTATAGTATTTGCACTTATATTCCTTACGGCCACAGGCGTTGTCGTATTCTGTGGTGTTGAAAAGGGAATAGAGAAGTTTAGCAAGGTGCTCATGCCAATATTGGTACTTCTTATAATTGGAATTTCAATCTACTCACTGACGATCAAGCATACTGGTGATGATGGTACGATCAGAACAGGATTTGATGGACTGAAGGTATATTTGATTCCTGATTTTAAGGGAATGACATTCAGGGATATCTTCATGGTTGTCATGGATGCCATGGGACAGCTATTCTTCTCGATAAGTGTCGCCATGGGTATCATGGTTGCATATGGCTCATATGTTAAGAATGATGTTAACCTTATGAAGTCGATCAATCAGATAGAGATATTTGACACGGCTGTGGCATTTCTTGCTGGTCTGATGATAGTCCCTGCGGTGTATGTGTTCTCTGGAACGGAAGGTATGTCAGCGGGCCCTGGACTTATGTTTATATCACTGCCAAAGGTATTCAACGCCATGGGTAAGGTCGGAACAGTCATCGGAGCCCTGTTCTTCATCATGGTTACATTTGCGGCGATCACATCCTCAGTATCGGTCATGGAAGCGATAGTGTCAGGACTTATGGATAAGTTCCATCTCACGAGAAAGAAGAGTGCGGTCATAACAACTGTATATGCGGTTGTCGGAATGTTGGTCGTATGTTTCGGTTACAACATATGGTACTTTGAGCTCAAGCTTCCAAATGGAGCTACAGCCCAGATCCTAGATGTGATGGATTACCTGAGTAACAACATCTTCATGCCGCTTGTGGCTATCCTGTCATGTATACTTATCGGCTGGGTAGTAAAGCCTAAGACGGTTATAGACGAGGTTACAAGAAATGGCGAGAAGTTTGGAAGAAAGAAACTCTATATTGTCATGGTAAAGTTTGTGGCACCAATATTGCTTGCGTTGTTACTCCTCCAGTCATTTGGAATCGACTTTGTACAGTTTGTTACGAATCTGTTCAAATAGAACAATATAGTTTATAATGTAGAGGCATTTGTCATGTGAGTGATGAATGTCTCTATATTTTTTTCGTATGGAATGTCGTTTGCAGGATACTTATACCGAGTTTAATGGGAGAATGATGTATGAACAACAGGGATGGTTTGATATATCTTGCCCCGATGGAGGGGATAACAGGATATATATACAGGAATGCACACCACAAATATTTTGGCGGCGTTGACAAATACTTTATGCCGTTCATTGCCCCGGCGAAAGGACGACCACTCAGAAACAGAGAGTTAAGGGATGTGCTGCCGGAAAACAATCAGGGGATAAATGTGGTGCCGCAGCTTCTGACCAACAGCGGTGAGGGATTTGTGAAGGCGGCAAAGTTTTTAAAGAAACTTGGATACGGTGAGGTGAATATCAACCTTGGATGTCCATCAAAGACTGTAGTAACAAAGTATAAAGGTTCGGGTCTGCTGTATGATACAGAGAGACTTGACAATTTCTTGTATGAAGTGTTTGCCGCTGGTGTGATGGATGTGTCTATAAAGACCAGAATAGGAAGAGACAGTTCTGCGGAGTTTGAGGATATAATAGATATATATAAGAAGTATCCTGTGAGTGAACTTATAATACATCCGCGTGTACAGACGGACTTCTATAAGAATACGCCAAACATGGAAGTGTTTGCCGAAGGTGTGGCTGCGTATGGAAGAACAGATACAGTGTGCTACAACGGAGATATAAACAGTGTGGCGGATTATGAGAGGTTCATCGGTAATTACCCTGATATAATGAAGGTTATGATAGGCAGGGGAATGATCGCTGACCCTTGTCTTGCAGAGCGGATAAAGAGCACTGCTACTGGCAGGGCATATGACTGGAACAGATTCTTTACATTCCATGATGAGCTGTACAATAATTATTGTGAGTCGGATGTGGGCAGGGGTAACACGATGTTCAAGATGAAGGAGCTGTGGGCTTACTGGTCGAGGCTGTTCGTTGATATGGAAGGAGCTGAGAGGGCTCTTAAGAAGATTCGGAAGACGAGAGATAATGGTGAGTATGAGGCGGCAGTCAGGGTGCTGGCTGCACTGTGCAGATAGGAGATGATATCATGGGATGTCTTGGAAATTGTATATGGTTTTTATGTGGCGGAATACTGAGCGGAATTTCATGGGTGGCAAGCGGGGTGCTATGCTGTATAACGATAATAGGAATTCCACTTGGGATGCAGTGCTTTAAATTTGCGGGACTTGCATTCTTCCCATTTGGAAAGGAGATCGTGTATGGAGGTGGTGTTGGCTCACTGATAGCGAATATCATATGGCTGCTCTGCTGTGGCATACCTATGGCGATAGAGAACGCCTGTTTTGGGCTGCTGCTTTGCATAACGATAATCGGTATTCCGTTTGGGCTTCAGTTCTTTAAGATTGCGAAGCTGGCGCTCATGCCGTTTGGTGCAGAGATTGTAGGATGATGATGGGAATATACATAAATATAGTTGACAGAACCTGAATCACTAGAATATAATAATGTGGCGTTAGATATTTGCTGACGCCATATAGAAGGCAATGACGAAGAGAAGTAGCATAGATTATCGCCCACAGAGAGCCGGTGGTGGTGGGAGTCCGGCGGAGTGAATATATGTGAATAACACTTTACCAGCCGCAAGCTGAAAGACATAGCCCATAGCGGGATGCGTGTTATATGTCGAGTAGGGGAGCCGTAGCTGCACGATACGCAGAGAGGTCATGAACAAGGTGACTGAGAGGGACTGGGGTGCGATGATGTATTTATAAGATCGCAGAACAGTAAATCAGGTGGTACCGCGGACATTAGAGCAGACAAGTAACCGACATGGAATTTGAGAGAGCTTATGTTCGTCCTGAATATTTGCATATGTATATGTGCATCTGATTCAGGATGAACATAAGCTTTTTCTATTTGCAAGAAAAATAATAGCCGGTGCGTAATCCTGAAAAAGTCGATGTGGATATAAAGCCACAGGCAAATAGTAAAGAAAAGGAGAGAACAGATGACAATCGAGAACATTTATCGTAACAGAACAATGAACGAGATCACTGAGGGCGATGTGGGACAGACACTTAAGGTTGCCGGATGGGTAGAGAATATCCGTGACCATGGTGGAGTATCATTTATCGATCTGCGTGATATGTATGGAGTGCTCCAGGTGGTAATGAGAGACACATCACTTCTTGACGGAATAACAAAGGAGGACTGTGTATCCATCGAGGGTATCGTTGAGCACAGAGATGAGGAGACATACAACCCAAAGATCCCTACAGGTACTATCGAGCTTGAGGCGAGGACCGTAGAGATACTTGGTAAGGTATATAAGCAGATTCCATTTGAGATTCAGACATCCAAGGAGACACGTGAGGATGTGAGACTCAAGTACAGATATCTTGACCTCAGAAACAAGAAGGTTAAGGACAACATGATATTCAGAAGTCAGGTCATCAGCTACCTTCGTCAGAAGATGACTGAGATGGGATTTCTTGAGATCCAGACACCTATTCTCTGCGCATCATCACCTGAGGGCGCAAGAGATTACATCGTGCCATCAAGAAAGTTCAAGGGCAAGTTCTATGCACTTCCACAGGCACCACAGCAGTACAAGCAGCTCCTCATGGTATCAGGATTTGACAAGTACTTCCAGATTGCTCCTTGTTTCAGAGATGAGGATGCGAGAGCAGACCGTTCACCTGGTGAGTTCTACCAGCTTGACTTTGAGATGAGCTTTGCAACACAGGAGGACGTATTCAAGGTTGGAGAGGAAGTCCTCTCAGCAACATTTGAGAAGTTTGCACCTGAGGGCGCAGTGGTTACACAGGCTCCATATCCTATCATCAGCTACAAGCAGGCTATGCTTGAGTTCGGTACAGATAAGCCTGACCTCAGAAACCCACTCAGAATAATAGATCTCACAGATTTCTTCCAGAGATGTACATTCAAGCCATTCCATGGCAAGACAGTGCGTGCCATCAATGTACACAAGAAACTTTCAAAGGGACAGCATGAGAAGATGCTCAAGTTTGCACAGAGCATCGGCATGGGCGGTCTTGGATATCTGGAGATTCTTGATGATATGTCATATAAGGGACCTATCGACAAGTTCATTCCTGATGATATGAAGGGTGAGATCGCAGAGCTTGCAGGCCTTACGGCTGGAGATACTATCTTCTTCATCGCAGACGTGGAGGAGCTTGCAGCGTCATTTGCAGGACAGATCAGAGTTGAGCTTGGCAACAGACTTGACCTCAACGAGAAGAACGCATTCCGTTTCTGCTATATAAATGACTTCCCAATGTACGAGTACGACAAGGAGAGCAAGAAGATCATCTTCACACACAATCCGTTCTCAATGCCACAGGGCGGACTTGAGGCATTAAATGAGAAGGATCCACTTGATATCCTGGCTTACCAGTACGACATCGTCTGCAACGGTATCGAGCTTTCATCAGGCGCTGTAAGAAACCACGACATGAAGATCATGGTCAAGGCGTTTGAGATCGCAGGATACACAGAGGATGATCTGAAGGAGAAGTTCGGAGCACTCTACAATGCATTCCAGTTCGGAGCACCACCTCATGCAGGTATGGCTCCTGGTGTGGACAGAATGATCATGCTCCTTAGAAATGAGGAGAACATCAGAGAGGTCATACCATTCCCAATGAATGGAAATGCACAGGATCTTATGTGTGGAGCACCTGGCGAGGTTACAGAGCAGCAGCTCCGTGAGGTTCACATTAAGGTTAGACAGTAATTTAGATAGACGGACGGCACTTGTGATTTTTAGACTCGAATATGAAGACATATATACAAACACATTCAGCTACCCTCACTTCAGCTGGCTTACATCTGCGTGATGTTTCAGCCGCGATAAGGGCGCTGCGGCTTTCACATCAGCAGGTAAGCGCTGAAGATCGGTCGCTTTCACTATCGTTTGTATATATGTTTCATATTCTTCGTCAGAAAACTACAAGTGCCTGTTTTTATTGCGAGGAGGTTTTTATGGCGGGATATCTTATCAAGGATACGACCAGACAGGAGCGGGAGCAGATAGTTGCCGATTCTCTGGGAAATATAGATGCTTATTGTGACGGATGCATGTGTGGTATCACAGAGATGTACCAGGAGTATATTGATGGGAAGAAGGAGCTCCGTGAGATCAATATGGAGTTCAATGCGAGATATGTCCGGGATGAGGATATGGATGGACGGAAGTAGAGAATGCGTGCTAGAACTTATTAAGATTATGTGAGTGGAAATAAAGTCTGGGACATGTTAACATGAACATACAGCAGATCAGCAATAACGTTGATAAACCATAATCTGAAAAATATAAAGGGAGAATTGTATGAGGATAAGAAGAGGGATAGTGATATGTGCTGCGATTATATCCATCATGGCATGTACGGCTTGTGGCAATTCAGGCGAGGGTGTTTCAGGTGCTAATGGAAATGCGACATCCACGGGGGAGAATTCCACAGGGATGGATAGGGGGGTCATTGAGCAGCCGCAGGTAATGTATAATGGAAAAATGTATTATTATTTTGCAACGGGGAGAGATGAGGCTTTACCGGAAGGTTATGAGGGTGCAGGTGTGATCGATACAGTTGACAGAAGTGATCCGCCGACAAAGAATTATTCGGCAGCGGGGATCGATCTCAAGATTGGACAGGAAATATACATCAGTAAAGAAGAAAAGAATGTCATATATCTAAAATATGACAGTGGATATGCGCGGTTTGAGAGAAGACCGGAGGAAGTGGCAGCGGAAGAAGAGGCAGATAAGCAGGCAGCAGAAGAAGAAAAGAAAACAGGGGAGGAGAATAAAGATATGGCAGATAATTATGGGGAATATGACGAAGATGGATTTGGAGAAGATGGAGAATTCGACTTTGACAGTATATTAGGAATAGATCAGCTTGATCTGAACTATGAGGCACATGTCGCTGGATTTGACGGAGAGAGCTTTTTATATAGTGTGTATTTTGACGGCGGTGTGACAGATGAGAAAGCTGAAGAGATCCAGCAGGTGATGTCGGATTATTCTTCACAAAATGGTGATGAAGAAAACTATATGGGGTATATTGATGTATATAAGGGTGAAGACCAGATAATGATATATCTTGACCTTGGCGGTGTATCAGAAGAAAATTGCAACATGGCGGTAACGGGTATACTGAAAGCCCTCAATAGTGTAGCAGGAATAAAGAGCGTTATCATAAATGAAGAGATGTAGAATACCATTCTTTGGAGATCGGGAGTGTTGACGGCAATCCAGGAACAGAAAATGCATACAAGAATGGTGAATTTAAGATGTGATAAGCGGAGGCGCAAATAAAATGGCAGAAAAGACTATTTTATTAGTTGAGGATGATAAGGCTCTTGCAATGGGGACAGTGTTCGTACTTGAGGCAGAGGGTTATAAAGTAAAGCATGCGATGAATATAAAGTCGGCCAGATCACTTATGGGAGAGACTGTAGACCTTATATTGTTGGATGTCATGCTGCCGGATGGCAGTGGATATGATTTTTGCAGATATCTGAGAGATACTGGAGTAAGAATCCCGATAATATTCCTCACAGCTATGTCTGAGGAGATCAATATAGTGCAGGGACTTGAACTTGGGGCAGATGATTATGTTGCCAAACCATATAGACTGAAGGAACTGCTTTCAAGGATCTCCGCAAACCTCAGACGATATGATATGTCCGGGAAAGGCGTATGTGATGTGTACACTTTTGAAAATCACAGGTTTGTAATATCGGAATTCAGGTTGTATGAGGGCGATAAGCTCATAGATTGTACGCAGAATGAGCTGAGACTTTTAAAGGAACTTGTGGCAAATGAGGGAATCGTACTTTCGCGGGCAACTCTGCTTGACAGATTATACGATGTAGATGGCGTACTGATCGATGATAATACGCTTTCGGTGTATATGAAAAGGCTCAGAACAAAATTGAGAGATGATGCTTCTTGTATAGAGACTGTGCGAGGTGTAGGATACAGGTTCTGCAGAAATTCAGGGGATAACAACAGGGATTAACAGATGAAGAGTTCGTATGAGAGAAAGAAATATATATACAGCTTTGTATGGATAGGTTTTGTATCAATTGTGATACTTGCTGTGTGGCTGTATATTGCATTTGGCGGGAATGTACTATATACGGCCATATCTACAGTGATGATAGCGGCGGCGCTGGTGATATCAGGCATAGTAGGTTACAGGCGCATAGATGAAGTGTACAGTGAGGTTGAGAATATATCTGAAAAGATGGTGAAGGTGATGGATTCTCCTGACGTTGTTACTGAGGAGGAATTCAGGCAGGGAACCATTGGTATATTATATACGAATTTTTATAAGATGGTGTCTTTTCTGCGGGAGAGCAGGGAAAAGGAACTCTCAGAGAAAATATTTCTCAGAGATATAATATCAGATATATCGCACCAGCTTAAGACCCCGCTTGCCTCACTCAATATATTCGTGGATATGTTGCTGGATGATAAGGTCACAGATCCCGATAGGAAAAGACAGGTGCTTACAGAGGCTCGGAATCAGCTTTCAAGGATGGAGTGGATGGTGCTGTCCCTGCTTAAGCTTGCACGTATTGAGGCAGGAGCGATAGTATTTCAGAAACAGAGCTGGAATATGGAGGTCATCTGTGCACAGGCTGCGGATGGAGTGCGTTATCTGACTGATAAGAGAGAGCAGAAGGTTGTCATAAAGTGTGATAGTAACATAAAGCTGGACTGTGACGGAGACTGGCTGACAGAGGCAATCATCAATCTGCTCAAGAATGCTTCTGACTATTCTGAAAATGGGCCGGAGATCGATCTCAGCGTGGAACAGAATGATCTGTTTGCGAGAATATATGTCATGGATCACGGGATGGGAATTCCGGAGAGCGAACTTCCAAATATATTTAAAAGGTTTTACAGAGTGAACCAGGAGGTCAATCCGAACAGTGTGGGAAGAGGACTTTCTCTCACAAAATCCATTGTCGAGGGAATGGGTGGAAGAATAACAGTCAAGAGCGTGTTGAACGAGTATACATGTTTTGAGATCACGTTTGTACATATATAATATAATGACCTGTGGGGACGGAGGGGGCAGGTACCTCCGTCCCCGGAAAAGGTGTTATCTTACTAAACTGTAAGAAAAGAAAATCATATAGTCACTGAAAAGTAAGAAAGAGATGGTAAAGTATCATTATTGAATGAAGAGATGATGCATGCCATCTTTTTTGTATGGCAGAATTTATACAGGGAGGAACTGAAGTGGGGGATTATAAAGATCTGGCAAAAAAATATCTGAAGGCGAACAGGGGAAGAAGCCTTATCACTATCATAGGTGTGGTGATCACAGTGATAGTGTTGTATGGCGGACTTAATATTGCGTATTCTTATCTCCTTCATGCCCGGGATGAAGAGCGCAAAGACAGGGATTATGAGTTTGTGTTAATGGCGGATAGCAGGTCCCAGGCAGAGCAGATAGCAGCTGACGATATGATTGAGAAGGCATATATAGGCAGATATGAATATACTGATTGGAGTGGGGATTCACCGGACAAGGTGTTGTATAAGAATGCGATATACGCCACAGGAAATAATCCATACCGCATGGAACACAATATGAATGTTATTGCAGAAAAATATGATATAAATGCGGAGCTGAACGATGATTTGGCGCTGCTATATTTTCAGGACGGAACGACAGACGGCTCCATGCTCATGGTCATTGTATGGACAATACTTCTCATAGCGTATATATTTGCCATATTTGCAGTTGGGATCATCAGAAACACTGTACAGATGTTTATGATGGAGCAGATAAAGGATTATGGAATACTCAGATGTATTGGAGCAACGAAGGGACAGCTCAAGAGAATAGTATATCTAATGGGAGCATTGCTTGAGTGTATTGGGATACTTATAGGAATTATACTGGGGGGATTGATCACCATTGTAATTGGAGTGTTTACAGGGGTCAGTGCCGGATATCATCTGGTGCCGGTTATCCCTGTGCTCATCTGTTATCTTGGGGATCTGTATTTTGTTATGAGAGATAACTGTAAGGTCATCGTGAGCATGACACCTATAAGTGCTGTCAGAGGACAGTTCAGGATAAAAGCCGGCCGGATAAAGGATCGGGGCAGAGGGCTTATGGGCAGGATCTTTGGAATGGAAGGTGAATACGCAAGAAAGAGCGTACTCAGGAACCGTGGGAGATTCGTAAAGACGGTTGCTTCTCTTTCGGTAAGTATAGCAGCGCTTGTAGCTGTGATGAGTGTGGCGGGAGCACTGGACAATGCTGTTGATTATTTAGACAGCAAATGCGGTCCATACCAGCTGTCCGTATATGACCTGCCTTCGCAGTTTCAGGACATTGATACCGTGGAGGCAGGACTTCCGGATGCAGAACACATGAGGAGGATTGCAGACAGCAGAAATGTCATATCTGCAAGAAAGGTGTATGAGACAAATGCATATGTGCCTGATGCGGAGGAGCTGTATTCAAGATTCACGGAAGATTATCTGAACAAAACTATGTACGGCGAAGTACTCAGCTCTACGAAAAAAAGATATGAAAAGGATCTATCGTCAGTGACCGCGCAGACTTCACTGTCGGCGATCAGATTCAGGGGATTCAATAAAGATGACCTCACAGATTTGAACCAATATCTGACGGATGGCACAGTGGATTTGAGCGACCGTGGAATACTGGTGGTGGCAGGTGGAAGTGCAGAGCATGATAACGAACTGTGGAATGGAGATATCACATATGAAACTCTGAATCATCTGCTGATGAATGATTATAAGGTTGGAGATACCATATCGATAGTAGATACGGCACTTCTGTTTTCGGAGACTCAGAAGGCTGTGGAAGATGCCGATAATGCAGTAAATGGCTGCGATAAGGCTGATCGGGGAACTGAAAAAAGAATGCATATAGCAAATGACGTGTATAACAGGCTTGTGGCGGAAGGCCGCTGTCACACATACACGGTGGAGGGAATCCTTGATATGGGTGATAAGGTTATCGGGGATGAAGGATTACAGGTATACACAACTCTGGACAATTATTTTGCTGAGACCGGGTATACAGAAAATCAAATATCCGGAATGGAATATCAGATTGATTCGAATAAGATAACCAATGGAGAGATCGTCGATATACAGTCAGACATTTATACAGAAGACGGTATTTATGAGATGAATATGTATTTTGACAGTATGATTATGATCAAGGGCTTTAAGAGTATTAACAGAGTGATCCTGATGATAGCTGCTCTTGTGTTTGCACTTGGCGCAGTAAACATCATAAATGCAACAGCGGGCAATCTTCATATGAGACGGAAGGAATTTGCGCAGCTGAGGGTCATAGGAATGTCGAGAAAAATACTCTTAAAGACGGTTATGCTTGAGGGAATCATGGCGGTAGCACTTGCAGATGTGATAGGAATAGTGACAGGCACGGCGATATATTTTGGTGAATACAGTTTCTTAAAACTTGTAATTCCGATGAGATTTACACCATCTGTGTTGGCGATAGCAGCAGGGATACTTCTGTCGGTCATACTGGTGTTTGGAAGTATATATTTGCCGCTTAGAAAACTTCCGAAGAGTATGGCGGAAGATCTGACACTTGAGGAGTAGGAGATGCGCTTAGATTAACTTTAAATCAAAGATAACATGAAACAGAAAGTGTACAAACACAAGAGTTGGTAATACACAAGATAGATATTGAAGATAGGAGGAATGTATCACATGGAGATAGTAAAGATGGAGCATGTCACAAAAATATACGGTGAGGGTGACACGAGAGTATGGGGACTCGATGATGTGAGCCTTTCCATAGAAAAGGGAGAGACAGTTGCTATAGTTGGTGCGTCAGGCTCCGGCAAATCTACCATGCTGCATGTTATGGGAGGAGTGGATACTCCTAACAGTGGAAATGTCATCATAGACGGCAAGGATATAACGAGACTTAACGATGAGGAAATGTCGGTGTTCAGGCGGAGAAAGATAGGATTTGTATTTCAGGCTTATCATCTGATCCCGGTTCTGACGGTGGAGGAGAATATAAGAATGCCGATACTCCTTGATCACAGAAAACCGGACAGAGATTATATAGACCACATTATAGAGATGCTGGGACTTAAGGACAGAAAAAAGTATCTGCCAAATCAGCTCTCCGGTGGGCAGCAGCAGAGGGCGGCAATAGCAAGGGCACTTGCCAACAGACCGGCATTGGTGCTGGCAGATGAGCCTACCGGAGCGCTGGATTCAAAGAATGGAAATGAGGTTCTGACATTGCTCCAGGATTCTGTGAAGAAACTGAATCAGACTCTGGTGCTCATAACGCACAACATTGACCTTGCGAGGGAGGCAGACAGGATAATAAAGATAGCTGATGGAAAGATAGTGGATAAGACGTACTGAAAAACTGGCACAGAACAAAAAGAGACATGGCACTAGACGTCGTTGATCAATTATGCTGTGTCGAAATGTAATCATACAATGAGGGCTATTTTGTATGTTGGGTGTTCAATAGAAGGGATGATAAATATGATGAAAAGTAAATTGACTATAGTAAAAAAATATGCAGTGCTGATGATGACTGTGATAGTGTGCCTGTGTATGCAGCCATTTGCCATGACAGTGCAGGCATCTCAGCCAAAGGTCATGGTCGTGGATTATCAGATAGTTCAGAAGGAGATAGTGGCAGGGCAGACATTTGACCTTAAGGTGACGATCAAAAATACAGGAAGCAGATATGTGGACAATCTCAAGATATCGGTTACGTCCGATACAGGAGATATTGTTCCGGCAGAGGGAGCGGGCAATGGATTCCTTGAAGAACTTCCAAATGGCGAGGAGAGTACATTTACATTCAGACTCCGGGCTGCTGACGGGCTGACCGAGAAAAGTTATAAGCTCAGTGTGGTGAATGAGTATGATGACATATGGGGCAATCCATACTCGGCAACCGACGTGATATACCTGCCTGTGAAGCTTGAGCAGAGGGCATCCATCACTGATCTGTATGTGGATGACGATGCTGTGCTTGGAGATTCTGTAGAGGTCATAGGCAGTGTCAACAATATGGGGGCAGGCATGCTCTACAATGTCAGAGTGAGAGTGGAGAGTAATTATCTGGAGGAGAATGATACATTTATAGGAAATATAGACACTGGAAAAAGTGGAAGCATTGATATCCTGACGAATGCATCTGCAACTACAAGTGAGACGGGTGAATTGTCAAATGTTGTGGTTACATATGAGGACAAAGAGGGAAATGAGACAGAGCTGACAGGAAAGTTTAAAGTGACTGTGAATTCTCCTGTGTATGATAATGTGGAAAAGATAAAAGATACAACAACGAAAATAAATAAGAATATCATAATCGCAGTGTGTATAGCTGTAATTTTGATAGTGGCACTGATAGCGGGAACGATTAGAAGAAATAAGAGAAAGAAGAGAATCCTTGAAGAGTTCTAGGGTGTGGCTGGTGTTTAATATGGATGTATCAAGTTTTCTATGAAAACTTGATATTTCAATATACAGGGGGAAGATGATATATGGGATGGATATGGCATTTGTGCCTTATGAATATGAAAAGGAGAAAGATTCGAACCTTTCTGACCGTTCTGGGAGTAATGATAGGTGTTATCTCAGTAGTTGCGCTGATGTCTGTAGGACTCGGTGTGAAAAAAGAGATGATAGATTCTGTCGTAGATAGCGGAAGTGTTAATCAGATAAAGGTATACAGTGAGACCGGAGGCAAGCACAAGGACAGGATGATAACAGACAAAACGATAGAGACATTCTCAAAATTTTCGAATGTGAGTGGATGTTATTCGGTATACGAAGTTCCTGTCACTATGAAGTATGGGGAATATGAGTATTATGGAAATCTTGTGGGTGTTCCTGGCGATGAACTTTCAACATGGAAACTTATAAATGGCGAAAATGTGATAAAAGACTCAGATGGCAAGGGCTTTGCGGCAGGGAGCAGTGTAGGAAAATTGTTCTTTAATCCGAACACCTATACGAGCTTTGAAAAAAAGAGAAAAAGGGCATTGGTTCACTTACAGGCAGGCGATTTGATACGGTATTTGGCTGGGGGGATGAGAATGCAAAGACAGTCAAGCTGAAACTTACGGGTGTGCTGGCAGATGGGAGTGCAGACAAAGCTTCCGATGACGATTCAGATAATACAGAGGGAGAGGTGTATACTTCAACCTACAGTGAAAAGTCACAGACGATTTATTGTGATATGGATTATTTGAAGAGTCTGTTAAAGAGAGTGAGCGTGGATGGAAAGCTTGAAGGGCAGCCGGTGGATGGAAATGGCAATAGCTACCGGGAGTTCATATACACTGCGGCGATCGTGACAGTGGACGACACCAACAATGTGGATGCTATTGTTAAGAAGTTTCAGGACATGGGATACCAGACAGAGAATGCAAAGGAATACCTTGACACCATACAAAAGTATCTGAAGATGATACAGCTGCTCCTTGGAGGCATAGGAACGATAGCGCTCGTGGTAGCCGTGATCGGAATAAGCAATACCATGACCACTTCGGTATTTGACCGTGTAAATGAGATAGGAATACTCAAAGTTCTCGGCTGCGATATTGATGAGCTGAGACTTCTGTTCCTTGCCGAGGCAGCGATTATTGGTGCGGCAGGCGGTGTACTTGGGGTTGGCTGTTCTTACGGAGTAAAGGTGATCATAGACAAATGTGCTGTAAGTATGTTCCATCTGGCGAAGGGGACAAATATATCATATATACCTTGGTGGCTGGCGCTTGCCGGGATGATGGGCTCTGTGGTTCTCGGTGTGGCAGCGGGCTACTTCCCGGCGCGCTGGGCCACGAAACTCAGACCGATAGACGCAGTGACCAGAAGATAGAAGCCAGAAGAGAATATGGCGTTAAAATAGGGCGTTTTTTAAACTGAGGGAGCTGAATGATCGGATAGTCTTATGTGCTCTGACTTCCATTTGAATTAAATATGGTTTTCTATGATCGGTCTGTTTGTAGATAAAGAGTTTTTCCCTAATCGGTCTGTTTATGGATAAAAAGGATAAAATTATCCTGAATCATCCTGTAATTGGGGGCAAGGTATAAAAAATAAAGAAGTTATCCTAGAATGCGACTTCTGCTGGAAGTTAGTATAATTTTGTATCAAATACATTTGAATTCTAAACAAAATAGAAAAACATGGTGTTACAAATTACATGGGTCAGGATGCCCATGGGTTAAGATGATTTACAGAAAAGACAGAAAAGCCCAAATAGATAAATTACATAAAAAGCCCAAAAGCCCCAAAGGACAAATAGATAAACTACATAAAAAAGACAAAAAAGACCCTAAAAAACAAGTAGATAAATAACCGCCGATAAATAGCATAAAAAAGAAAAGAGATAATTCGCATCAGAGTGTGAGTTATCTCTTTTATGTTATAGTTATATTTCGTTCGTCGGTCTACTTTCTGTTGGCTCTGTAACGAAGAGTGTGGTCAAGAATCTTCTTACGGATCCTGAATGACTTTGGTGTGATCTCAAGGAGCTCATCAGTGTCGATGAAATCAAGAGCCTGCTCAAGACTCATCACCTTTGGAGGTGAAAGCTTAAGGGCGTCATCTGATCCTGAAGAACGTGTATTGGTAAGCTGCTTCTTCTTGCAGACATTGACTTCCATGTCCTCTGCACGAGGATTCTCACCGACAACCATACCGGCATAAACCTGCTCACCTGGTCCGATAAACAGAGTTCCACGCTCCTGTGCGTTGAACAGACCGTATGTGATCGAAGTACCTGACTCAAATGCGATGAGTGAGCCTTTTGAACGGTAGCTCATGTCACCCTTGTATGGGAGATACTCATCGAATGTTGTGTTGATGATTCCGGTACCCTTGGTAGCAGTCATGAAGTCTCCACGGAATCCGATAAGTCCACGGGATGGAACAGAGAACTCAAGTCTTGTGGTTCCGTTTCCTGTAGGAGCCATTCCCTGGAGCTCACCCTTTCTCTGGTTCAGCATGTTGATTATTGTTCCGGCAAATTCATCCGGCACATCTATATAAGCGATCTCAAATGGCTCAAGCTTATGTCCGAGCTCATCTTCCTTGTAGATAACCTCGGCCTTACTTACTGCAAACTCGTAACCCTCACGTCTCATGTTCTCGATGAGGACTGACAGGTGGAGCTCACCACGACCTGAAACCTTGAATGCCTCAGTTGTGTCTGTCTCCTCAACTCTGAGGCTGACATCTGTGTTCAGCTCTCTGAAAAGTCTCTCACGGAGATGTCTTGATGTCACGAACTTGCCTTCCTTGCCTGCGAGAGGAGAGTCATTTACCATGAATGTCATGGCGATGGTTGGCTCAGAAATCTTCTGGAAAGGAATTGGATCAGGATTCTCAGGGGAGCAGAGAGTATCACCTATCTGTACATCTGCGATACCTGAAACTGCAACTATAGAGCCGATCTGTGCTTCCTTGACTTCTATCTTGTTAAGTCCTTCATACTCGAAAAGCTTTCCGATACGAACCTTCTCAAGCTTGTCTGGGTCATGCTCGTTTACGATGACGAGATCCTCATTTATCTTGAGGACACCGTTGTCGACTTTGCCGACACCGATACGTCCAACGTACTCGTTGTAGTCGATGGTGCTGACAAGCATCTGTACACCTGCATCAGGATCACCTGTAGGGGCAGGAATGTAATCAATGATAGTGTCGAACAGAGGCTTCATGTCTGTACCCGGCTTAGATGAGTCAAGGGTTGCATAACCAGACTTTGCGGAAGCAAATACAAATGGACAGTCAAGCTGATCTTCATTTGCATCAAGCTCGATGAGAAGCTCAAGAACTTCGTCAACGACCGCATCAGGGCGTGCCTCCGGACGATCACATTTATTTACACATACGATAACTGCAAGATTAAGCTCAAGAGCCTTCTTCAGAACAAACTTGGTCTGTGGCATAGGTCCCTCAAATGCATCAACAACGAGGATTACGCCGTTTACCATCTTCAGAACTCGCTCGACCTCACCGCCGAAGTCGGCATGGCCCGGAGTATCAATGATGTTGATCTTGGTGTTCCCATATGTTACGGCAGTGTTCTTGGAGAGGATAGTAATACCTCTTTCACGCTCGATATCGTTGGAATCCATGACACGCTCAGCGACCTCCTGGTTGTCACGGAATACACCGCTCTGCTTTAAGAGCTCGTCTACAAGTGTTGTCTTACCATGGTCAACGTGGGCGATGATAGCCACATTTCTGATATCATCTCTTGTTATCTTCATAATTTTCACTCTTTCTTTCTAATTTAGTCTACTTTACAACGTTTAACATTCTAGCATAGTGAAAAAACCAATGCAATAATTATAATGTACAAAAATATAGTAAAAATAAGGTCAAATGGCGAAAATTTGATGGCATGAGTGAGGGATGCAAGGTAGGAATAGTTAAACAGACGACATATTAGAAATATTAGTGGTATCTATGTTTAAAACACGCAATTACATATAATATTTCAGCACTGATTAGACCAGTAAATATGGCAGTACTGATTGATGTCATAGGACTGTTGCAAATAAGAATCAAAACACATGAAATAACAAAGAATATGAAGATTTTAATTCTATATTTTCTTATATATTCTGGAGTATCATCATCTAAATGATGAATGATAGGTTTTGTTAATATGTGAATTATAAAAAGTAAAAAAAGTGTAATTATTTGGAGATAGAGATTTATACATGATAATAATTGAATTGAATATATAGCTGTTAAACCATAAAGAGAACTAAAAAAAATACATTTTATGTGCGAGTCGGCATGGTAACCGCCTATCAAATTACGATAAAAGAGAAAAAAGAAAAGCCATATTAGCATTTGGGGTAAAAATTTTATGTAAACAGCAAGTATAGTATAAAAGGATATAGGAATAAGCATATTTATAATACATTCTATTCCATATTCCAGTATCTCGTATTGTGTATCATGATCATCCACATGAATTTTATTTAATAAATTAATAGCAAGTTTGGAAGAAATTTTTTCAATCATTTGTATCTCCTTAGTACGAATTCCGAACCATTTTTAATAGCGCATTTTTTATACTTTCGTAATAAGTTCTACCGACAAGTTGCGTCTGTTTATTTGAAAGATGTATAGTGGAACCTGAAAGGGATGTAACGTAATTCATGTTTATAATGCATGATTTATGACATCTGACAAATTGGACAGGCATATGTTTTTCTATAGTTTGAAGAGAGGTACGTTCTGTATAAAGTCCGGACGTAGTATTAATACAGCAATCATGTCCCAATCTGCTTATAGAAATTATAGAATTGTATGGAATTTGCTTTATGTTTTTATCTTTATGTATATAATAATAATCGGCTTGATGTAAGGCTGTATAGTTGTTAAGACATTTTTCTATGGTCTCGTAAGTTACAGGTTTTAGAAGATAGTTTGTTGCCTGTACATGATAACCATCAAAAACATAGTCTTTAAAAGCTGTGAGAAAAATTATATCGCCTTTGAAACCATTTTTTCGAAGTTGAATACAAATTTCAATTCCGTTTTGGTCGCAAGGTTCTATTGTGTCCGTTTTGCGTAGATTTTTTTCTAGTTCTATATCAGAGAAAAGCAGATTACAATTTATCGCATTTTCATCATTAAGAATATCACTTGATGTCTTGTAGTGTGTAATTGAAATAGCGTGCAAGTTATTATTTCCCCAATTATTTATAATTTTAATCAATTGTTCAGCTTGTACGTTGTTATCTTCTAATATAGCAATTTTAATATTCATCAACCTATACCTCGCTTTCAGATAATGGTAGCAGTATTGATACAGTGAAATCCTTTTTTGATGGAGTGATGTCCATCATTCCGTTATGTTTTTCCACGATGGTTTCTATACGAGATAAACCAAGTCCGTGATTTATATTAGACAATTCGGTTTTTCTTGATGCAAATGTGTGTGACTTGTGTGGGATATATATACCGTCAGAGGTATTTAATATCACAATTGATAACATTTGTTGAAAAGGTTTTATATTTAGGTCTATGCATTTTTCGTCGTCACTAGATATTCTTAAGCAGGCCTCAATGGCATTGTCAAATAGATTGCCGATAATTGAGCATATCTCGATGTTGGAAAGAGGTATACATTCTGGTAAAAAAACAGAGTAGTTGACTTTAATTCCAGACGATTTGCATTGTATGAACTTGTTTGTGAGAATACTGTCCATGGTAGAATTACCACTAGTTAATATATAATGGTCGGATTCTATTGAGTCGGACAATTCACGTATATAATGTTGGGCTTCGATATAATCCTGATTGGATAACAATGTATTTAAAGCATTAAGATGGTTATAAATATCATGCTTTAAATATCTGAGTTCAGCTATTGAACTTATAATCTGTTCGTAT
>OLOK01001242.1_pt1 | contig 22230 bp, 19 predicted proteins | sample 1672591 | NCBI WGS metagenome assembly OLOK01 (sample SAMEA3136703, study PRJEB25190) | human gut metagenome | biome: human gut; feature: human-associated habitat; material: faeces | place: Austria | collected 2013 | reverse complement strand
GTGGATATGAAGGCGGAGATCGAGAAGATCCGCGAGCAGATCCAGAATCTGGAGTAAACCCTGAGATTCAGATGGTTCGGAGGAAAAGATGAAACTGATCAACATCGGCTTTGGCAATCTGGTCAGCGCGGGCCGGGTGGTGGCTGTGGTCAGCCCCGATTCTGCCCCGGTCAAGCGTCTGGTCAAGGAAGCGCGGGAGCGGGGGATGCTCATTGATGCGTCCTATGGCCGCAGCACCCGCGCCGTCCTCATCATGGACTCCGACCACGTTGTCCTTTCAGCTCTTCAGCCCGAAACGGTGGCCAGCCGTGCCGCCGGTCAGGCCGAGGGCAAAACAGTGACAGAAGAGGAGCAGTAAGACCATGGAAAATGAAAAATATCTGTTTGTCGTTTCCGGTGCCGCCGGTACCGGAAAGGACAGTGTGGTCAGCGCTTTGCGCAAGGCCCACCCCGAGATCGAAAAAACGGTTTCTGCCACCACCCGTTCCCCCCGCCCCGGGGAGCAGGAAGGGGTAGACTACTACTACCGCACCAAGGAGCAGTTCCAGCAGCTCATCGATCAGGATGAGGTCGTGGAACACAACTTCTTCAACGGCAACTACTACGGCACCCTGAAGGAAGAGGTCAACAAGCGGCTGAACGCGGGCAAGCTGGTGGTCATGGTCATCGATGTGCATGGTGCGGCCAATATCCGCCGCATGTATCCCGGTGCCACCACCATCTTCCTGCTGCCCCCCTCCACCCAGGAGCTGGAGCGCCGCCTGCGTGGCCGCGGCACCGAGACCGAGGAGAGCATCCGGGAGCGCCTGGAGATCGCCCGCAATGAGCTGGCCCAGCAGGACAAATTCACCCTCAAGCTGGTCAACGACGAGGTGGATGCCTGCGCCGCCAGACTCTATGATGTTATCTGCCAGCGTGCGGGCCTGACCCGCTAAATCGCTTTGAAGGAGCTGCCTGAATGCCCAAAACGGTAGGCGTTGCAGTGAGCAACGCGACCTTTCATTTCGACAAACTCTATACCTATGCCGTCATGCCCGACCAGCAGGATACTGTCCGGCTGGGCAGCATGGTGCTGGTGCCCTTCGGGCGGGGGAGCCGTGCCCGGATGGGTGTGGTGCTGGCCTGCGATGCCGAACCGGAGAGCGCAAAGCTCAAGTTCCTGTTCGATGTGGCCCCGGCCTCTGCCTGCCTTACCCCGGAGCTGCTGCGGCTGGTGCATTTTTTGAAGGAGCGCACCTTCTGCACCTACTACGAGGCCGTCAAGGCGGTCATCCCCTACGGCGCGCAGTACAAGCCCACCGTGGCGGAGGACGGCGTGACCCCGGTGCTACAAAAGCAGCTCGTCCGCCACACGGAAAATGCCTACAAGCTGGTGGGCACGCTGCCCCCAAAGCCCAGGCCGACCGCCAAGCAGCTGGCCGCAGTGGCCCTGCTGGCCGGGGGAGAGCGCACCCTGTCTGCATTGGAGGAAAAGGGCATCAGCCGGGCGGTGCTGGACAACCTCTGCGCCAAGGGCGTGCTGGAATGCAGCAAGGTGAACAAAGCCATCGACCTGTATTCTTCCATCCCGCTGAAGAACGAGCCCATCCTTCTCACGGAGGAGCAGCAGGCCGCCTATGACGCGCTGCTGCCCGGGCTGGAGGATGCAGCCCCGCACTCGGCCTTGCTCTACGGCGTGACCGGCAGCGGCAAAACGCTGGTGTTCCTGAAGCTCATCGAGCACTGCCTGCAGATGGGCCGCCGGGCGCTGGTGCTGGTGCCTGAGATCAGCCTGACCCCTCAGATGATCCTGCGGCTGAAAAGCCAATTTGGCAAGCGGGTGGCCGTGCAGCATTCCGCCCTCAACCATACCGAGCGCCTGCTCCAATGGCAGATGATCCAGGACGGCGGTGCGGATATCGTGGTGGGCACCCGCAGCGCGATCTTCTCCCCGCTGGAAAACATCGGCCTTGTTATCATTGATGAGGAGCAGGAGCACACCTACCGCTCCGAATCCGCGCCCCGCTACTCGGCCCACGAGGTGGCCCGGCAGCGTGCGGCGGAGAACGGGGCCCTGCTCCTGCTGGCCAGCGCCACCCCCAGCACCGAGAGCTATTATGCCGCCCAGCATGGCCGCACTCAGCTGGTGCGCCTGATCAAACGCTATGGCGGCAACCCGCTGCCCAAGGTCCAGATCGTGGATATGCGGGCCGAGCTTGCCTCCGGCAACCCCCGGGAGATCAGCCTTGCCATGGAGGATGCCATCCGGCACAACCTTGAGGCAGGCAAGCAGACCATTCTGCTGCTCAACCGCCGGGGTTACCAGACCGTGGCCCAGTGCGAGGACTGCCGCGAGGTGCTCAAGTGCCAGAAGTGCAGCGTGCCCATGGTCTACCACAAATCGGCCCACAAGCTGCTCTGCCATTACTGCGGCAGCCAGCTGGACCCGCCCCCTGCCAGATGCCCCGCCTGCGGCGGCAAACTGCAGTACCGGGGCTTTGGCACCCAGAAGGCCGAGGAGGAATTGGCAAAGCTCTTTCCGGAGGCCCGCATCCTGCGGATGGATCAGGATACCACCGCCGCCAAGGATGCCCACGAAAAGCTGCTGGCAAAGTTTGCCCGGCATGAATATGACATTATGGTGGGCACCCAGATGGTGGCCAAGGGGCTGGATTTCGAGGATGTGACGCTGGTGGGCGTGCTGGGCATCGATTCGCTCCTGTTCGCCCAGGGCTTCCGGGCTTATGAGACCGTGTTCAGCCTCGTCACGCAGGTGGTGGGCCGGAGCGGCCGGGCAAAAGACCCCGGCTTTGCCATCATCCAGACCACCGACCCGGACAACCCGGTGCTCAACCTTGCCGCCGCGCAGGACTACGACGCGTTCTTCGAGCAGGAGATCGCCTACCGGAAGCTGGGGCTTTATCCGCCCTTCTGCGGGCTCTGCGTTGTGGGCTTTGCCGGGCCAAAGGAGAGCGAGGTGGCCCGGGCTTCCGCCCGCTTTGCGGCCCTGCTGGGCCGACAGGCGGCCAAACAGCCCGACCTGCCCCTGCGGGTGCTGGGTCCCACCCCCGGCAGCATTGAAAAGATCAACGATTCCTACCGCTATAAACTCACCGTCAAGTGCCGCAACGACCGCCGTTTCCGGGACCTTATCCGGGAAACGCTGACCCTCTACGAGCAGGAAAAGCTGCCCGGCAAGGCCACCGTTGTGGTCGATCTGCACTCGGACGGGGATATCTGATACAACACAACAAATTTTGGAGGTACCACTATGGCTATCCGCAATATCGTAAAAGAGGGCGACCCCATCCTGAACAAGGTCTGCCGCCCCGTGACCAACTTTGACGACCGCCTTGCCACCCTGCTGGATGACATGCGGGAGACGATGATCGCCGCCGACGGCGTGGGTCTGGCAGGCCCTCAGGTGGGCATGCTGCGCCGCGTGTTCGTGGTGTGGGACACCACCGATGCCCCCGAGGAGATCCCCGAGGATTATGAGTACAAGTTCATCGATTTCGTCAACCCCGAGATCCTGGCTGTTTCTGAGGATGAGGAGACCGCCTACGAGGGCTGCCTGTCCTTCCCCGGTCACAACGGTGCCGTGACCCGTCCCGCTGCCGTCAAGGTGCGTGCACAGGACCGCAACGGCAACTGGTTCGAGCTGGAGGCTGAGAACCTGCTGGCCCGCTGCATCCAGCACGAGAATGACCATCTGGACGGCATTACCATCATGGAGTCCAGCGAGTATTTCTACGAGGACACCGAGGAGGGCAAAAAGGCTGCCCGTGAAGCGAAAGGAAACAACTGATGCGCATTCTGTTTATGGGGACCCCGGATATCGCCGCGGAGTGCCTGAAGGCCCTGTATGCCGCCGGTCACGAGATCTGCGGCGTGTACACCCGGCGGGATAAGCCGGTGGGCCGCAAGCAGGTGCTCACCGCGCCCCCGGTCAAGGAAGTTGCGCTGGAGCATGGGACCCCCGTGTTCCAGCCCCGTACCCTGCGGGACGGCAGCGAGGATGCCAACATCCGGGCGCTGGCCCCTGACCTCATCGTGGTGGTGGCCTACGGCTGCATCCTGCCCAAATCCGTGCTGGAAGCTCCGAAGTATGGCTGCATCAATCTGCATGTGTCCCTGCTGCCCAAGTACCGCGGCAGCGCCCCTGTGCAGTGGGCTGTTCTGAACGGCGACACCGAGACCGGCGTTTCCATCATGCAGATGGACGAGGGGCTGGACACCGGCGATGTGCTGGTCTGCGAGAAGATCGCCATCGGCCCGGAGGAGACCAGCGGTGAGCTGTTCGACCGGGTCACCGCCGTAGGTGCCCGCGTCCTCTGTGAGGCGGTGCCCGCCATGGAAGCTGGCACCCTCAAGCCCCAGCCCCAGCAGCATGAGAACGCCACCCTGGCCCCCATGCTGGACAAGGAGCTGGCGGAGTTCAGGCTGACCGATACTGCCGCGCACATCCACAACTGGGTGCGCGGCATGAACCCCTGGCCTATGGCCTGGTTCGTGACCGCAGGCGGCAAAAAGGTCAAAGTGACCGAGTGCCGCGTGGCTGCCTCCAACGGTGAGGCTCCCGGCACGGTGCTTTCCACAAAGCCCCTGACGGTGGCCTGTACCGATGGCGCGGTCCAGCTGCTTCATGTGGTGCCTGAGGGCAAAAAGCCGATGGATGGCACCTCCTTTGCGGCCGGTCTGCGTCTCAAAGCGGGGGATACCCTCTGATGGCGGCCAATCCACGGGCAGCGGCAGTGGCTGCACTGGTCCGGCAGGAGCAGGACGGCTTCTCGAACCTTGTGCTGGATGCCGAACTCCGCCGCCAGAAACTGGAGGGCCGGGATAAGGCCTTTGCCGGTGCCATCTTCTACACCGTGCTGGAACATCAGGGCACGCTGGATTTCATTCTGGAACAGTTCCTGCCCAAGGGCCTTGCCAGGCTGGACCCGCAGGTGCGCGAGATCCTGCGGGCCGCGCTGGCGCAGGCCCGCTATATGCAGGTGCCGGTGTCGGCGGCGGTGAACGAGGCCGTCAAGCTGACCCGCACCTTCAAAAAGGCGAGTGCGTCCGGGCTGGTCAATGCCGTCCTGCGCAAGGCTTGCAATTATGATCTGGAAACTGCCCGCTTCCGGAACGAGACCCAGCGCCTCATGGTGCTGGGTTCTGCGGGGCAGGATGTGGCAGAGTTTCTGCGCACCCATTACCCCGAGGAGGCGCTGGGCATCCTGACCCACACCGCCGACGGCGGCTGCACCAGCCTGCGGGCCAACTGCCTGAAAATGGATGCCGCAGCCCTCTGCGAAAAACTGCTGGAAAGCGGCGTGAAGAGCGCGCAGCCCGGCCTTGTGCCCGGCAGCGTGCTGGCAAAGTTTGAGGGCAGCCCGGCGGAGCACCCGCTCTTCAAGGAGGGCTGTTTCCATGTGGAGGGGCAGGCCAGCCAGCTGGCAGCCCTCTGTGTGGAGGCAAAGCCCGGCGATACCGTGATCGACCTCTGCGCGGCACCCGGCGGCAAAACGCTGCTGCTGGCCGAAGAGATGCAGGGGCAGGGCGCGCTGTACAGCTGCGATGTGGCAGAGCACCGGGTCGGGCTCATCCGGAGCGCTGTGGAACGGATGGGCTTTGCCCATGTCACCGCCCTGTGCAATGATGCCACCCGCCCCAACCCAAAGCTGCCCGCCGCAGACCGCATTCTGGTGGATGCCCCCTGCAGCGGCCTGGGCATTCTGGCAAAAAAGCCGGATATCCGCTATAAGACGCTGGAAAAAGCACGCCACGATGAATTATTGGCCACCCAGTCGTCCATTCTGGACACAGCAGCCGCTCTGCTGAAAGCGGGCGGGCGGCTGGTTTACTCCACCTGTACCATCGACCCCGCCGAGAACGAGGAGCAGGTGGCGGCATTCCTTGCCCGCCACCCGGAGTTCCGGGTGGTCCGGCCCGCTGTGGCGTTCCCTGACGGAATGACAGTGGGGGAGCACGGGGCACTCTCGGTGCCCACCCGCACCGGGATGGACGGCTTTTTCCTCTGCGCCATGCAGAAAACGCAATGAACCCGCCGTCCGGTTCGTATTGATTCATAGGAGAATACCATGGAACAAAAACGCTGTATCTCTTCCCTGACGCTGGCCGAGCTGACCGCTGTGCTGAAAGCCATGGGTCAGCCGGGCTTCCGGGCAAAGCAGATCTTCCACTGGGTGCACCAGAAGCTGGTTACCGAGTTTTCTGCCATGACCGACCAGCCCAAGACCCTGCTGGCAAAGCTGGAAGAGCAGTTTTACATTGCTGCCCCCAAGATCGAGCGCCGGCAGGAAGCCAAGGACGGCACCGTGAAATATCTGCTGCGGATGGCCGATGGCAACTGCATCGAGACCGTTGTCATGCGCTACCACTACGGCAACACGGTCTGCGTCTCCACGCAGGTGGGCTGCCGGATGGGCTGCCGCTTCTGCGCCTCCACCCAGGCAGGCCGGGTGCGCAACCTGGAAGCCGGTGAGATCTGCTCTGAGATCTATACCGCCCAGAAGGACATCGGGGAGCGCATCTCCCACATCGTCCTCATGGGCATCGGGGAACCGCTGGATAATTTTGACGAGGTCATGCGCTTCCTTGAGAACATCTCCTCCCCGGAGGGCGTGAACATCGGAATGCGCAACATCAGCCTTTCCACCTGCGGTCTGGTGCCCAAAATCGACCAGCTGGCCGAGAAAAAGCTGCAGCTGACCCTTTCGGTCTCCCTGCATGCCCCCAACAACGAGATCCGCAGCGGCATGATGCCGGTCAATGATGCCTACCCCGTGGAGGTGCTGATGCCCGCCGTCCGCCGCTATCAGGAGACCACGGGCCGCCGGGTCAGCTTTGAGTATTCGATGGTGCGCGGTGTCAATGATTCCGATGCCTGTGCCAGACAGCTGGCCGATCTCATCCGGGGCATGGGTGCTCATGTGAACCTCATTCCCATCAACCCGGTGGACGGAAGCCCCTACTCGGCTACCGATGCCGCCAATGTCCAGCGCTTCCAGAAAAAGCTGGAGAGCCTGGGGGTCAACGCCACGGTACGCCGCCGTCTTGGCAGCGAGATCAGCGCCGCCTGCGGTCAGCTGCGCCGGGACGAAATGAATGGTAAGGCGTAAATCGCAAGAGGAGAAGCCTATGAAACTAGCAGGAAAAACGGATGTGGGCCGCGTCCGGCAGGAAAATCAGGATGATTACCGTGCCGGGGAGCTGCCTGGCGGTGCTGTCTGGGCACTGGTGTGTGATGGTATGGGCGGTGCCAAAGGCGGCCGCGAGGCCTCACAAGGGGCCTGCAATGTCATCGAACAGGTGTTTCAGGAGCAGTACGCCCAGTGCGGAGCAGGGCAGGAGGGAGCTTTTTTGAAAAAGGCCCTCATCAGCGCCAACCGCTATGTGTTCAACAAAGCCGCCCACGAGGAATCGCTGGCCGGTATGGGCACCACGGCGGTCTGCGCACTGGTGCGGGGTGGGGAAGCCACCCTCTGCCACGCGGGCGATTCCCGCGCCTACCTCTGCCGGGGCGGTAAACTGACCCAGCTCACCCACGACCACTCCTATGTGCAGGAGCTGGTGGACTGCGGTACCATCACGGAGGAGGAGGCCGAGCACCATCCCCAGAAGAACATCATTACCAGGGCGCTGGGCGTGGATTACCGGCTGGAGCCGGAGGTCACTTCGGTGCAGCTGCAGGCAAAGGATCTGCTGCTGCTCTGCTCGGACGGCCTGACCAACATGGTGCCGGTGGAGCAGATGGAGCAGCTGCTGGCGCAGGGCCCGTTCTACGACCTGCCCGACCGGCTGGTAGAGGCTGCCAACGAGAACGGCGGCTCCGACAACATCACCGCCCTGCTGCTGGCTGTGGAACCTACGGAGGTGCACCATGGATAACCTGATCGGCAAAACGCTGGATGGTCTGTACACGGTGCGGGAGCTCATCGGCACCGGCGGCATGGCCAATGTCTACAAGGCCGTTGTGGGGCCGGGCGGCCCGGTGCCGGAGGGCACGGTCGTGGCCGTTAAGGTGCTGCGGCAGGAGCTCATGCACGACCCCGACCTTGTGCGCCGTTTCAAGAACGAGTCCAAGGCCATCTCGCTGCTCAACCACCCCAACATCGTCAAGGTGTATGATGTCTCGGTGAGCGACCATCTGCAGTATATCGTCATGGAATATGTGGACGGTATGACCCTGCGCGAATATCTGAACGAGCGGGGCGGCAAGCTGACCAGCCGGGAGACCGTCCACTTTATCTCTCAGATCCTGAAAGCGCTGGACCATGCCCACCGCAACGGCGTGGTGCACCGGGACATCAAGCCCCAGAACATCATGCTGCTGGACAACGGCCAGCTGCGGATGATGGATTTCGGCATTGCCCGCATCTCCCGGGCCGAGAACCAGCTTTCGGGCGGCAAGGCTATGGGCAGCGTCCACTATATCAGCCCGGAGCAGGCCAAGGGCGATGAGACCGACTTCACCAGTGACCTCTATTCGGTGGGCGTGATGATGTACGAGATGCTCTCAGGGCATCTGCCCTTCGATGCCGATGACGTGGTGGAGGTGGCCATCAAGCAGATCTCGGATCAGCCCAGGAGCCTGCGGGAACTGGCTCCCTGGGTGCCGGTGGGGCTGGTGGAGATCACCGAGCGCGCCATGGCAAAGCGGCCCGAAAACCGCTACAAGAGCGCCGCTGAGATGCTGGAAGCCCTCAACGCCTATGTGGAGAACCCGGCCATCGTGTTTAACTACACCTATCTCCCCGATGAAATTCCTGAAAAGGTGGTGGAACCCCCTATGCCCAGAAAAGAATCCCGTCCGGAGCGCGGCAGTGCCCCGGCAAAAGGCAGAAAAAAGAAAAAGCGCACCGTGTTCCTGCCGGTGCTGTTTGGCATCACCGTGGCCTTTGCACTGGCCTGCGCGGCCCTGTGCTGGATGATCCTGAATGATTCCAGTTCCCTGATGGGGGAAAAGGCCGATGTGGTGCTGGCAGATTACAGCGGCATGACCCAGGATGAGGTCAACGCTTCCCAGCAGGTGGCATCCGGCCAGATCGTCATCAACTGGGAGCAGGCCTACAGCAACGATTACGCCGCCGGTTACGTCTACCGGCAGTCCCCGGTGGCGGGCCGTACCGTCCGCGAGGGCCAGAGTGTGACCCTGACCGTCAGCCTGGGCATCCAGTATGTCACCGTGCCGGATGTCTCCAACTATGTGCAGGCAGATGGTGAGCAGCAGCTCAAGGATCTGGGGGTCTCTGTTCTGATCACCCAGGCGGTGGAACCCAGCGTGGCCGCAGGCTCCATCATCCGCACCGAACCTGCTGCGGGCAGTCAGGTTGCCGCAGGTTCCACGGTGGTGGTCTATGTCAGCCGCCCGCAGGTCAACACCACGGCCAAGGTGCCTGCCCTGACCGGTCTCAAGAGCGTGAACGATGCCCGCTCCGTGCTGGTGCAGAACAAGCTGGGCCTTGGCAGCACCACCGAGCAGTACAGCGACCAGCCCGCAGGTACCATCATCGACCAGAGCCCGGCGGCAGGATCTACCGTCAAGGTGAACAGCCGTGTCAGCATTACCGTGAGCGCAGGCCCCGAGCCGGTGCCTGAGACCCCGGCTGAACAGCCGGGCAGCTCCTCCAGCGATTGGTGGAGCGGCCTGATCGGGGGCAGCTCTTCCAGCAGCGGCGATTCTTCCAGCAGCGAGGGCACCGGCCTGGGCGACTGGTGGAGCGCGCTGCTGTCCTGAGGGAGGAACGGATGAAGGGATATATTGTAAAAGGAATTGGCGGATTTTACTACGTCAAGACCGAAGAGGGTGTGATCGAGTGCAAGCCCCGGGGCATCTTCCGCAAACAGAAGATCACTCCCGTGGCGGGCGATGAGGTGACGCTGGAGACCGAGAACGGCGCGGCAGTCATTGCCGAGATCGCACCCCGCAAAAACGTGTTTGTCCGGCCGCCTGTGGCCAATCTGGATGTGCTGTTCCTTGTGGCCAGCACCACCCAGCCCACCCCCAGCACGCTGGTGCTGGACAAGCTCTCGGCCATCGCCGTGGACAAGGGCGTGCAGCCCGTCATCGTCTGCACCAAGGCTGACCTCGGTGAGGTGGAGTTCCTGCGCAGCGCCTATGAAAGATCCACTCTGCCCTTCATTGCCATCCGCTACGACAGCGGGGAAGGGCTGGACGAGGTCAGGCAGTGGATCAGCGGGCGGCTCTGCGCCTTCTGCGGCAACTCCGGTGTTGGCAAATCGACCCTGCTCAACACCCTGCTGCCTCAGGCCGAGCGGGAGACCAGCGCCATCAGCCAGAAGCTGGGGCGCGGCCGCCACACCACCCGCGAGGTGACCATCTTTGAGGCCTTTGGAGGCCGCATTGCGGATACCCCCGGTTTTGCCAGTCTGGAAGCCAACCGCGCCGGGTTCATCCCCAAGGAGAATCTGGAGCACGCCTTCCCGGAGTTCGGGCCCTACCTTGGGCAGTGCCAGTTCACGGGCTGCTCCCACCGCACGGAAAAGGGCTGTGCCATCCGCGCCGCTCTGGCCGAGGGAAAGCTCTCCCAGACCCGGTACGACAGCTACTGTGCCATGTATGAGGAAGTCAAGGATGTCAAGGACTGGCAGAGGAGGGGAATGTGATGCGCTGCGTGATCCTCTCGGCCTGCCCGGTTTCGCCGGAGCTGAAGCGTCTGCTCCGCCCCGATGACTTCATCATCGCCTGTGATGCAGGCTATCGCAACTGCGCGCCGCTGGGCTGCAAGCCCAATATCATCCTGGGAGACTTCGATACCGCGCCCTGTCCGGTGCAGCAGAACGACGATATCATCGTCCTGCCTCACGTCAAGGACGACACCGACACCGAATATGCCGCCAAGCTTGCCAGTGAGAAGGGCTTTACCGAGGTGCTTCTTCTGGGGGCGCTGGGCGGCAGGCGGATCGAGCATACCCTCTCGAATCTTGCCACCGGCCTTGGGTTGGAAGAACGGGGCGTGCGGGCAACGCTTCAGGATGAGCGCAGCCGCGTCACCTTTGTCCGTCCCGGCGAAACCCGCGCCTACCCGAAGGAGGAATTTTTCTATTTCTCCGCTTTCCCCATGGAGGGCAGGGCAGAGGGCGTGTTCGAGCACGGTTCCTACTATGAGCTCACCGATGATGTGCTGGTGGCCGGTTACCCGCTGGGGGTCAGCAATGAGTATGCCGAAGGCTCAGACTGCATCACCATCTCCACCCGCAAGGGGGCGCTGGTGGTCGTGGAAACGGTGCCGGATACACCGATCCTGACCGGGAACAAGGCCTGATCCGCACACTTTGCCGTCCTGCCGCTTATATTGTGGTATCACACCACGAAAGGCGGGAGAGCGATGCAGGTGGTCGTTATCAAAAGCCCAAAGTGTCTGCGCGGCGTTCTGCGCAGGCTGTTCGGCATCAAAAAGGGATAAGAAAAATACCGGGGCAGGCGGCTGCTCCGGTATTTTTTGTGGCACATCATTCTTTTGTGGTATAGGTCAGATCCAGCACCGGGCCAAAGGGGTCAAAGATGAGGTTCTGGATGCCGGGTGCGATCAGCAGGCGCTTCTGCTGGGCAAACAGAGGGACCGCCACGGCATCGCTGAGCAGCTGGCGCTCACAATCGCCCAGCAAGCGGCAGCGGGAGCTTCCGGTGGCCTGGGCGCTGGCCTGCAGCTGGGTGGCATACAGGGAATCTGCATAGCCGGTCAGGCCGCCGCCCGCTGCGGTGAACTGGTTCAGCATGTTGTACACACTGCCGCCCTCGGCGCTGATGGGGGCCAAGGCAATGGTGTAGTCCCCCTCGGCCAGCCGTTTCGCAAAGGTCTCCTCGTCCACTTCCTCTACGGAGAAGAAGAGGGAAAACTCCTTTTGCCACACGCCATTGATCTCCTCAGCGGCGCTGGTCACGCCGGAACCGGCGGGCACCATCAGGCTGACCTTGTTGAAGTCGGAGGTGGTCAGCGTCTGCCGCGCCGTGAGGTAGAGCGCTCGGGCATCCACCGCGGCGGGAGTCACATCCCCGGCGGTATCCCGGTAGTTCATGCCGTCCACAGTCAGGCCGCCCGGTACCAGACCGTTGGCGGCGGCATAGAGCCCGCCGTCCGGCACCTCGGCTGCACCCCGCGCGGCGGAGGCCAGTGCCTGCCGCAGCTCGGTGGAAGCAAACACGCTGCTGCAGTTGAACAGCAGGCTCCATGTGGTATCGGAGTAGGAGAGGGAAGTCAGGGTGGTGGGCGCGGCGGTGTCGTCCGGGGCGGCAGAGCACTTCTCGTTGGCAATCAGCTCTGCGGCGGACTGCCCGGCGCTGTTGGTGTTCTGCACCAGCCGCAGGCTGTCGATGAGGTTGCCCGAGGGGGCACGCCGCAGGAACAGGCCGCTGGCTGTCCAGTTGTAGATGTAGAAGCTGCCGCTGGAAAGGGTGGACGAGGCATTCAGACCGTAGGTACCCCGGGTGGAATTGAAAAATTCCTCATCGCAGGGCATGGCACCGGGCAGGGTGAGCTTCTCGAGGAAGTTGTCATCGGCACTGCTCAGGTGGAACACCAGCGTCAGCGGCCCGGAGGCCGTGACTCCCAGCGCGCTCTCGGGCATCTGCCCGGCCAGCACGGCGGCGCTGTTTTCAAGGGCCGCAAACTCCACCGCGTAGGGGGAGTTGGTCTCCGCCCGGAACAAGCGCCGGAAAGCGAACACAAAATCCTCGGCGGTGATGGCGTAGTCGGTGGCGCTGCCCTTGGCGGCGGTGTAAGTCAGGCCGTCCTTGAGGTAGAAGGTGTAGGTGAGGCCGTCGGAGGACTTCTCCCACCGTTCGCAGAGGGCAGGCTCATATTTGCCGCTGGGATCTTTGCGGACAAGGCCGCTGTACAGGTTCTCGCAGGCGATGACATCCGCAGATGCCGAGGCCACCTGCGGGTCAAGGTTGGCCGGGATGCTGTCCACGAACCAGGTGAAGCTGTTGGAGCCCGAACCACAGCCGGTCAGGGCAAAAACAAACGCAATGGTCAGCACCACTGCGGAAAAGCGGATCAGGGAATGTTTCAAGAAAATGCGCTCCTTGTAAAATGATACGATTAAAGTATAGCGGAAACGGTCGGAAAAGACAATCGACATTTTGTGAATTCAGATAGGATTTCGGTGCATCCGGGGCCAGAACAAGGTTTGGCGTTGCCAATTGGCTGGAAAAGGTGTAAAATGGAGCAGTGAATCAATTTCAGCCTGAATTTTCATAGAGGAGGTTCTTTCTTTATGCAGAAAGATCAGCAGAAGCTTGCAGAACTTATCCGGGGCAAAAAGGTGGCGTTCATCGGTGCCGGTGTCAGCCACAAGACTCTTATCAAGGAGTTTGTGGAGCTGGGGGCCCATGTGACCCTGTGCGACCAGAAAAAGAGCGTGGAGGAGTTTGGCGATTATGCCGCTACCATCCGGAAACTGGGCATTGACCTGAGCCTGGGCGAACACTATCTGGACGGCTTCAAGGGCCAGGATATCATCATGCGCACCCCCGGCTTTGTGGGCTACTTTGAAAAGCCCCTGCAGGATGCCATGGCGGCGGGCACCATGGTCACCAGCGAGGTCGAGCTTTTCTTCGATTTCTGCCCCTGCGAGATCGTGGCCGTGACCGGCTCTGACGGCAAGACCACCACCACCACCCTCATCTCCAAGTTCTACGAGGCCGCAGGCCGCAAAGTACATCTGGGCGGCAACATCGGTGCGGCCCTGCTGCCCATGCTGCCCGAGGTCCGGCCGGAGGATGTGGCTGTGGTGGAGCTGTCCAGCTTCCAGCTCATCAGCATGCACCAGAGCCCGAAGATCGCGGTGGTGACCAACGTCACCCCCAACCACCTCGATCACCATAAGGATATGCAGGAGTACATCGACGCAAAACGCAACATCCTGCTCTACCAGAACCCGCCCTGCCGTGCCGTGCTGGGCTACGAGAATGAGATCAGCCGCTCCATGCAGAAGGACTGCAAGGGCAGGCAGGTCTGGTTCACCCGCCTGCACGATACCGACAACGGTGCATTCCTGCGCAAAGAGGACAATATGCTCTGCATGGCCGAGGACGGCGTGGTAACACCCTTCCTGGCCCAGAAGGACATCAAGCTGCGGGGCCTGCACAACATCGAGAATCTGCTGGCCGCTGCCGCCGCAGTCTGGGGCGAGGTGCCCGTGGAGGCCATCCAGAAGGTGGGCAGCACCTTTACCGGCGTGGAGCACCGCATTGAGCCGGTGCGCACGCTGGACGGCGTGCTCTACTACAACGATTCCATCGGTACCAGCCCCACCCGCACCATTGCGGGCCTGCGCAGCTTTGACCAGAAGGTCATCCTCATTGCGGGCGGCTACGATAAGCACATCCCCTATGAGCCGCTGGCCCCCGAGATCGTGGCCCACGTCAAGGATCTGGTGCTGATGGGTGCCACCGGCCCCCGCATTGAAAAGGCCCTGCGGGAAGACCCCGGCTTCAACGAGGCCGCACTGCCCATCCAGCACGCGGACAATATGCAGCACGCCGTGGAGCTGGCCCGTGCCGCCGCAAAGCCCGGCGATATCATCATCCTGTCTCCCGCCAGCGCCTCCTTCGACCTCTACCCCAATTTTGAGGTGCGCGGCCGCGAGTTCAAGAACATCGTCAACGCACTGAAATGATCACGCAGGTCAGAACGCCCCGCCAGAGACAGCGGTTCCGCAGCGCCTGCCGCGGAAAGCTCTGCCTTGGAGTCACGATGCTGCAGGCGCTGGAGCTTTTCGGCAAAAGCCAGCCGGGCCGGTTCTTCGCCGGGCCAACGCTGGCGCTGGATGTGGGCGGCAGCACCGCTTGGCTGGCGGGCCACGCCAACCCGGACGAACTGGCCAGCTTCCTGCATTTCTGCGGCTGTAAGGCGGTCATCCTGGACGAAGCCGAGTGCCCGCCGCCCACCGGCTGGGCCCGGGTAAAGTCCCTTTTTGTCTTTGGCCTGGCACCCGGAAAGCAGCTGCCGGAACCCGCTGTGGAAGAAACGCTCTGGGCCTCCCTGCATTTTGACCCGGAGCCCCCGGCGGGCCCCGTTGCACAGATGCTGTTTCCGGACCGCCCCACGCGGCGGGATGATTTTTACTCTGAGCTCTGCTCAAAGCGCACCCGCGGCAGGGCTGTGGTCTGGGCTCTGGAGCAGGGAGGGGAGCTTGCCTGCACCGTGGGCGCTTACGCCATTGGAACGGAGCAGGCTTATATGGCCTGCGGCGAGACTGCGGAGCCATTGCGGGGGCGCGGCATCGGCGGGCGGCTTATCGTCCGGCTGGCCAACACCCTCTCGGCGCAGGGCCTGCAGCCCCTTTTCCTCTGCTCCCCGGAACGGGTGCACTTTTATACCCGCCTCGGCTTTGAAAAGCTGGGAGAGTATGCCCGATATGAAAATAAAGATCAAGGATAGATTATGTCAATGTTGAACCACTTTTTTGATTATAAACCCGAAGTCCTGGCGCTGGACGAAAAAGCCATGGAACTCTGCCAGCCCTATTTCCGTCACATGGAGGAGATCCGGGACTACAACCAGCTGAAAATGCTCAAGGCCTTTGCCGATACTCAGATGTCCTCCACCGATATGCTGGGCACCACCGGCTATGGCCTGTGGGATACCGGCCGCGCCAAGCTCGAGCAGATCTTTGCCGAGGTGATGGGCGCGGAGGATGCCCTTGTGCGCAGCCAGTTCCAGAGCGGCACCCATACGCTGGCGGTGGCCCTGTTCGGCCTGCTGCGGGCAGGGGATACCCTGCTGGCTGCTACCGGCCGCCCCTACGATACGCTGGAGGGCGTGATCGGTCTGGACGGCAAGGGCAAGGGCACCGGCACCCTGATGGACTACGGCATCCGGTACGACGAAGCCCCCCTCAAGGCCGACTTCACCCCGGATTACGCGCTGATCGCTCAAAAGGCCCCGGGGGCAAAGGTTTGCCATATCCAGCGCAGCCGCGGCTACCTGCAGCGCAATGCCTTTGATCTGGATACCATTCAGAAGATCGCCGACACGGCCCGTGCCGCCAACCCCGAGATCATCATCTTTGTGGACAACTGCTATGGTGAGTTCACCCAGATGAAGGAGCCCTGCCAGGCCGGTGCGGACCTTGTGGTGGGCAGTCTCATCAAGAACCCGGGCGGCGGCATTGCCCCCACCGGCGGCTATATCGCAGGCCGGAAGGATCTGGTGGAGCTGTGTGCCTACCGCCTGAACGCCCCCGGTCTGGGCAAGGAGCTGGGCTGTACGCTGGAAACGCCCCGTGATATGTACCTTGGCTTCTACTATGCCCCCGGCGTGGTGTGTGAAGCCATCAAGACCGCCATCTATGCCCAGTGCCTGCTGGAGCTGGTGGGCAAAAAGCCCATCCCGCGCTACTGCGAGGATCACAACGATATCGTGACCTGCTTCGATGCCGATACCGCCGATGCCCTCATCGGCTTCTGCCGCGGCATTCAGGCCGCCAGCCCCGTGGACAGCTATGCCGCACCGGAACCCTCTCCGGAGCCGGGCTATACCGATGAGGTCATCATGGCAAGCGGCAGCTTTACCCAGGGCAGCACCATCGAGCTCTCCTGCGACGGCCCCCTGCGTGAGCCTTACACCTGCTACCTGCAGGGCGGCCTGAACTTTGCCGCAAGCCGTGCCGGTGTCCTGCTGGCCGTGCAGAATGCTTATTTCAAGGATTGATTTTTTCAGAAAGAAAGCGTGAATCAAATGAATCGTGTTACTTCCATTGATGCCCGGATGCTGGAACGCTTTGAGCAGGGCTATGCTGCCCGCCCGGAGCTGAATGTAATGTCCAATGCGGTTTCCCGCACGGCTCTGCCGGACGCGGCCTTTGTGCCCTCCGCCGCTGCCAAGCTGCGGATGGACTTCTCTGTGCTGGTCAAGACCAATAACATCACCAACCAGAAGCAGAGCGGCCGCTGCTGGATGTTCTCCACCCTGAACGTCCTGCGCCAGCGGGTGATCGCCAAGTGCGATCTGGAGGATTTCTCCTTCTCTCCCACCTATCTGGCGTTCTACGATAAGCTGGAAAAGGCAAATCTCTTCCTTGAGAACATCCTCCACTTTGCGGATCAGGACCTGACCGACCGTGAGACCTACACCCTGCTGGGCAGCCCGCTGCCCGACGGCGGCCAGTGGGATATGGCCATCAGCCTGATCAAAAAGTACGGTGTGGTGCCCTCCTGGGTCATGCCGGAAACTGTCCACTCCACCGGCACGGCCAAGTATCTGCCCATCCTGAACCGCAAGCTGCGGGAGGATGCGCTGGAACTGCGGGCCATGGCAAAAGAGGGAAAGGACACGGCCGCCCGCCGCGAGGAGATGTTGGCGGAGATCTACAACGCCCTGTGCATCCTCTACGGCCAGCCCCCCAGGAGCTTTGACTTTGAGTATACCGACAAGGATGAGCACTACCACTGCGACCGGAACCTGACCCCGCACACCTTCCTGGAGAAATATGTGGGCAATGATCTGGATGATTACGTCGTCATCATCTCCTCGCCCATCCATGCGCTGAACCGCACCTACTGCCAGCCCTTTATGGGTGACGTGGTGGAGGAGAATATGTTCTGGCTGAACCTCTCGCAGGAGGAGCTGGAGGATCTGACCATCCGCCAGCTGCAGGCAGGGGAGGGGGTCATGTTCAGTTGCGACTGCCACCCCGACGGCGACCGCGCCAACGGCTATTGGGACCCCGACTGCTTCCAGTACGGCGAGGTGCTGGGCGGCCTGACCTTTGGCATGACCAAGGCCGAGCGGCTGCTCACCCGTGAAAGTACCATGAACCATTGCATGATGTTCTGCGGTGTCAATCTGGACGAGAACGGCAAGGCTGACCGCTGGAAGATCGAGAACAGCTGGGGCGATGCCTCCGGCCAGAAGGGCTACTACATCGGCAGCGAGAAGTGGTTCAAGGCCAATGTCTACCAGATCACCGTCCGCAAGAGCCTGCTGAGCGATGCCCAGCGCGCCCTGCTGGATCAGGAGCCCCTGCCCATGAAGTTGTGGGACCCGCTGGCTTAAATTCAAATCAGATGCTATAAAGAAATCCCCTCGTCATAGGCGGGGGGATTTCTTTGTTAAGCGGATAATAGGGGGAGTTTTAACGTGAAGCAACTGCCTTTGCCCACTTCACTTTCCAATAGGATTTCTCCGTGGTGCAGGTGGGCAAGCTCCTGCGCAATGGTCAGTCCCAGACCGGTGGAGTCGTGCTTGGAAGAGGTGGTGGTGTGGAAATACCGGTCAAATACGGCGGCCTGATCCTCCGGCGCAATGCCGCAGCCCGTGTCCCGGACGCTCACCAGAGCAGCACCGGCCTCCACCCGGCTGTTGACGGTGATGCTCCCTCCTGCAGGGGTGTAGTGAATGGCATTTGTCAACAGGTTCTGCAGGATCTGCTGCAGCCGGATCTGGTCGCCCCACACCGGCAGCTCCGAAGCCGGGGGAGCCTGAAGCACCACGCCCTTCTTCTCAGCCTCCTCCCGGCAGCTGTCACAGACCGCAGCGATGACCTCCCCCAGAGATACCCGGTCCTCGTTGAGCATCACCTGTTTCTGCTCCAGCTTTGCAGCCAGAAACAGATCCTCCGTCAGGCGGCGGAGAAAGGCCGTCCGCTGCTGTAAGGCGGGCAGCAGGGCCGGCAGGGCCTCCGGAGCAGCCTCCAGCGTATCCAGGCCACTGCTGACCGCAAACAGGGGGCTGCGCAGGTCGTGGAAAATGTTCAGCATCATGCTTTTCCGGGCCTCAGTCTCCTCCGTCAGGGCCTTTGTCCGCTGAATGACCCGGGCATCCAGCTCCCGGGCCAGCTGCTCCGCCCGATTAAATTGCAGGGCATACCGGCGGCAGACGTAGGCCATGCAGCCCAGAGTAAAAGGCGCGTCGTAGATCCGGGCACACCGGAACAGGTAGAAAAACACGCTCTCCTGAAAAAACGGCACATGCATGCCCGGCAGGACCACCCATACCCGGAAGCCAATGGTGATGGCACAGGGAAACAGCATCAGCAGGGCAGCGTCGGAGCCCCGGGCATACATTGCCATCAGTATGCCCAGACAGTAGCCCATGCCCAAAAGCAGCCCTACCGCCCGTACACGGCTGGGGGGAATCAGCGTCAAAACAAGATACCCCAGCGTCAGAAGCAGGGAACCGAGCTGCTGCCCGTGAGACACCGGCACAGCCCCTGTCAGGGCGGCGCACAGCAGGATACCTGCCAGAACCGTGATGGTAAAGAATCCCCGGCGGAAAAAGACGCTCCAGCCGGAACTTCCCACCGGAGCCAGAATGATCACCAGAGCCCAGAGGGTCAGCACCGTCAGATACAGCAGAAAATACCCCAGTTCCTTCTGAGGCTTGTATCGGTACAGGGCCAGCACCACCGCCCCCAGAGTGCAGAATACCGCAATGGCCATCCACTGCAGCACCGTGCGGAAGGTCAGGGCAGCCACTCCTTTTTCCGGGAACAGGGCAGCCCATGCCATCAATTGGGCTTCGGAGTCCATGCCGGGAACTCCAAAATCCGCCAGCGCCGGCAGTTGCTGGTTGAACCAGATCCCTGCCAACCCAATGGTCAGTGCCAGTGCCCCGGCGGCAGCCGGAAGCAGAAATCGCTTTTTTATCATAAAAAGACCCCCTGCAAAACTTTGGAGAACCGGTTGAGAACAGCCCGGAAATACGGTATACTAGATAAAGATATTATAGCAAATTCACGCCGAAAAGGGGAGGGCAAACCGCATGATCCGCATTCTTCTGGTGGAAGATGATCCGGTGATCCGGGACACTACCAGCTATTTCTTGAAATGTCAGCAGAATTTTGAGGTGGTCTGCGCTGACACCGGCGGCGAAGCGCTGAGCCACGCCCGGGAAAAGTTCGATGTGATCCTGATGGATATCCTTCTGCCGGACACCAATGGCATGGATCTGTGTCAGCGCCTGCGCAGCTGGCACCACTGCCCCATCATTTTTACTTCCTGTCTGGACGATACAGACACAGTGGTACGGGCACTGGAATTGGGCGGCGATGATTTCCTGACCAAGCCCTACAACCACAAAGTTCTGCTGGCCCGCATCATGGCAAACATCCGCCGTGTCCAGATGGATGCCGCAGAGCCCAGCGTCAGCGGCTACCACTGTGCGGCCTTTACGCTGAATTCCAACAGCCATTGCGTGGAAAAGGACGGCCGGAGCATCCATCTGGCCGACATGGAGTACCGCATCCTGACCCTCTTCATCCGGCATCCCAACACCTTCTTTACCGCAAACGAGCTTTACCGGAAGATCTGGGGGAAGGAGAGCCTGGGGGATGTCCGCACTGTGCAGGTGCATATCCATAACCTCCGCAGTAAGATCGAGCCCGACCCCGCAAAGCCCATCTACCTCAAAAATGTCTGGGGCAAAGGCTATATTTTCCGCCCGGAAGGGGAGACGGAAGCCTGAAATGGTTTTGCCGTCTTAAATATCGTTAATCCTCAAAGCACCCGCTTCTTAAGGAAACTTAAGCCGTGGGTGCTTTTTTTGCTCTGATTTGACCGTTATTTATCAAACGAAGTGGGAAACGGGAATTTCCCAGCGAAGAAACGGCAAAGATGTTTAAGAATTCTTAAAAGACAACAGGCAGACTTTGTGTTAATTTATTATCGAACGAAGTCTGCGCCGTATTGTGGCGGTGCGTTTCGGATAAGAAGGAAAATCGAAGAATAAGAACAGAAACAGAGAAGAAAGGATCATCCAAGCATGAACAAGATCTCGCGTAAAGGCTTTCTGAAGATCGCCGCTGCCGCTGCCATGTCCGGTGTCACCGCCGGTGCACTGGCTGCCTGCAACGCTGCAAGCTCCTCCACCGCCGCTTCCTCCGGTGCAGCAGGCAGCTACACCCCCGGTACCTACACCGGCACTGCTGAGGGCATTTCCTCTACCGTCAAGGTCACCATGACCTTCTCTGACAGTGCTGTGACCGACGTTGTGGTCGATACCTCCGGCGAGACCGCTTCCTACGGCGCTGCTGCTGCCGAGGAGTTGAAGAACCAGCTGCTGAACGCCGGCTCTGACGAGATCGACGGCGTGTCCGGCTCCACCATCACCTCCGATGCCGTGAAGAAGGCCGCCAAGAGCTGCTTTGCACAGGCAAAGGGAGAGGCAACTGTAACTTCCGTTCAGCTGCCCACCGGTGACGAGACCGATTGGCTGGGCGAGGAGCCTGACATCGACGAGGCTGCCATCACCGAGACCGTGGACACCGATATCGTCATCGTGGGTGCCGGCAACGGCGGTATGTTCGCTGCTGCTTATGCCGCTGCCAAGGGCCTGAACTTCCGCGTCATCGAGCAGAACGGCAATGTGCAGGATACCCGTCACTGGGTGGGTGCCGTGGACGGCTTTGGCGCTCAGGAACAGGGCATCAAGATGGATCGTGCCAAGCTGCTGAGCGAGGTCTCCCGTTACGCCTCCGGCAAGTGCGACCAGCGCGTGGTCAAGACCTGGATCAACGAGTCTGCCGAGATGATCGAATTTGTCCGCTCCATCATGGAGGACAAGTACGGCGTGAAGATGATCTACACCTACGGCGACGAGGCCAAATGGCCTGCAGAAAACGCCGAGCACAACACCGATTATATGTACCCTGAGATCGAGTATACCTATGATCGCTCCAGTGGTGCCGCCCGGAACGAGCTGCTGCTTCAGTACATTCAGGAGCTGGGCTACGATGTGGACTTCAAGACCAGTCTGGCCAAGCTGGAAAAGAACAGCGATGGCCGCATTACCGGCATCATCGCCCAGAGCACCGAGGATGACCACTTCATCCGCTACAACGCCAACAAGGGCGTGCTGCTGGCCTGCGGCGGCTTCCCCGGCAACCCCTACATGATGGAGCAGCTGGACCCGCTGGGTACCTCCGTCACCACCGCCTGCTCCTACTCTCCGGCCGATAAGGGCTAAGGCATCCGTGCTGCAGTCTGGGCCGGCGCAAACTTCGACAAGGAAGCAGCTCCCATGCTGTTCGACCGCGGCATCGTGGCCCCCGGTGTGGACGGCGGCTATGTGGCAAGCGATTCTGCCTTCGGCGGCAAGGCCTTCCCCGGCCCCATCCGCCAGTACAACCCCGGCACCCAGCCCTTCCTGAAGGTCAACCGCAACGGTGAGCGCTTCGCCAACGAGAGCAGCCCCTACAACGACATCGTCTATGCTGCTGCCCACCAGCCGGGCCGCGTCTACGCACAGATCTGCGATGCCAACATTCTGGAGG
>OLOK01001237.1_pt1 | contig 22299 bp, 32 predicted proteins | sample 1672591 | NCBI WGS metagenome assembly OLOK01 (sample SAMEA3136703, study PRJEB25190) | human gut metagenome | biome: human gut; feature: human-associated habitat; material: faeces | place: Austria | collected 2013 | reverse complement strand
GCTTCAACGCAGCAATGATTCCGATGACAGCAAGGATTGGCACTGCAAGACCTGCGATTGTCGAGCCAAAAGCTGATACCAATGGTGCAAAATTTGTGATGAGAGTAGCAATACTGTTCAATCCTGCGACGACTTTACTGCCAATCAACAGAATTGGTCCAAGTGCTGCTGCGAACTCTAGAACTTTTGTAATCGTTTGAACTTGCTCGTCGTTAAGGTTATTCAACCATGTCACAACACTTTGAATGAATGCTGTAACATCTTTGACAAGAGGCAAAAGTGCTTCACCAAACGCAATCGCCAATCCCTCTAGACCAGACATAAGAATAGTCAACTGACCGTTAAGGTTGTCCAATTGGGTGTCCGACATTTGTCCAGCGGCATCACCAGCGTTGTCAATTGTAGAACTCAACTCATCCCAACGGTCTGTGCAGTTGGAAAGAAGTGCGTTAACACCCGCAATATCTGCTTTGTTGAAGATAGTGTTGATAGCATTGAGTCGGTCAGACTCAGACAACCCATCAAGAGCGCCACTCAAGTCTTTGAGGACATCTTGAAAGTTTCGGACATTTCCATCTGCATCTTTGGTTTGGATGCCCAGTGTTTTAAGCTCTTCTGCAGCTATATCTGTGGGTGCATACAAACTCAGGATCACATTTCTAAGTTTTGTACCACCCTCTGATGCGGAAATACCTGCATCGCCAAGGATGCCCAAGGCAGTGAAAATATCTGTAAAGTTAAGATTTGCAGATTTTGCTGCACCACCTGCGACCAGAAGCCCTTCACCAAAGTCAGAGACGGAACCATAAGCACTAGATGCTGTGACAGCCAGTTTATTAGACAACTCAGACAAGCGATCTGTGCCATAGCCCATGACATTCAGACCGTTGGCTGCAAGCTGAGTGGCATAGTCCAGATCAAGAGCACCAGCGGAAGCCAGGTTTAAGACTTCAGGCAAGGCATCATAGACCTCATTGACATCATAGCCAGCCATGGCCATATTGTTGATAGCTTCAGCTGCTTCTGTTGCGGAAAACTTTGTTTCAGCACCCATCTGTTTTGCCAGGGAGCTCAAAGAGTCCATGGTGTTTACAGTCTGACCTTTCAATTCAGATGTACTGTCAGCAGTCAGACCCATTGTTGCCTGGACCTGAGACATAGCAGATTCAAAGGTTGCGGCTGTTTTTACAGAGACCGTTCCAAGACCGACAAGAGGTAGTGTCACGGTCTTTGTTAAGGTAGATCCAGTCTTTCCCATCGCAGAGGAGAGGGCAGTCATTTTGTCCCCAGCTTTTGTGCTTTTGTCGAAAAACGTCTGCATGTCTTGTGAAGCAGTTGCCAGACCCTTTTTGAAGCTACTTGTATCAAGTAGCAAATACCCGACTGCAGAACCCAAATCAAGAGCCAAAGAACCACCTCCAATCACTCATATTTTGCATACAAACTGCTCAAAGTCTTCACATGTGTAATGAACTTTGGTTCTTCTTTATTGTCAAGATGAGACATGATCAGGACACATGCCTCATCGAAGCAATATGAGGTGTATTCATCAAGATCACCCAACAACTGGGATGGCCTGACTTTATACCTCTGTGCCACTCCCAGCAGCTGCAAGATCCTTGGGCTCCTGACGAAATGGATCGAGTGCCTTAACACCTCTCTGGGAGTAGGAGAACACAAACATCATCTGATCATCAGTCAGCTGAATGCCTGCATCTTTGATCTGTTGATAGGTTGGCTCAACGAAACATGCATCACAGACAGTATCGAGAATCTCCATGACATCACTCATTGCGCCTTTGTTCTTTTCATCCATTGTACCACTGATGAAAAGAGTATTGGCCGACTGCAGCAGAGAATTGGGAATTCGACCTGCTTTAACAAGCGCGAGCATGGAAGGACGCTTCAGGCGGGCCACAAAGGTCTGACCCTCGGCAAAAGGTGGAAGTTCCACCAGCTGACCCATAGAATAGCTTTTCAGAGCTTCAAGACTTGTTACTTCCATCCTTTATTCCCCCACTGTTGGCAGCTGTTTGACATAAGTGATCTTGTATGGTGGTTCACCATTTGCTGGAGCGCTGTTGATTGTGTATTCTGGTGCACGGAACTCGTCATCTTTGGCACTGAAAGAAATGGGAACACCCTTGCAGTGCGGATAAGCACACTTCTCATAGCCAGTGATCAGGCCAGCAGCGTCATAGATGGCGGTGTAGATGCTGCACTCAAACTCCTCGACCTCTTCTTTGGAGCCAGCGACAGGAGGTGTATAGCTGCTGACACCAAAACCAGCATCAGCATCGCCCTCTGTAGTCTGATCAGCAGTGGTCCAATACTTGATGGTGCCACCCTGAAGGATCTTCACCAGCTCGGCATTGAACACATTGTCGGTTAGAGTGATGGTGTTGCCAGTGATAGTGACCTGCTCACGCTTCTGAGCAATCAGAACACCCTTGACAATCAGCTTTACAGCATCAGTAGTTTCGGACTGAACCGACAGACCAACTTCTGTAGCAGTTGTGAGGGCGATCTCATCAGTCTTGCCTTTGGGCTTGCATGTGACCATTGCCACATCAATAGTTGCAACTTCGTTGCCCTTTTTTGTAGCCATAATGATTTCCTCCTTGTATAGATTATTTCATTCGTCGATAGTTACAGAACTGTTCGGATACCATATGACCCTTGACAGAGTCATCATAATATGGAGCGGTCTGGTAGTGCATTGGGCGAATCATTGGTTCGAGTTCTCTCATTGCATCTTCCATCATTTCTACATACTTTTCAAGATATGTGTACTGATCTTTTGGTACATAGCAAAGAATGTCATACAAGTACTGGTTAGACGAATAGTTCCCAGCTTGATTCATTCCGGCTCCTTTAACAACAATATAAGGAGTGACACACTCCCCTTTGTGCTGCGCCGGAGAATAGACATCAAATCCCTTGGCAACCAAGTGATCATAGATATCCATGTATCGGGTTTCACCAGCCATGGTGTGTCACTCCTTTATTTCAATCTGTCCAAAAGGTTTTCAAACCCTGGCAGAATTTCATTTTGTCCAACTTCTCGGATGGTGTCTTGAATTATTGCAAATCTTTTTTCATGAGCCAGCTCCAGCCAAATGCCATAATCAACACCGTGCGCCAGTCGCAGTTTGTAACCAGTTGCCACTGTAAGGACATCACCCTTTAGACGTTGCCGAGCTGCTCCGGTGCGATCAGTCCACGGTCTGTGCTCCTTAGCATAGTTTTGAAGTTTGAGTGCTCCAGTCTCGGCATACATCCGGATTGCTTCGTCAGCTTTGTCCGGAGCTCCCTGAAGACCATTTAACAATGATTCAGCATCAAACTTTATCCCTGCCATAGAACCACTTCCAGTGAGATATCAAAAGCCAACCCAAGCATATTGATGTCAAGGACACCTGTGACTTTGTAAGTACAATTGTCAATGATGACTTTGTCATCAATATGCAAGAGTTTTGCTTTTGGGTCATTTGTCAAGATCTGTGGAGATTGCTTTGCAGTAATTGTGGAACCATCTGTAGCTGTTTTCGTGACATAACTGGCAGTAGAATGAAGCACACCTCTGAGCTCAGCAATAAGCTCTTGCTCACCAGTAGATTCCTTGTACTTGTTTAGCTTGTCACGATTGAATTGGTACATAACCCCAAGAGTGTCAATCATGCGTTTGACCTTGTGAGGTTGAAACTTCTGGGTCTTCATCAGTTGTTACCCATGAGGATCCCACTGTTCGTGGGTCGATATCTAGAAGCCATGCGACGGAAATACTTGCTGCTGTCTGCAGTAGTCAACCCACTTATGGTTAAGGTTGTGTCTTCTGCCTTTATGCAAAGACAGTTATATGCAGCCAGGTCGATATTTCCGCCAGCACGGTCCAGATGGTACTGAAGCTCTGCATCACTGAAGAACGGAACATCTTCTTCACGACAGATCATCTTCAGCTCTTCAATGCCTGCAGCCATTTCAGTCCTCCTCGTTCATTGTCTCACGAATTGCGTTTCTGATCTCGCGCTTGGAGCGCATGTTCTCGGCATCGATACCATACTGCGCTGCCAACTGACGAAGTTCACCCAAAGACAAAGAGCTGAGTGGGCGCTCAGAGAGATCCTCATCTTCATTTGTGATTTCGTCCTCCATGACGTCTTCATGATCTGGGTCAGGCAGGTTCATACCAGAGATGATGGGATCCTTGTGGTCGTCCATAGACCAGCCCTGGTCTTTGAAGATGGTTTCAAATGCACCAGCAGAAACTTTCGCGATCAGATCGCCTTTGTGAATAGTGATCATTCAGGTCACCTCCGATCACTCACCGGAATGAGAAACATCGGCGATGACAATCTGGTCAGCAGCTTCAAAACTGGGCAGGCAGATCATGGAAACTTTGGTCTCAACATTGACTGGGTCAAACTGACCGTGTGTAGCAACGGCAACACCAGTGTCGGTGATAGCAACCTGAGTGCTGTTGCCGATCTGACCAGCCATCAGGTCGGATTCCTCAGGAGTAGTGCCAAACCAAGTGCTACCCAGATCACCCTCAGGGATCATGGTAAAGGTATTGGCAGGAATGAACGGCTTGGTGGCACCAGCCTCGTCAACGAACTTCTTGGTGTTGACCTCAATAGTCAGACCCAGATTCTCCTGCAGATAGCGACGAACCATGGGCTCATTCAGAGCAGCCTGACCGTTGGACAGAACGAAATTGCTCTTGATGATGGCATCGTTCTTCAGGAAGTAGTTGAAAGTGGCACGATCACAGATGGCACGAGTAGGACGAACACCAGTCTCGTCCTCGATCAGATCCTGCCAAGTTCTGATATCACCCATGATGTCAGCAGCAGGGTTGGACCAAGGAGTGGTGGTCTGAACCTTGTGAGTGCTGGGGATGCCATAGTCATAGTTGTAGTCCTGGCCATTGGCACTGATTGCAATCAGACCAGTGGTCAGCAGCTGCATACGCATGCGCTCACGCTGGGCACGAGCACCCTCCAGCAGTCGAGTCTCGTCGTCGAAAACATTGTTCATGACCGAATCCACATAAGCGGGATTGTTGGTCTCCAGAACCATGTTCAGCTCCTGACGAGTCTCTTCATCGATCAGGACACCCTCCTTGAAGAACGGCATGTTGGTAGAAACGGTGCTGAAACCGATGCGGTCACGGATCTTGACCTTGGCATCGTATGCACTGGGATTCAGTACGACGGGAAGACCCTTGGAACCCTTGATCCACTTCAGGTTAAGGCCACGCTTTTTGCGAGCGGGAAACAGAGACTCACCCAGATATGGACCACGCTGATTTGCCATTGTATTCCAGTAGGCAACCAGCTCACTGGCAGTGACAAGTTCGAAAATTGTCATATGTGTATTCCTCCTTGTGGTTGTTGGTTACATTATTGTAAAGACTTTACTTCACAAAAATGATGTGCTTCAGAGCAGCCTTGACTTCTGTGGTGATCAGTGCCTGAGTGGTAGAATCCAGCTTGTTAAGGTCTACCACACCAGCGACCAGAACAGTGCCATTCTGCTTTGCACCAGAAGCATCGACCTCGTGCAGCAGCAGACCCACCGCATCGGAAGCACCGGAAGTGGTCTGTGCAGCTGTAAAGCCAGTGTTTCGGGCAGTCAGATCACCAGCGATTGGAGTGCCAGCCAGCAGCTTCTTGCTCTTTGCAACGACACAAGAGAAGGCAATGGCATTTTCCGGAGCCCAAAGAATACTCTTTGGAGTGACTGCTGTTTTGGTTGTGATGCCAGACTGATTCAGCATGTTTTATTCCTCCTTAAAATGATTTCTTGAAGAACGGATTTTCTGCTTGGGTATCACCCATGCGAGACTTGGCCAGTCGCTCACCCATAGACATCTGGTGACCATTGGTATTTCTCGCAGGGTTCGTAGATCGCCCTGTTCCAACTGTGCCTGTCTGAGAAGCTTCATTGAAGAAGACAGGATATGCTTTTTTCACCTGTTCCAGAGCAGACTTGAAATCAGTTTTGTCATTGACCTTGGTACTTGCCAGAGCCATCAGATCATCGATGGTGTCCGCTTTTGCACCAGCTGCCAGGGCATCATATTTTCGCTGAATTGCCAGAGCATTTGCTTCTGCATCAGCCTGGGCCTTTTCAGCTTTGCTTGCTCGTTCGTTGGCTTTCTGCAGATCAGACTTCTTGCTATCCTGCTGAGCGAGATAATTCTTGATGGCATTTCGAGAATCCTCAGTGTCCTCGATGCCCAGCTCTTTGAGAAGAGCACGACGACCCTCAGCTTTCTCTTTGGCAGCGATCCGATTGATGTCTTCCTGTGTAAAGGTTTTGTTTCCTTCCTGTCCAGAGCCATCGCCAGTGCTGGAATTTGCACCAGTGCCGTTTGCGCCAGCGTCACCAGAGCCACCATCACCAGCAGGTGCACCAGCCCCATCAGGAGCCAGCATAACCAAAATGGGCTTCCCAAACATTGTCAGTTTTCGCATTGTGATCTCCTATCTCCGGAAATGTGCATCCGGTGTGCATAATTCCAGCTTGAATTTCTGTTCGCCCAGCTGGTGAACCGAACCATCAAAACATGCCAAGGCATGAAATCAGTGATCTTCCCTGAGTCCCTTACAGCAGTATGGCTGTCTGTAACCTTGTTTTGGAGTGTAGCCACCTTTCTTCCCATCATATTCTCTTGGCAGCTCCTCGCCTTTCAAATGAGTGACCCCAGCAATACAATCAGGATATGGACAAGTGAAGCAGTCATCGTGTTTGCAACGACTTTGATTCATAACACACCCTCCAAATAGACTCTATTTTATTATACTCCATCTGCACAAAAATGTAAAGAGAATTTTGAAACTATTTTCTCAAAGACTTTGCAAATTCATCCAGTGCAGAATCCGATTTTCCTTTCACCCAATCTGCCAAACGATTAGAGATGTCTGTCATACTGTCTGGAATCACAGCAATGAATGTGCACAGGCCATTTGGATGATCCAAAGGCAGATCACCCTTTTCATAGATTTGACCATCTCGCTCCTTGCATAGCTCACAAGTTCGGTCAGAATTTGCAGACACCCACTTGTATCCTGTGACAAATGGATTCTTTTCACAAGTTCTTTCCAAACTCTGCTGATAAGCATGAGCAACCAGGGTTCGTGCCAGGCGCTGGGCATTGTAGTCAATGACTCTGTTTGTACCAGGATAGACTTTGCTCCAGTCCCATTCTTTTCGTGCTGCAGGATTGACATACTTCTCAAGATCCTTGGCTATGTCATAGGCACTTTTGTTTAATGCAACACCCTCAGCAATGATCTTGTCGATGTCTTTATGAGTTTTCTTAGACATGCCCCAGATTGCTGCTGAAAGAGTCCAATTGTCATCGTAGATGTTTCCTGTAGCAATACTTGTGACGATCTGATTTGGTACATGAGAGAACGCACCCTCAATACCAAACATGCCAATCTTAGACAGAAACTTTCTTTGGGCATCAACAACTCCTTGAGCAGTTGTCTTCATACTCGATCGAATGACCCGATCAATCTCTTGACCAACTTCATCACTGGCATCTGTGAGCTGATTTGCTAGTTTGTTAAGGTACTCTTGTCTAAGAACAGAACTGATGTTGTTCTTGCTTTTGAGCTTTTCAGCTTGTTCTCGTGCTTGCTGAGCCAGCCTTTTGTACATGCTTCGAATTTCTCGTTGTTGCTTGATCGATACATTCAAGCGCACTTCTTCTGCACTCTTAAGATTTAAAAGAGAAGAGGAGCCACGAGTCATGCCCCTCCTCATTGATGCATCAAAGTTGGTAGACATAATTGTAGCTCCCTTGAACTATCTTCTTTTCCTGTTCTTGGATTGATACAAACTTATGTGAACGACTCCATTTGTGTCCATATAGTTGCGTGTGATTCTGTAAGAAGCTCCTTTTGGCAGTATGACTTCTCCACCAGTCACTCTGTATCCTCTGTTTCCACCAGATGACTGGATTTCCATCATGACTGAAACACCTTCGCCACCACGATTTTCTGGATCTGCATAGACACTTGCAAGTTTTCTATCTTGAGAAGTTGCTGTGACTGTGCGCATAGTGTATGTGTCACCAGGAGACAGCTTCCGAACTTCTGATTCTTCCATGACCATACCTCTATGCAATGTATTGAATCCAGAATTCGTAGATTCTGCCTTTTGTTGCAAAAACTCAGCTTCGCGTCTAAGTCTTTCTCGTTGCTCTTTTGGCAGCTTATTTCCGTACATGTCTTCTGTTGGCATGCGGCCTGTTCTAATATATTCTGCCATCACATCGGCAAGTTCGTATTCAAACCAATCTTCTGCTGCTTGAGCAGCATTTACAGCACCTCCGCCACCTTTTCCGGAGCTAGAACCAGAACCACCCATAAGTTACACCCCCTCTGGAGTAGTGTCGTCATCAGCAGAGCTTGGATCCCCTGTGGAAGGCTCTGTTTTCTCCTGACCAGTTTTCTTATCTTCTGGCTGGATCTGTTCTGTTGGCATGAAACTATCCTCCAGGAGCTGACGCTCGAGAGCGATCTGCTTCAGTTCGTCCAGAGCTTCATCATCAGTCAACCCACGCCACTTGACCATGTATGCTTTCTTGCTCATTGTCTGAGCGTTCACCTCAGCCAGGTCAACCTGCTTCTCCTCGGCTTCATCCTCAGGAAGTGGATACTGATTGTCAACTCGAATAGAATACTCAATATCAGGAAGTGCTTCTCCGTTTGTGTATCGAGAACAGAACTCAGGATAGAGCTTGGCACCCTCAATGATTGTTCTCACCATGGATTCCAATGCAGGTCTCCAAGCCAGCATCTTCTCATCACAACGAACGATCAGACCCCAATAGATGGCTTTCAGGGTTTTGCCACTAGATACAACACCCTGAAGTGCCTCTGGGCTTGTATTGGGCATATCCATCTGGCTGTACATTGTGTTTTCAATTCGGTTAAGGGTTGTTGTCAGAGCATTTGTGTACTCCATAGGTGCAGACAGAACGCCGACTGTACCAACCCTCTCCGAAGCACCCTGATCATCAGATGCCAGATCCCAGAATGCACCTGCTGCTGTAGACAGACCCTGAGTTGTTTTTGGGTTCATGTCGATAGCATAGCGCACAGGGTTCATGCCCTTTCGCTCAGCATCCTGATCAGCATTTGCCAGACGGGAATATGCTTGCTCGTATTCATCCAGCTGATCAACCTCAGACACACCCTGAATATCACCGCTCAAGCCATCATTGATAATGACAAAAGCGGGAATGTAGGAGAACCGTGTAGCTGTGTCAGGAGTGATTGTTTCTACGACATTGCCCATGCCATCATAGAGTTCCTCAATGATGTGGCACATCTTGTCCTCACCAATGTAATATTTCTTCTTGTAAATACGCTGCTGAGCTTTGTCAGCGGAATCCACAGTAGTGTAGAAGGACACGAGTTTGGTGATCACATCGATATCTTCTGGGTCTGTCTCAAAAACAAACTCCAAAGATGGATTGAATGTGATCTTGATGCCATTTTCATTGAAGTTGATGAACAGAGCAACACGCTTTCCGATGAAGCAGTCCTTTGCAGCTTTGATGAGCTTCGAAGAAACTTTATTCTCCTTGATGACTGCATCAACCAGGTTCTGTAGGATTGTCTGCTCCTGCTTGATCTGCTGTTTCTGGGTCTGAGACAGCTCAGTGTCCATCTCAACATCAATCCAGAAGTCCGGAGTTTTTGCAAACAGGAACCGTGCCTCTTTGTCAATCAGACTATGGATCTTCTTGTACCGAAGCTGACTGGGAGTGTAGTCACCGTTGCTGCCCTCAGTCGCAAAAGAGCTTCCCTTTTCATAGATCTCATAGTATTTGATAAGACTTCCAAGCTCAGCAAGGAGTGCAGACCCATAGATGCCAGAGATCTCATCATTGTAAATGAAGTAGGGAATGCCAGTCTGACGCTGAAGAGTCTGAATTTGATCGGATGACAACTTGATAAAGTTTGTCAACGCCATGTGCATCACCTTCTTCTCTTTTTAGTCATCTCATACGTTTTGCGCTCATCTTCATAAGCAATATCAGAAATAGTGCCTTTTGCCCAATTTTTTGCTTTCGCTTGAGTAGACAGTGTCTTATAATAGTGAGTCTGCCCACTATCCGCATACACATCTGCTCTATATCCATCAGAGGTTTTGCGAATGCTGCTTTCTACATATGTATTGCCATTATCATACTCCGCACTAGAAACTCCTCTAGATGTACGATATTTAATGTTGTTGACTTCACTTTCAATTTCTGCACGTGTACGCATTGCAGATGTACCAGCTGCACCTCCGCCACCTTTGCCCGAACTAGAACCAGAACCACCCATGATTGTATCTCCTTTCTATCAAGATCTTACAAGAACACCATAGCGTCTTGCGTACTTCGTATTGCTTCTGATGTTATAGCCGAGAGCGTTTAATCTCCCAGTTCTAATGGAACTGTTACGTCTCTCTGTACGAAACTCAATATTGTATCCATTCTCATTGGCAAGTGCTGAGAATTCTTTTTCAAAAGCTCTGTCAGAGACTTTGCCACCCTTGTCACTTTCAGCGATGGTCACCTGAGAAGATCCATATCGAGCAACCTCAGGAACTGCTTCACGAAGAAGACTCACTGCTCGTTCAGAAGCACCAGTTGTATTCTTGATACTTGCTCCACCAGAAGAGCCACCCTTGCCACTCGAGCTTCCGCTTCCACTCATTGATTTGTACCTCGCTTTCTTTATTGTGACTATATCATACTCCCATTGCAAACAATTGTAAAGAGGTTTTTTCAATTTTCTTTGAATTTTCCGAATCTTTCTTTGTATGCTGGAGCAATGAAGAGGACATTTGCGTCCTTTCCCTCGAGCCAGTGAGGTTTATTGCCGTAGAACAGGATCTGTTTTGGCTCAAGAACTTCGAGCATTTTGTGATACCCATTGAAGAAGTTTTCTCGAGCAGCAACTTCTTTCTCAGCACCCAGACTGGAGATGATCACCAAGCTCTGGTGAGGAAGCCCATCAAAGGTGTACTCAAAACTGTCAGCATCACTGAAATTCACAGTAGGAATAACACGCAGACCATTCATCTGCCACCAAGCAGACAACCATTTACTGCGATAGCTGTTCCAGATCTGCATAGCTACAGGCATATCGGTGTACTGACTGAAGTTTGGGCTGCATACAGCTTTGAACTGCCGAAGAAACTCAAGATTCTTGTTTGGGTGATACCAAACTCGCTCAAACAAGAAGTCGGGTGTAAAGAAATGCACCACTGTGTCTTTACGCTTTTCCATTGGAACTTTTGTAGCACTATGAAATTCTACAAAGTTTTCCGGAGCTTTGAAATTCTTCATCACCATGCCATTGATCACGGGCATGCTGTATTTGCCCTCCATTGGCATATCAAGCGGTGTGAGAAGAAAGTTGTTGAAATCTCGCTCACCTTTGGTCATGTTTCATCACCTCTATCCTCATTATACTCTTCTCTGTTCGAAAAGTAAAGGTTTATTTTCTTTAACCACCCTTGACTGTAGCTCTCTTGATCTCCTTGATGTTTGCCACGTTGTAGTTGTCTAGACCATACCAAATCGCAGAGAACGTATGTGGGTCAATGTTGAACTCATCATAGATCAGATTACCATTGTTGTCTTTTGCATAAGTCAAAGTCTGGAGCTCACGAATTGTATTCTTGCACTTTGGGGAGCAAATGATTTTGCGGAAGCGCTTGACCTTTCTTGTATTCTCGAGACGACTGCCAGCATACTTGTTACAAGCACGAATCTGGAAGCCCTCATTCTTGTAATACTGAATTGCCTTGGGTTCAGCGCAATCGGCAACCAGAGGAATGCCCTCATAGGTGAGTATCATTCGACCATTTGTACCTGTAGTCCATTCAGGCTTGTACCCAAGAGCAGTCAGCTCCTTGGCTGTCTCTGGGTCGGTCATCCTGTTCTTGTAATACTCATCGTAGATGTAAAGGTATTTCCTCTCGTTATCAACTGCCATGCGAACAATTGCGTTGTACGATGTTTCAAAACCAAAGTCGAACCCATTGAACAAGAAGCGCTGTGGCGTGCCATAGACAACATTCATGACTTCCTCATGGGTCTCAGCAACCTCAAACTGAGGCAATACACGAAGACCATTCAAGCCAAATCGTCCCCAGCGTGCAATTCGATACAAGTCTGGGTCATACGACCGCATGTCATCAAGAGTCTTGATGTAGCTCTTGGGCATGAAGTAGTTGTCATCTACAGTGCTGTGATGATAGTAGACTCCATTTTTTACGATGGTTCTCATCTTGTATAAGCGCTCATCATCAAGGATGACAATCTGCTGACCGTCGCTGTCAACTCGCTTGAAGAAGTGAGTGTACACCCAGTTCTCCATGCCAACAGGGTTGGTGCTCAGGATGAAGTGAATGCTCAATGTTGGGTGACGTGCACGACCGAGCAACTCTTTGTAGCCATCATACTTCAGCTCAGAGCACTCTTCGATCCAGATGATCGAGATGTTGTTGATGGATTTGAGCTTTGCTGGCTTGTCCATACCCTTGAAGATGATCTTGGAGCCATTGGGGAAAGATAAGGACATAGGACTGGTTCTGTAGAGAACCTTTTTGTTCTTCTCTCTTGGGCTTTCACCGAGCATGTCCAGATCTTCGAGGATCTCAAGAAACAAATCAAAACAAGACTCACGAATTGTGTCGTACACTTCACGCACAACAAGCACTTTTCGTACTTCGGTCAGGCATTTCAGTATGAGTTTTAATGCAATGTGATAAGACTTCGAGCTGCCATACCCACCGACCAGTAGGTATGTTCGATAGTCCCAATCATACAGGAATTCTTCAAATCGAGGGTTTACAGCTTTTGTAATTTGCATAGAGCAGTTCCTTCATTGGTATAAGATTTGAGTATGCCATGTTTTAGCTCTTATCTCATACGATAACAATAGACTCCAGCGCCTAGTGTATAAACAACACCTGGATCATGATTCGTTTTGTGGAAAATGTCATATAGGTAGGTTAATGGTATTATCTGTGCCGTGCCGTTTCCGGCATAGGCTCCAATATTCAGCATATTGGCATTGCATACATTTGTAACTGCATTGACATTTCCAGAGCCGCTATAATGCGCCAGAAAACCGGGCTCCGGTATGTCTTGTGCAACCACTGTTGCCGCGTACTCCGGAATAGGGTTTCCATAGCCGCTCTGATACTGTATGACCAGATATAAATACTTGTCTTTTGTCCATGTTGCTGCTTTTACGCGGCCTCCGCCGTTGTGATATCCTTCGGGGACTGCATAAGAACTCCCCGGGTTTATGGTTGTGTCCACTGCGCCCCAGTTCGGCATCCTCCCTTCCTTGATAATCTTGCTGCCCGCGTAGAATCTCTTTCCGGACAATACATCAGATTCTGCAGCGTTGGCAAGTGCCAGTTTCATTTTTGACAGCCCACCGCCTGCAGATATCATTGTATCAGCCATGTCACTTCACCTCTTTGTATTTGTTGCCAGTGATATCTTCATAGTCCTGAGCAGTGATGAGCTTTCCAACGGCTTCTTTCACTGCTTCATCAGACCACCAGCCTTTGTCATACCAACGAGCAATTTTCTCTTTCATAGCAATCACTCCTCACTTGGCAGCAATGTATTTGTCTGCAATGCAGTATAGGTCACCTGAGCGTCAATCTTGTCAAGCAGCTCTCTACGAGCTTCCTCTTCCTTGATCTGCTTCTCATACTCTTCCTGGGCTTTCTTCAGCTCTTCTTCAGCAGCTTTGGCATTTGCTTCCTCCTGCTTCTTGCGTTCTGCAATAGCAGCAAGCTCTTCATCTGTATAAGGAACATATCTCTTTACTGCCTCATACTCATCCCAAGCTGGCCGAGCAGGAGAGTCTTCCACTTCATGCCGAAGACCGGAGATAGAATCATGCTGCATCACTTCAAGATGAAATTTTCGTGGAGTTGCTGGATGATGTTTGGAAACAATCTTTGCATCCTCGAGGTGACCTTTTGTCAGATCATAGTCTTTGAGCTCCATCATGAGCTTGTCATCATATACTTTCATTTGGGTTCACCTGCTTCCGTACCCTCGTCTGCGCTCTCTCTCGCATCCACCGCATCATAATACGCCTGTGCCAGCGCTTCCACCTCTGCAATGTCCTCTTCGGTCAGCAGCCCATTGTCAAGGTGCGTGTACGCCTTGTCAAGCCAGAACGCAACGTCCCGCCCTGCTGCAATCTCTCGCTTGATGCTGCGCAGTGTCAAGTCGTGCCGTGCTTTACTCTTGATAGCCATTTTATTACTCCTTTCAGGTTTGCGATGCCACTGCATCTTCCAAATCGATGATCCGCTTAATGGGGTCTGCGCGTCCCGTCACAGTCGCACTGTCGGCGTCGGTCAGCACGGTGTTCACTCCTGCAAGCGCGGGCATTGGCTGTGCGCCTGTCGCGGTGAAGGGCACAGGCTCTGTCAGCTTGTAGCAGACTTGCACAGGTGTTCCGGCGGCGTACTGGGCGGCGAGGTAGGATTTCAAATCATTGACTGTTGCGAAAGGTCCATCTGAGGCCACGTGAAGTACGACGCTTGAAGAAGAAACGCGCGCAAAGTTGAACGGATATTTCAGAGAATCGTCTGCTTTAGCAAAATGGCTTGATATACAAAGAGTACCAGAATAAGGTTCTAGTGCTCTATATATTGCCCATTGCTGCTGTTTTTTTGCTCTCTATGATGCCGTTGTCAGCCCATCCTTCCGTTCCATCCAGCGTCAGCATTTTCCACGTCTCCTGCCCCTCTCCCGTCACCGCGTCCACCTCACCGCCATACACGGTTTCAGGCAGGGTCAGGGGGGTGGTCTGCCCAATGTATGGTGTGTAGGTGGTGGGAGTGTCCTTCGATACGACAATCGCAACAGTCATATCAATAACATCGCCTTTTGCAAACTGTGCATTCATAGCAATAACAGTTTCATCTTTTGCCCGTAGTCCGTAGAGCGTGTAAGTTTGCTTCGTTCCCTCTATTGTAAATCCGGTGATTTTCAGATTTCTTCCTGCAAGAAGTTTTTGCTTGGTGTCAAGGATGCCGAAGCTGCCACCTCCAACTTCACGGTTGTAAGTTCCACTTAAATGAACCTTGTTGTCCCCAATATAAGTTATCGTTAAGCCATACGGTGTATAAGTGTTATAGGCGTTCTCTTTTGGATTCAGCAGATTCTCCCCACACCGCTCCACCCTCACGCTGTCACGTCCCTTGATAGGCCGGATGTTTTCGTAGGGTGCATAGGCTGTTGCAGTCGCACCTTTCTCTATCTGCGGTTTTGCCGAAACATTATCCAGTGTGCCAGAGGCGGCGAAAAACAAGGAAGCTTTTTGTACGTCATTCTCTACTGTAAATGTAAGTGGACGTCCAACTTGTTGTGTGGCAATTATAGCACCGCCTGCATCAGCATTGCGAATTGTCATACGGAAATGCGGCATTGCGCTAATCGTGTATGTACCTGCTGGAAGCGAAAAATAATCAGAGTTGTAGTATGCAGTACTATCCGTTGCTCCGTTTGCTGTCACAGTGCCATCTGGGGTTATTGTCCACGTCACTCCATAGCTCACTTCTTTTTCTGACATCCATGCAGGATTAAACAGGTTCTTCCCGCCACCTGCCGGATACGGTGTTCCGCTGCCCTCCTGCATGGGTTCCCACTTCGCTTTTACCCCCAGCGCGTATCCCGCCACGGGATAGCACACAACAGGGTTGCCGCTTTCTTCCAGAGGCGGGCAGAGCATATCAATGATGTGCTTGCTGCTCCATGGCTTGTCGCCAATGCTGCTGTCATCAACCTGTGCTCCGTCCTTTCCGTCTGTACCATCTTCACCATTGTAGATGTCTACTGATGTTGTACCAGTAGCATCAACAATTGTTACACGATGTCCGTTTTCAATATCTTCTACTGAAATTGTAGGACTGACACCATCTGACCCACGATCACCTTTATCACCTTTACTGCCGTTTTTCACAGTAGCTTTTGTGGTTCCTTCTTCATCTGTAATTGTGATTTCGGCACCATTTTCAAGTTGAGTGACTGCAGCTGTTGGACTGAAACCTTTGTCTCCTTTGTCTCCCTTTGCTCCTGTATCTCCTTTATCACCAGTATCGCCCTTGTCACCTTTGGCACCATCTTTACCATTGTATACAGTTGCGGTACTTTCACCAGTCTTATCCCTGATGTTGATGATGGCACCATTCTCTATCTGAGTTACACCAGCACTAGGACTGTACCCATCCTCACCATTGAATTTCCCTTCATCAGCATCATTCCGTACACTAGCTGCTACATCTTCAGCTTTTTTTGCACTGCCTGCTGCTTTTTCTGCATTTTCCTGAGCAGCCTTTGCAGCGTTCATGATTTGATCTACAACGCTTGGAGTCGGGCACACAGGATCACCAGACGCAATATCTTTGTGATCCCTGATATTATAGGCAACATTTGTAGAGATCAGTTGAGTGTTTGCTTTATAGCCAGCAAAGACAATAATGCCTTTTCCTGATTGCTTTGCAGTTGCTCCTGGAGGAACATCGATGATCCCACTAGATAATACTGCAACTTTGATAGGCTCAGCACCAGAGGGTGGAAAAAAAGAAGCAATAATCGAAAGATTCTCCCATCCATGAGCTGGCACGATTTGTAATTGTTCAACTCCATAACTGTCATAAGTACCAAGCTCTATGGCCTCATATGGAGGAATATTTGTCCCATAGCCTTTCAATGTAATTGTTTGCATGTATTCATCACCTCACACCCAAGAACTCGTATATTTTAGTTTCAGCTTTTTAGAAAGAGCCAGGATCTTGTCTGCGTCTCCCTGTGAGACCGCCTGGAAGGACACTGTGGAGGTCGTTTCGAACGAGACGGATAATTTATCAGCCAACTCTCGGAACGCTTCCACGTCCTCCACAGACGCTCCAGAGATGACTGGCTTCTGTAGCTTCCCACTCACAGGCTTTTCCTCCTCTTTTGCATCAGGCAGAGCTTTCAACAGATGATTCATATCAACATGTCCTGTGATGCCAGCAACCACACCAGAGCTCGTGTACTGATGAATGTACCTTGGAAGTGTCTTGTTGTAGTTTGCACGATAGTCAGCAAGCCACCCAACATAGTCTTTGCACAGATCCTCATAATCGATGTTTGTATCTACGAAAGATGTGAATGTATAGACACCAGCGATCATGCCGAGCTCCGCTGCTCTCTTACAAAACGCTCTTGCACAGGCAGTTCGCTGGGCTTTACTGATTTTATCAGCACGACCATCATGTACGCTATGGCTCCATTCGGCATCGAAGAACAATGGATATCCACGCCCAGAGGTCATTGTATTGATCAGCCCAACAGCATATTCGGCTTCAAACGTTGCTTCCGCAGTTGTGATTGCTTGAGAGAAGAAGTAGAATCCGAAGAGCTTGTTATTCTGCAAAGCACCTCTGACATTCTCCTCAAATCGTTCATCTCTCATCAGCTGTCCATTGCCATAGCCACGATACCCGACACGAACAATTGCTTTATATGGAACCTTTGCCCAATCGATCTTGCCCTGATGCTTCGATACATCAATCAGTGTTTCCAGATGATCATTGCTCTCACCCAGCATGTTCACCGAACACACACTATTTGGTAGACCAGTATACGCTGTAGGATCCAAGCCCTTGCCAGTAGCAGTTGCACGAACTTCGAAGTGACAATGCTTGTATGGAGGATTATTCAGAGCAGCGTTGCCTGTATTGCCCATGATTGCAATTGGCTGACCACTGATGACTCTCTGACCAACCTTAACCAACAGAGAGGAGCAGTGACAGAAGTACAGCCAATTGACAGCATCGGGAGTCTGGCTGGCATCGAGCTGCACGCTCACATAGTATCCCCACTCCCATGTCCTATTGCTCTTGTCAGTAACAATGCGAGCACGACGAACAATTCCGGAGATTGCCTTCTGTGAGCCATCTTTATATGTATAATAGGGGAAATGAATGACATCATTGTCCTCACCAACAACGTCCTGACCACCGTGCCAAACTTTCCCGCCACCACGAGTGTACCCATAACGGCTATATTTATATGGGATTACATTTCTACCTGTGAAAAGACCTTTCATATTGCCTCCTCAAATACCTGTAGATCCAAAGCCACCTTGGCCACGAATTGTTGCATCAAGAGAATCCTGTTCGAATCTCGTTTGCACATATTGCACAATCACAAGCTGCGCAATTCTCATGCCGTCTTTGACCTTGAATGGCTCACCACCATTGTTTTGCAAGATAACACCGAGCTCTCCTCGATAATCAGAGTCGATCAGCCCAACACCATTTGCCAAACAAATTCCATGTTTCAGAGCCAGGCCGCTTCTACCCAAAAGCAATCCACAGCAACCATCGGGAATTGCAATCTTGATCTTTGTTGGAACCAAAGCTCTTGTCCCTGGCCAAACAGTAATCTCTTTATCGATCCTTGCAAAAACATCAGCTCCAGCAGAGCAAGGAGTTGCATATTTCGGAGCAATTGCTTTTGGATCAGCAAGGCTGATTTTTGTTTGCATTGACGTTGCAATTTTTCCATAATTGATATTGTAATTATTATTGCAGCCACACGAACAGTTATTCGTCATCATCGATCACCTCACTACCTTTACTCTTTGGTTTTGCACGGACAATGCTGATCACGACTTGATTGTCGCCAACATCTTCACCCTCAATGAGACGTTCTTTGATCTTGAGCTGTCTCTTCTGCAATTCATAGTCTTGCTGCATTTTCTTGATCGTTGCAAGATTGCGAGCCATCTCGATCTCCTCTTGCTTCGTAGACCATCGAAATCCAGCCCTTAACATGAATTCAGCACCAGTTACACCCTCACGATTGAAGAGCTGCTCCTCACTGTATTGCTCGATTTTCTGTCGAGCAGACATAATCACATTGGAAAATTCGGGATGCACAGTTCCTGCCAAACTTTTATAAGTATAGTTCTTGAGCGTGGTTGTACTCATCCCAATCGCAGCTGCAAGACCCGAAATAGTGTAGGGCTTGATTTGTGTAATAATAGCATGACCTTCCTTGTCAGTCACTGCATTGCCCCATTTGTCTCTCAGTGGCCCATTACAGGACTCAAAGTATTTGTCACATAGCTCCTGCATTTCTTCAGGAGTTTCAACAATTCTGCGCTTGCCCAAGAGATGCTGATATGGAAACAACAAATTCAATGCCTTGTTGCGGGCATGAACCTTGCGCATGTTCTCGCGCATTGTGCGCTCATAGGAGTCCTTCTCAGCAACGATGAAAGTGAAGTCAACATAGACTTTTCTTCCCTCAATTTTCTTAAAAGCACCCACTATATCACCACCAGTCATTGTAATATTATAATATCTCTTTAGAGATATTATAATACGATCATCTGCTATTGTAAATTTCTTCAGTTACCCAAGCACACTATACCACAGCTCTCTCCGTCTCTGACGGAAAAGCCCAGGGTGCATACCCGAAAAATGGCTCCGCCACCTTTTCACACCGACACAGAAGTTTTCAGAAATTTCGGACTTTTTATCTCGTTATTGCAGATTCAAAAGTTTTCAGTTTATTGTAAAAAATCGTTACAGAATTTTGCAATAAAAACTTCCGTTTTTTCCACCCAAGTAAACTTTTTCTTTACTCTTCCGAAAACTTTTGAAACGAGTTTGCAATAATTCACTTTCAGAATTTTATGAAAAATCGGCGAAATACCGATTTTTGTGTGCAATAAAACCCGAAAAAATGACTCAAAAATCGGCGTAAAATTGGACCGAAAAGTTGAAAAATCGGCGTAAAATTTATTGCACAGTTCGTGAATTTATTGCAGAAAAATCCGGCCGATTTTTTTCTCCCCTACCCTTTTATTATTAAATTTTTATTTTTATTTTATTTTTTATTATTATCTAATTCTATTTATATTAAAATAAAAAATCGGCGTAAATTTTCTACAATAGGATAACGATATAACGTTAAAAAGTCCGCCGATTTTTAGAACTTTTCTTCCAATAAAATACCGATTTTTGAGTACTTCAAGTGCAATTTTACGCCGATTTTTATACTCGTTTTTACGGGATTTTCTCTTTTCGCACACGACCTCACTTTTTTCATGATCCGTTTATAGACGCGAGGAAAAGAAAAAAATCGGCGCACTTTTTGTGCATAAGGATGACGATGCACCGTCAAAATTTCTACCGATTTTTGAAGAATTCTCTGCAATAAATTACCGATTTTTAGAAAATTTTCTGCAATTTTACGCCGATTTTTAGACCGATTTTTACTGATTTTTATTTTTCAGTCCGTTTTCTATTCATTCTCTGTTCTTTTCACTTTACTTTTTCCGATATTGCGAGTATAATTATCTCAAAACTCATATCATTTTACACCGGAGGAACTATCTATGCACTCACCAGCGAAGCCTTTCACTCTCACAGATGAAGAGCGAGATCTTGTCACCAATAACCACAATCTCATCTATTCGTACCTTAACAAATACAAGCTATCTGACGACTACTACGATCTCTGTGCTATTGGCTTGTGTCGTGCAGCGCACTTCTATGAACCCGATAGAGGAAAGTTCTCTTCATTTGCATTTCTATGCATGTCTAATGCAATCGGCATAGAGTGGCGCAAGGTACAGCGACAAGTCCAAACGACGGTCAGCCTTAACAGCACAATGTACAATGAAGGACAAACTCCAGTTCCCATCGAATGCACCATCCCTGACCCACAGGATGACTATGCCATATCTGACATCTACACCCATATACATTATATATGTAAAGATGATTTAGTCTTTCTCAAAGTTGCCCAACTCCATATAGAAGGATATTCTGCCAATGCTATATCTCGCATGATTGGTGTTCCAGCGTGCAATGTCAGGCGCAAGATCAAGAAGCTGAGACAGGAGCTGCAAAAATTTTGAAAATTTTCAAAGTTTTTCGCAAAAACCTCTTTACAATTTCTTGCAGAAGGAGTACAATGTAATCACAATAAGAAGCAAGAAAACAAACGGAGGCAATTAAAATGACTATGATGATGCATGACTACAAAGGCTATGAAATTGAAAAAGTTACTTACAACACATATCTGGTATACCTGAATGGTGAGATGATTGATTTTAGAAGTATGAATGGTCATTATCCGAAAACTCTTAAGGAAACAAAATCAATGATCGATAGCTTGCAGAACAATTGATTGGAGATATTCTATCATGATTACGGATTATAAACTGGTCAACACCGAGCGCAAAACTGGTGGCAACTTCACTTTCTTTCGCAACACTCTTCTTTTTGGTGACAACAAAGAGTATCAGGTCATCGAGGATATCACTTATGAAGGCAACAAAGTGTACTTCGTCAACTACACTGTGACCGCTCAGGATCACCACTCTTATCTTCCCGAGATCAATTACAACAGGGATAAGAACTGCTTCACCGTCTGCTGCTACTCTCATGGCAGTATGATCCCCAATGAATTTGAGAAGTTCATCAAGGCTCAGCGGAAAGGCATGGAGCTTGCCAAGTTCCTCACTCAGGTGTTCTGCATCAATACCCCAGAACCTCTCGAAGAGGAGGAAGACGATTATGAAACTCGTTGAGAAGATCCGCCAGGCTCCATTGCCTGTGAAGTACACAGTTCTGGTGTCTTACACCAAGATCTTCCATAATGTCATGCTCAAAGTCATGTCTCAGGACGAGGCAATGCATGAGCTCCACAAAGCACTATACACGGAGGTACCAGACAAATGAATTTTACTGACACGCAGAAACTTGCAGAGAAGCTACTCTCTGAAGGACACATTATCAGATCAGACAAAATTATTGGACACAAGGCTGATGAATATCTCAGCTCTCACTCGAGGATCTACAGAACATATGTTGTTGCACGCAACAACCAATTGTTCTGGATCACCCAAGTCAATGCTGACATTACTTCTATCTATGATCTACTCGCAGAAAAGGAGGTGACAGCTCTATGATTCAAAGATGTGCATTTCTACCCAAGTTCAATCCTGGCGATCATGTCCGCATGATTGACAACTCACCTGCCATCGTTGTCGGCAGAGTAGCACCGAAGTCGCATTATTATATTGTGGATAGCTCACTCTATGGCAGATGCACCGTATTTGCCGGAGAGCTTGATAAGGACAACAAACAGGTTGTCCTCATAGACCCTGATGAGGAATGATGCTATGAAAAAGACCTTTGTGCATAGCTATTTTCGATGCTTCAATCGGG
>OLOK01001194.1_pt1 | contig 22822 bp, 32 predicted proteins | sample 1672591 | NCBI WGS metagenome assembly OLOK01 (sample SAMEA3136703, study PRJEB25190) | human gut metagenome | biome: human gut; feature: human-associated habitat; material: faeces | place: Austria | collected 2013 | reverse complement strand
CGGCCAGAGCGGATTTTGGTGCAACTCCAAAACGGGTGACCATTCCCAGCTGGGGGAATTTGATGGAAGGAGATTGTGCTTCTATCGAATCGGCAAATTGCTTTGCGGCCGCAAAGTGAACCGAAGCACGCGCCATTCGCCATTTCTCTGAAACCTGTGGTTGGAGACGCAGACCATTTCAGAGAAGGTGCGTGCGGAAGTGTAAACAGGCCTGCGGAAAGCCTGACACAATCCGCAACATACCCCGCAAGGGGTATATATGCAGTTAAAGGCGCACGAGCCAAAGGCTGATAGAGAAAGCAAAATCAATAGAAAAATTCTTGCATTCCCATACTTCAAATATGATGCCATTATTTACGATTGTGTTGTCCGTTCTGGCAAGACCTATATCATAAGGGAATTTTGCATAGCGCTTTAGAGGGAGGATTTATGGAATTAAATACTAAAAGGATAGATGAGATTATTCCTTATCCTCACAATCCGAGGGTCAATGATCAAGCGGTAGACGCGGTGGCGGAGAGTATCCGTCAGTGCGGATATATCGCGCCGATCATCGTGGATGAGGAAGGCGTGATCTTGGCGGGGCACACGCGGTACAAGGCCCTGAAAAAATTGAGGCAAAAGACCGCCGAGGTGGTAGTCAAAGTCGGTCTGACGGAGGAGCAAAAGCGGAAATACCGGCTGCTGGATAACAAAACCAACGAATTGGCAGATTGGAACTTTGATCTGCTGGCCGAGGAATTGGAGGGACTGGACTTCGGTGCATTGGAATTGGATTGGGGATTGGATTCGGAGGAAAGCGAGCCGAAAGAAAGGCAGGAGGTAACATTCCATGAGACGATTTCCGTTGTGATTGATTGCCATGACGATGATGAGGCGGAAGAAATATTCTCACGACTCAGCGAGGAGGGATATAATTGCCGCATTTCGACATTGTAAAAGAAAATCATCCGCAAAACACATTTCGGGTGTCGAAAGTGGAGGCGGATTTCGATGTAAAGCCGGAGCACTCAACCGAGCATTTCGTTGGGAATATTACAATCCCGGAAAAATGGAATGTTGGCGTTATCGTAGGCGGAAGTGGTACGGGGAAAAGCACTATTGCCAAAGAACTGTTTGGAGATAAAATGGTGGGCCAGTTGGAATATTCCGCTGCAAGCGTCATAGACGATATGCCGAATGTAGGGATAAATGAAATCACAAAAATGTTTTATGCCGTTGGTTTTGGTTCGGTTCCCAGTTGGCTTAAACCGTATTCCGTTCTCAGCAATGGCGAGAAAATGCGCGTAGATCTGGCCCGTGCATTACTGGAAAATGATTTTGTTGTTTTCGACGAATTTACATCCGTAGTGGACCGGAAGGTGGCGCAGACAGCGAGCCTTGCGGTAAGTAAAGCGGTTCGCAGAGCGGAAAAGCAATTTATTGCTGTGAGCTGCCACTATGATATTTTGGATTGGCTGGAGCCAGACTGGGTATTTGATACTAATACCATGACAGATTTTTTTGGAAAGGCCCACGCCCTGAAAAGCGATTTACAGTCAGGAGATGCGGACACGGGGAGTGGGCAAAGTTTAGGCGTTATCATTATTTGAGCGGGGAATTACCAAAACAAGCGATTTGTTATGGCGTATATGACGGAGATCAAATCAGTGCGTTTATTGGCATCATCCACTTTCCTCATCCAAGAAATAAAAAAAATCAAAAGTGTTTCGCGGCTGTGTGTTCTACCGGACTATCAGGGAATCGGAATCGGAAAGCGGGTTTTAACATTAGTTGCAAAAAAATATGCGGATGAGGGATTTGATGTAAAAATCACAACATCCGCAAAGAATCTGATTTATGCGCTGCGTCAAGACAAAAACTGGATTATGGCCCGATATAGCGTTAACAAGAAAATTGAATCCAACAACAAAAATTGTCGAAAGATGGTAAATACCGTTCGGGGTAATTGCAAAACGGCCTCATTTTATTTCAAGGATGGATAAGATAAAATACTGCTCTCCTGGTATGGCTCCCCACTCTGGATTGCCGTACCCGATGGAAAGAGAAACCCGAACGGTGGCGGCAGGAGAATCGAACCTGTATCCGTTCCGCAGGATGCACCAGAATTCACCGTTTTTGTCCGTTGCATTGAAAAACATGGTGCGATAGCGTTTGGTGAGGGAGCGGTATTCTTCCTTTTTTTGGCCAGATACAATCATATTAAACCACTTCTTTTTGATGGGAAGAACGATCAAGCGGGAGTCACCTCTTTCTGTAAATATTGGTCAAGATAATTTGATTTTAGATCGTTGATCGAGTCAATAGTCAAGCCATACATTGTAAGCATTTCTATTTTTCCTATTCTCCGACGGGCGGGTCAAGCCCGCGCCGCTTATTTTTTGTTTATAAACCAGTTTTCAAATTCTTTTTCTGTCATTTCTCCAATTATTTCTCGAAACTCTTTCGCGTCTGCCAAATTGTCAAATGTGGCAAGGGTGCAACCAACACCGGCGCCCACATAGTCCACGAAAAAAATAGGGGAAATATCTCCCTTCCAAAGCCAAATTGTGGGGCGGATCTCCCTTAAATTTTCTGGCTCATGGGAATAAATATAATCAAGAGTTTTTTCATAAACTGTCGTTCTGTCTACATAATAGGCTGTAAAAAGTTGATTCATTTTCGTCTCGCGCACAATAGATGTTTCCGGCGTGTTCAGGTGTTCCGTGGTTTCCCACGCATTCAAAAGCTGGTCAAAGGTAAGTCCTTTTAATTTTTCGAGGGCTTTGTACTTGGTTTCGTATTTCATATTTTTAACCTCCTTCTTGATGATTTAATTATAATATAATTTCCATATATTTCCAATCGACAAAGCGACGAATGCCGAATGAAAAATCTATGGATAATAGCGGATGCTTGGAGGTGATGCTATGGCAAGGCCGCTAAAGGAAATTGACAAAAAGAACTTTGAAAGCCTCTGCGGTCTGCAATGTACCAAGGAGGAAATCTGCGGATTCTTCGACGTGACGGATAAAACACTGGAAAGTTGGTGCAAACGGACTTATAAAACAGGTTTTTCCGATATATTCTCCCAAAAAAGAGGATTGGGGAAAGTATCTCTCCGAAGGAGCCAATGGAGACTTGCCGAAAAGAACGCAACAATGGCCATTTGGCTTGGCAAGCAGTATCTTGGACAGCGGGACCAGCCGGAGGATAGTGTGGACACAGAGGACACAGACGCATATTTTGCGGAGGCGGGGCTGAATGAAAACGCAGACGCTTAAGCCCATATTTGGGCAAAAACATAGGGAATATATTTCCCGAGCGGTGCGGGCTACTATTTCGGTAGCGGAAGGAGCTGTCCGTGCGGGCAAGACGGTGGACAATGTAGCCGCTTTTGCCTACCTGATTGACCGGGGGACGCCGGATCGCATACACTTAGCTACAGGCTCCACAGCGGCAAACGCAAAACTCAATATCGGCGATTGCAACGGCATGGGGTTGGAGTATATCTTCCGGGGTCGCTGTCGCTGGACAAAATACAAGGGCAATGAGGCGCTTGCTATTCGTTCCCATGGACGGGAGTATGTGGTGATCTTCGCTGGTGGGGCCAAGGCGGACAGTTTCAAAAAAATTCGAGGCAACTCCTACGGGATGTGGATTGCCACGGAAATTAACCTGCATCATCAGGACACCATTAAAGAGGCATTCAACCGGCAGTTGGCGGCAAAGGTGCGCCGGGTGTTTTGGGATCTAAACCCATCCGCTCCGGGAGCATGGATTTACGAGGATTATATAGAACGGTTTCGAGAACAGTTCGGCAGGCGGTATAATTATGAGCATTTCACTATCCGGGACAATGCAACCATCTCAGAGCAGCGATTTGCCGAAATCGAGGCACAGTATCGGCAGTATGGTGTGACCTCCGCGTGGTATCGCCGGGACATTCTGGGCGAACGGTGCATCGCCGAGGGCTTGATTTATCCTATGTTTGGGGAATTCAATATCGTGGACGAAGTGCCGGAGCGCGGCGAATATTATATTTCCTGCGACTATGGGACATTGAACCCGTTTTCGGCTGGTCTGTGGTGCTGGGATGGGAAAAAGGCAACCCGGATACGGGAGTATTATTATTCCGGACGAAACGAGCGCAGCAACAAAACAGACGAAGAATATTACACAGAGTTGGAGAGCCTGGCCGGGGATTTGCCAGTGAAGTCGGTGATTGTTGACCCGTCGGCGGCATCGTTTATTGAGGTCATCCGGCGGCACAAGAGGTTCAGGGTACAAAAGGCAGTCAATGATGTGATTCCGGGGATTGCTACTACGGCCCGATATATCCAAGACGGGACGATCAAGGTATGTCGGAGCTGCAAAGACGCGATCCGGGAGTTCGGCTTGTATCGCTGGGATGAAAAATCCACGGAGGACAAGCCTATCAAGGAGAACGACCACGCCATGGATGATATACGTTACTTTACAATGACCATTCTTCGGCATAAGGTGCGCAAGGCGGGGCAACCGCAATATATCCCACTGTGGGAGAGGTGATTTTTTGTTTACATATCAGGATTTGCTTGCCGTGGGAAAAGATGAAAAAGCCCGGATGGATTTTATCCAGCGGGCGATCAATGAGCACAAAGGCAGCGAGGCCTATAAAATGGCGGTAGATGCTGAACTATACTTTAAGGGAGAGAATCCGACCATCAATCGCTACGAGAAAATTATATACGATATGCAGGGTCATGCTCATAGGGATATGTATACAGCAAACCACAAGATCGCAAGCAGCTTTTTTGGCCTTGATGTGCGGCAAGAGGTTTCCTATCTCTTGGGCAATGGTGTGACATTTCAGAATGATGCAACAAAGGACAAGCTGGGCAAGAAGTTTGACTTGGAAATAGTCAGAGCTGGGAAATATGCCCTGATTGCTGGCGTTTCTTTTGGCTTTTGGAATCTTGACCATGTGGACGTGTTCAAGCTGCGGGAGTTTGTGCCGCTCTACGACGAGGAGAACGGTGCTTTAATGGCAGGTATTCGATTCTGGCAGATAGCGAAGGACAAGCCGCTGCGGGCAACTCTGTACGAAGAGGACGGATACACGGACTACATCCAGCGTAGCGGTGAAGATATGACAGTCAAAAAAGAGAAGCGGTCTTATATCCTGCATTTGCGTAGCACTGAGGCGGATGGGACGGAAATCTACGACGGCGAGAATTATCCGTTCTTCCCGATTGTGCCACTAAAAAATGGTGAAGATGCTCTCTCAGAATTGACAGGGAAGAGAAACACTGTGGATGCCCTTGACCTTTGCACCTCCAACATGGTCAACAATGTGGATGAAGGGAATTTAATCTATTGGGTGCTGACTAACTGCGATGGTATGGAGGATCTGGATGACGCAAAGTTTTTGGATAAAGTGCGCACGACACATATCGTTCACGCCGGAGTTGAGGGGGATGAGGGAGCAACAGCCGAACCGCACACCATTGAAGCGCCGTTCAGCGGTACTGAGGCGACCATCGACATGCTCAAGCGCAAGCTGTATGAGGATTTTCAAGCGTTTGACAGTTCTGCGGTGTCGGCGGGCAACCAGACGGCTACGGCCATTGCCGCCAGCTATACGCCTCTTGATCTCAAGGTAGATGACTTTGAGGCCAGCGTAACAGAATTTATTCTTGGGATTCTGGCCTTGGCGGGCATTGACGATGAACCATCCTACACTCGTAGCCGCATTATTAACCGGGCCGAAGAGACGCAGACCATCCTCATGGGCGCGGAGTATTACGACGACGAATATATTACAAAAAAGCTGCTGACCATCAACGGCGACGCCGACCAATACGACGCGCTGATGGAGCGCAAGGCGGCGGAGGAAACAGAGCGGTTGGAAGAAGAAACATTCCCACCGGAGGTGGAAGAGGAAACCGAGGTGACGGAGGATGCCGAAGTCTGATGAAGCCCATCGTCTGACCGAAAAGGAACTGGCCGCGCTGGAAAAGCGTATTGCCAAAGTCTACCGAGAGGCGCGGGACGAGCTTTCCGACGCTATCAAAATTTACTTTGAGCGGTTCCGTGAGCGAGACGAGGAAATGAAAGCCCTGATCGGCACGGAGATAAATGGCAAAGTCTGGACGGAGCAGGACTATAAGCAATGGCGGCTCAACCAGATCGGACGGGGAGAACGGTATCAAGACCTGCGGGAAAAAATCGCTGAGCGTATGACTAAGGCTAATGAGGTAGCGATTGCCTATGTGAACGATGCAACATCTGGCATCTATTCCCTTAACCGCAACTATGCCGCTTACACCATTGAGAGAGTGGCTGGGAATATGGGATTTACCCTGTGGGATGAATCCACCGTGCGGCGGCTCATTGTGGAAGAGCCTGACTTGATGCCGTATTACCCAAAGAAAAAAGCCCTCAATCGGGGCATTGACCTCAAGTGGGGCAAAAAGCAGGTTACAAAGTCCGTCACCAGTGGGCTTTTGCAGGGCAAGGGCGTGGGGAAGATTGCTACCGATCTGCAAGCCCGGGTAAGCGAGATGAATCGAGCCAGCGCTGTGAGAGCGGCGAGGACGGCCATAACCGGCGCACAGAACGCCGGGAGGATGGACAGTTATAAAGCCGCCTCTGATATGGGAATCAAGGTTAGAAAACGCTGGGTTGCGACCAAGGACGGACGTACCCGCCACAGCCACCAGAAGCTGGACGGACAGACCGTGGACTGGGATGAGCCGTTTAATTCTGAGCTGGGGAAGATACGATATCCCGGAGACCCACAGGCCAAGCCTGCAAACGTCTATAACTGCCGCTGCACCATGCGGACGGTAGAAACGCCGGGCATTGAGGCTGAACCGAGAAAAATGCGTGTGCGTGACCCGAAAACCGGACGAAATGTAGTTGTTGAAGAAATGACCTATGAGCAATGGGAGAGGTGGGTGAAAAGCCGTGGCTAAAGATTTGGGTGGTGTGGTGTTCAACGATTATAGCGCCGATGTGTTGGAGGCTATGCACGATGCTGTTGTACAGGCATTGGAGCGGTGCGGGGAACAGGCGGAAGGATATGCCAAAGACCTGGCTCCTGTTGACACTGGCAACCTTCGAAACAGCATCACCCATCAAGTGGACGATGGTGAAAGCGCTGTTTACATCGGAAGTAACGTAGAGTATGCCACTTATGTGGAGCTGGGCACCGGCAAATACGCCGAGGGTGGCCGCCCCACACCGTGGGTCTATCAGGACGCCGAGGGCAACTGGCACTGGACAGCAGGTAACCCGGCGCAGCCGTTTTTGAAACCGGCGGTGGCCGACCACGCCCAAACCTACCGAAATATTATTGAGGATGAGATGAAGAATGGATGAAAAAACAATTAAAAAAATAAATTCCGCTTTGTACAACAAAGAATGCGTTGAATTTAGACCTGTCAAGGATGGAATAAGAATTGTTCGGGTTAGGCGAGAAGTAATTGGAACAATAAAAGAAGATTTGATTGATTTTACAAAAGAAAAATGATAAAATAAATACATAGCAATTGAATATTGTTCCTGTCTATAAGCGTTTAGGCAGAAGGGCTAAGTGGAGCTGATTTGCAAGAATTTCTTGTAAATTGGCTCTTTTTTCTTTTTTGGTAAACACCGCAGAGGACAGCGGTTTTTATATCACAGTCGCCCCCGAAGCACTGGGGCCGAAGAAAAGGAGACTGATTATGGCACTCACCAGACGCGCCCTCAAGGCTATGGGCATTGAGGACGAGAAAATCGACGAGATCATCAATATGCACACCGAAACCGTGGAGGGCCTGAAAGCCGATGTGGCAAAGTATAAGGCCGATGCGGAAACACTGCCCGAGGTACAGCGGCAGCTCGAAAAAGCGCAGAATGACCTTGAGGCTGGAAAGAAGGACAGTTGGAAGGTTAAATACGAGGCCATCAAAGAGGAATTTGAGGGCTACAAGAGCGAACAGGCCAAGAAGGAGACCCGCGCCGCCAAGGAAAAGGCATACCGGGAACTTCTGAAACAAGCCGGGGTGAGCGACAAACGCCTTGATGCCGTGCTTCGTGTGTCTGATGTGGACAGCGTGGAGCTGGATGACAAGGGTGCTGTCAAGGATGTGGACAAGCTCACAGAAAGCATCAAAAGTGAGTGGTCGGATTTTATCCAAACCACAACCACCCAGGGAGCGCAGACTGCCGCACCTCCTGTAAATAGCGGCGGGAACGCCATGACCAAAGCGGACATTTACAAAAAGGACGATCATGGCCGATATGTATTGTCTGCATCTGAGCGTCAAAAGGCGCTTATCGAAAATCATAAAACATGAAAGGATGAATTAAATGGCAGCTACTAAAGTTGAGAGCTTTGAAAATCCCCGTGATTCGCTGCCGAACTCTTATAACAGTGTTTCGGCTCGTGAGGAAGATTTTGTTACCCGATTTAACGACAACTGGGAGGCGCTGCGCACCATTATGGGCATCATGCGGCCCATCCGAAAGACCCCTGGCACGCAGCTGATCTCTTACACGGCTGACGTTACATTGGAGGATGGTGACGTTGACCCCGGTAATGTGATCCCGTACAGCAAGGCCACCATTGCTCAGGCGACAAAGGCTGACTTGGCCATCAAGAAGTATGCCAAGGCAGTCCCCATCGAGGACGTGGACAAGTATGGTGCGGAAATTGCCGTGGAAAAGAGCGACGACGCTTTTCTGATTGAATTGCAGAACGTGGTGCTGGGTAATTTCTACACCTTCCTGAACACTGGTTCTTTGACGGGAACCGCCACCACTTGGCAGGCCGCACTTGCAAAGGCCCAGGGCGAGGTGCTGAATAAATTCGCAGGCATGGCAAAGAGCATGACCTCTGTCGTCGGGTTTGCGAATATCCTGGATGCTTATGATTACCTGGGCGCGGCGGACATCACCGTGCAGACCCAGTTTGGCATCAATTACGTCAAGGACTTCATGGGATATTCCACCCTGTTCCTGCTTCCCGCTACCGTTTCTGGTAATACCGTCATTGCGCGGAACACTGTAATCGCTACTCCCGTTGAAAACATTAACCTGTATTATGCAGATCCTGGCGACAGCGAGTTTGCGCGGCTCGGGCTGAATTACACCGTGCAGGGCGAGACCAACCTGATCGGCTTCCATGCCCAGGGCAATTACAGCACAGCTGTGGGCGAAAGTTACGCCATTATGGGCATGACACTGTGGGCTGAATACCTGGACGGCATTGCTAAGATCACTGTCTCGGCGGGGGGGGGTTAACAGCGCGTCTCTCGGGGCTGACGATTGGCGCGCTGACCCTGACTCCGACATTTGACCCGGATACGACGGAGTATACAGCCACAACTACCAATGCGACAAACACTGTGACGGCCACGCCGGAAGATGAAGAGGCCACCGTTACCATTCTTAACGGAGAGACACCGGTTGATAACGGCGCAGCGGCAACTTGGGCAGAAGGAGAAAACACTCTGACTATCACCGTAAAAAACGGGACGGTTCAGAATGTTTATACCGTCACAATCACAAAATCGACCTAAAAGGGGGCGGCGTGATGCTGGAGCAAGTTTTGCAACACCTGAACAACTGGTTTTTGGTGCCTGATGGCATTCACTCCGGAGAGTTCACCGTGCAGGACGGCGGCATTACGCTGCCCTTCCTGCAAACAGGGCAGTATTTCCGGGTGGTGGGGTCTGTCTTTAATGATGGCCTCCACCAATACCCGGCAAAGGACATGACCGAGGAAACATTTGATGGCGCTGTGTGGGCGCTGGCGGTGCCGAAATCGGTCATCTCTCTTGCAGATGAAATTGCTGCCTGGGACGAGAAAAATGGCGTCCCAGGCCCATATACCAGTGAGAGTTTTGGTGGTTATTCGTATAGCAAAGCTACCAATACAAGTGGCGTGGCTGTGGGATGGCAGGATGTTTTTAAGGGCCGCCTGAATACTTGGCGGAGAATAGGAGGTATTATATGAGCATACTGGATGATTTCGCCCGATCTTGTGTACTAATGGAGAAAAAGCGTGTACCGGGCAATGAAGGCGGCTGGACTACCACCTGGGAGGAAGGGGCGGAGTTCGTCAACCACCCCTACCTGGATACCTCCATGGAGGCCCGCAGAGCGGAAAAAGAGGGCGTGACAAGCATCTATTCCGTCCTGGTTGACCGGGACTTTCCGCTGGAATACAACGACTACTTCAAGGATAAGACCACGGGCAAGACCTACCGAGTGACCTCTAATCCAGAGGAAACGGAGGCGCCGAAAAGCGCCAGTTTTGCCCTGAAATACTGCACAGCGGAACGAAAGGAGCTGCCCACATGACGGTAAATATTTTGGGGACAGAGTACACCATCCGTTTCATACCAGAAGAAGAGGATGACATTCTGAAAGATTATGATGGGTACTGCGATGAAACTGTAAAGGAAGTTGTTGTCAAGAAGTACAAACGCGGAGAGCCAGGGAGTAAAAAGAATTTGGAATTGCAGGAGCAGAAAAACCATCGTCACGAAATTGTTCACGCATTTCTTTTTGAAAGCGGGCTTGCCGAAAACAGCGAGTGGGCACAAAACGAGGAAATGGTGGATTGGATCGCCAAACAGGGCCCGAAGCTAATTAAAGCATGGCAGGAGGCTGGTGCGCTATGACCAAAGAGGCGGCACTTCACAGCTTTTTTAATTCGTTCGGTATTCCAGGATACCCTTCTTCTGCCGTGCCAGAGGACGCTGTATTTCCTTGGCTGACTTATGACCTGACAACCAGCGCATGGGACAGTGGGGAAGTGGGGCTGACGGTAAATCTATGGTATTACACTACGGACGAGGCCATTCCCAACGCCAAAGCAAGGGAACTTTCTCAGCGCATCGGCTATGGAGGTGTACAAATCCCCTGTGATGGTGGGTTTATCTGGATCAAGCGTGGGTCACCTTGGTGTCAGAGTCTTACATACCAGGAAGATCCAGCTATTAAGAGAAGATACATAAATATAACTGCGGAATATTTCACACTAAATTAAGGGAGTGAACTATATATGAAATTTACACGTATTCCGGAAACTACATTTCAGAAGTTACAGCTGAATGCTGGAATTTTGCTGTCTGATTTTACCCCAGGGACTGGAACTGTGGAAGAAGAGGATATTCTTGGAGCAACGTCTGGCGGGGTAAATTTTGTTGCAACGCCAGAATTCTCTGACTTTGGAGAGGATATTGATAATGCCCCGGTCAATGTTCTTGAATTAAAGCGTCTTGATAGCTGGGAGGTTACCATGTCCGGTACGTTCGTGACCGTTGATGTAAACCTTGCAAAAACGTTGGTTGGGATTGCGGATATTGACACATCGGACAAAACCCTTGTTAAACCACGCAATGATCTTTTAACGACTGATTTCAAAGACATTTGGTGGGTGGGAGATTACTCAGACAAGACGGGGGCAACAAATGGTGGGTTTGTCGCAATTCATATGTTGAATGGCCTGTCCACAGGGGGGTTCCAGCTGCAAAGCGGAAACAAAGAAAAGGGACAATTTGAGTTTGAATTTACAGGGCATTACTCCCTTGCGGAACAAAGCAGAGTGCCTTTTGAGGTTTATATTAAGGCTGGGACAGCGGAAGCGGGTGAGTCTTGATGAAAATTTCTGAACTTTCCACAGATCGGGCATTGGACGTCCTGTGCGAACTGACTCCTTACGTTGCAAACATTACAGGGGACAAGGCACTGCTGGACGAATTGGGTAAGAAATTTGATACAAAAGGAAAGAGTGTCGCAGAAATGTACACATTTGCGGCGCAAAAGTGTGCGGCATTGGCGCCGGTTTTACTGAAAGCGCATCGAGCGGATATTTTCGGAGTTCTGGCTGTACTGAATGAAACTTCGGCAGAGGAAATTGGGAAACAGAACGTAGGAACAACGATCAAACAGATTAGAGAGTTGTTTCAAGATCGGGAGCTCCTGACTTTTTTCAAATCGTGGCAGCAGGAGGAAGAGACAAAATAATTCTATCTCTGCTGTCAGTACCCAAAATGAGCGGGAGTTCTTATATTTCTGTCCTTCCAACACTAATAAAAAATACGATCAAAAAAGAACTATACGATATTTATATCACAGATTCTTTGCGTGTAATTGGGGAAAATACAGCCAAGTATGCGGGGGGAAGCTATATCAAGAAACGATGGATTTCATTTATCGAGGACAATCCCCAAAAAGAGCAAACGGGAGAAGAAATTGTTGCGCAAGTGATTGAAAAAACCGGATTGAGACTTATTTCCTCTACATAAGTGGTTGTGGAGAAGGGCTAAGCGGTGCCATTTCAGATGGGAGGTGGCACCGATTAACCTATTTGATCTTTATGCAAAGATATCACTGGATACCAGTGAGTATGATTCTGGGATTAAGAAAGTATCCCAGGGGGGAGAAGCAACCTCTAAGAGCCTGGGATCAAAGCTCGCAAGCGCAGGAAAAACCGCAGCAAAGGGACTTGCCGTGGTTGGAGGAGCAGCAACCGCTCTGGTTGGCGGATTGTTGGCAGTGGATTCTGCAACGGAAGAATATCGGATTGCGCAGGGGAAATTAAACACAGCCTTTGACGCTGCCGGGATGAGCGCCGACGCAGCGCAGCAGGCATACAGTGCATTTTATGGAATCCTTGGCGATACAGACACAGCCACAGAGGCGTCCCAGCTGTTAGCAAAGCTTGCCCTTAGTGAACAGGATATTGCTACCTGGACTGATATTGCAGCGGGAGTTTTTGGTACCTTCGGCGACTCTCTTCCCATTGAAGGTCTGATTGAATCCGCGAATGAAACAGCAAAAGTCGGCCAAGTAACAGGATCTCTGGCTGATGCCCTTAATTGGGCAGGAATCAGCGAAGATGATTTCAATAAAAAATTGGCGGCTTGCACCACAGAGAGCGAGCGGAATCAACTCATTATGGATACCCTTGCGGGCACCTATGATGAAGCCAGTGACGCATTTTATAGAAACAATGACGCGTTGGTACAATCCAGGTCTGCACAGCAGCAAGTGCAAGATGCAATGGCACAGATTGGAGGCGCGGTCTCTCAGGTTAAAACGGCGCTTTTAACAGAATTTGCACCGGCCTTGGCGGCGGTTGCCCCCCAGATTGCAAATTTTATTTCTGGGATTGATGTTTCTTCTCTGGTCAATGGGTTCTCTCAGTTTGTGGGATTTTTTGTGAATAACGGCCCCACAATCATTTCTGCGGTTGCGGGAATTGGCGCGGCATTTGCCACTTGGAAAGTAACCTCCTTGATCTCTGGAATCGTTTCCTCTCTTACCAGCTTGTTTGTCCCGGCGACGGTTGCAGCGACAACAGCGCAACAGGGGCTAAATGTGGCAATGAAAGCCAACCCAATTGGCGCAATCATTACACTGGTGGTTTCTCTTGTTACCGCGATTGTTACCCTGTGGACGACAAATGAGGGCTTCCGGGATGCCGTTGGCGCAATTTGGGAAGCAATTAAAGGTTTCTTTCTTTCAGCCAAAGATGCCATTGTAGCTGCATGGAGCACCATAGGGGAGTTCTTTTCCGGAGTATGGGAAGGAATCAAAGGGGCCTTTTCCGCCGTTAAGGAATTTTTCAGCGAAAGATTCCAGCAGGCGAGGCAGGCGTCAGAGGCGGCCTGGGATGGAATTTCCAGTTTCTTTTCCGGAGTATGGGAAGGAATTAAAGGCGTTTTTTCGACAGTAAAGAATTTCTTTAGCGAAAAATTTACTGAGGCAAGAGATGCCTCAGAATCTGCATGGGATAATATTACTACTTTCTTTTCTGGCGTGTGGGAGGATATCAAAGGGGTGTTCTCCAGAGCCTGGGATGAGTTCAAAAACATTGGTTCTAATATTGTTAATGGCATAAAAGATGGCATTTCAAGTGCGTGGAATGGACTCACAAGCTGGTTCAATGGGCTATGGGATTCTCTCTTCGGGAACCGTACTGCCAATGTTACCGTTAACAAACGTGTTGTCGGTGGGGCAGATGGGTCACATGCGTCTGGCTTGAATTATGTCCCGTGGGACGGATACCTTGCAGAGCTACATAGAGGAGAAATGGTTCTGACGAAGCAGCAGGCAGAGGCATATAGGAACATGGAATTGCCCACCCAAAGAGTTAATTTTTCTTCGTCTTCTATGGGCCTATCGTCGGCTGGAATAATTAACGGCATTTCTTCGGCTTTTCAAAATGGGATTGGAGACCAAAGTATAACAATTAATCTTATGATGCCAGATGGGTATAAAATGGCTTCTTATATACTTGATCCACTGGCAAAATACGCAAAGGCGAATGGTACCCCCATTCTGAACCCGACGTGAGGAAGGTTATGACACAACTTATTTTAGACACAACTGGATACAACATGATCTTGCCAGAAAGCATAAAGGGCGGCTATGTGGTGGAAGAACAGGCGTTGTCTGTTGATGTGGAAATGATTACGGGTCGGATCGTTCGTCAACTGAGAGGAAATGCCTGGCATATTACATACCAGTATGGTTTTTTTGATGATGATACGAAAAATAAATTGCTTTCAGTGTGTCGAAAGGGGAAAGGACAAGCAATTACGTGTGGATTTTTGCCTCCGGATTCCTCTGGAACACTCCTTTATTCGAACTTTCTTGTCATGGCCTTTACGTACCCTAAATTCATGTGGAGTCAGATGCTTCCAGGAGAAAATGGGGATACCGCAAGGCCGCTTTGGGGGGACTTTTCTCTGGAGTTACGAGAGGTGAGGCCGCATGATTGACAGCTCTTCTGCCTATAAATTGGCGGTTTATGGAGATACCAGGCGCGTTGTCCTTCGGGCTGTGATTGATATCAGCAGCCCGGATATTGTATTTGGCGTCGTGAACTCGGATGGAGAGGATGAGTTCAGCGTCCCAGGGCAGGTTTATGACCATGTATTTGAGATCGTTCCTTATGCAACATTGGAACGGAATCGGTTTATTTTGAATGGTGAATTCAATCTCTTCCCCAGAGCAGAGGGCGACCAGGTTGGATTTATTGGAGATTCTCTATCCAAGGAAGACGGGACCTTTTCTTCTCCAGTTTACGTGGAAGAGACATTTTCCAATGTATTAATTTTGCAGGCATGTTCTGTCGTTTTCCCCACCGCAGTATGGGACGGATATCCCGTTGACTTCAAAATTGAAGTGAAACAGGGAGGCACAGCATATTTTATAAAAGAATTTAAGGGGAATACAAAGCGGGAAATTAATGTGGATGGGTTTACAGTAAATAATCCAGACGCCATTCGGGTTACTGTTACGAAGTGGTCTCTGCCATATAGAAGACTGCGGGTTGTTGAGATCATCCCCGGCATCTACGAGGAATGGGATGGCAATGCAATCGCGGAATTTAGCTTGAAACACCAGGGGGATATTTCTTGCTTATCCCTTCCGTATGGAACATGCACGATCAAGATGGATAATTTAGACCGGCGATTTGAACCAAGGAATAAAGCGGGTGTTTTTAAGTCGATTGAAGAACGACAGGCCATAGACGTTTCTATGGGAATTCGTCTCCCAGACGGGACGGACGAGTATAAGAGCGTCGGGATGTTTTATCAGTATTCTGGAGGATGGAAGACCAGCGATAACGGATTGACCATGCAATGGGACCTGGTAGACATCATTGGTCTCCTGCAATCCAGAGAATTTATTGTTCCAGATTCTTTGCCAGAGACGTTGGAAGGATGGGTCGCTGCTATCGTGGCGCAGCTTGGAGTGAACTTTGAAAACCGATATACAGTGGACGCAAATTATGCGGATACCGCGTTGATCGTTTCAAATGAGAAAGACGTTTCTGGTGTAACCTGTGGAGACCTCCTTTTATGGGTATGTATGGCCTCTGCCACTTGGCCAAGAGCAGACGCAGAAACAGGGAAACTTGCTGTCGAACCTCTATGGAATCAAGGAGATAAGATTACGTTGGAAAATTTGATTTCCTATCCCACAATGAAAGCAAATCCCGATGTTGCTGCGATCATTTTCACCTTAAATGACGGGAACGACACAAAATATGTTATTTCTGGCAATTCAACCTCATCAAGTGAGACAAAGTCCGTAGACAACCCCTTTATCAAAACAAAGGAGCAGGCGCTTGCCGCTGCGCGTCTTATGTTGTCTACCTTTGGCGGAAACCAATATGAAATTTCAAACTGTGGGAATCCGGCGTCCGAAGTTGGAGACGTTGATACAATTTGGCTGGATGAATCCAATGCCACGACGGCGCGTCGGATTCAGCAGGACCTCTCTTTTTCGAGTGGGGTGCTATCTAATTGCACAAGCGTTTTGCTCCAGGCAGACGGTGCGTTTCTTTTCCAGAACCGGGAAATCATCACTTCGTCAGGGACATGGACAGCGCCGGACGAAGTTCTAAAATTGCGTGCCATCCTTGTAAATGGTGGGTCTGGTGGAGGAACCGGGACCGATGGTTCTTGGGATGAAGCCGGTACAGATGGAACAGACGGACAGGGTGGCCTTGTTTGGGCAGAAACAATCGAAATTAACCCCAATCAGGTGTTCAATGTGGAGATTGGTCGAGGTGGCGCTCCTGGAGAATCTGGTGGAGTAACAAAATTCGGCTCATATTCTGCCGCAGATGGACAAAATTTTGACCCTAACTATACAGACATTGCGTCGGGGGATGCCTTTGCAAGAGACGGAGTTCAACTTCCGACTGCAAATACAGGAGACGGTGGAAAAGGTGGCGCCGGGGGCGTGAAAGGGAATAGACGTGAAGAGAGCGGCACAGATGAGGAAGGTAATTCCTGGAGCAGGACTGTGATCGACAACTACCCCGGAGAAGGAGAAGAAGGTGTGCCTGGAGCTTCCGGGTGCGTCATTTTATATTGGGATATACAGTAGACGAATGGACTTTTTGGCCGGTATCTGGGGGGTGATCTAAATGGCAGAAGAGTGGTCTCCTATTGTGATCTCAGCGACGTTCACGCCAGTGACTGCAAATGTCGGGGATTCTGTATTGCTCCAAGTGATCGTACTTGATGTGCAGACGATAGAGCAAGAAGAGATCAGAGTGTCGGGTGAGTTTCAAAGTGGGGAGGTGTAGTTCATGTCGATAACCACGGTAAAAGCGACGTTCGATGGACAGGAATACACTCTTACATTTAATGAAACGACAAGGAAATATGAGACTGTCATTGTTCCGGCCAAAACCTCCCACAATGAAGAAGGGGGATATTTCAACACAGAAATAACCGCGACGAACGACAAGGGAGTTTCCACCACAACGGATGGGACGAATATCCCTGGGCTTCGGTTGACGGTGCAAGAGGAAGTCCCCCCGACTATTCAGCTATTATCTCCGGCAGAAGGGATATTGACAACCAAGGTTCCGACCTTTGTTGTAGAAGCATTTGACGAGGAGAACGGCTCCGGGATTGATCCATCCTCTCTTTCCATGCTGATTGATGGGGTCGAGGGAGATATTTCCACGCAGGCCACGGAGAAAGGTTATCAGTTCACCTATACTCCACGAAATGAACTGAGCGAAGGGAATCATAGCTTGACCGCCTCCATCCAGGACAACGACGGGAATCAAGCCAGTTTATCTTCGGTTTACATTGTAGATACGGTCCCTCCTGAGCTGACTGTGCATGAGTACAGGCAAATCGTTGACGATGAATCTATTACGGTGGAAGGGGTAACAAAGGATGTGACGACATCTCCTGTCACCTTGCTTGTGGGAGGGGAGGAAGCGGCTATTGATGAACACGGACAGTTCTCACATACGGTGCCGCTTCGCGTGGGGGAGAACTACATCACTGTTACCGCAACGGACAAAGCAGGTCTGTCCTCTTCTTTTCGGCTTTATGTCATACGGCTCATTACAGACCGTAGCCAGGCGGACATTGAGGAACTTCTTACGATTTTATCCAAAGAAGATCAGACAGAAGAAGAACTAATTCAGCTTGCACAGACAAGCTACAAGGGAGCATATAACGAAACTGATATAAACCGGGTTACAACGGCTGCCGAGTTCCTTTCAGATAGTTTATATTCCCGTGGGTATATAAATCCGTATGTTCCAGTCAACCCAGGGCCAGGCAGAGATTATTGGGTGAAAGAGGACAAGTCAACATTAGAGCAGTCTGAGGGATATGTTTCTAATGTTAAACGGATTCGAGAGACTTTCCCCTTTGTACCTGATCTTCCAGAAGCCCCCTCTGATATGCAGAGTTTCACCTTCCAGGAAGCGAACAATTTGGAAAAGATCCTTGTCCAAGTAGAATCCATGTTCCAATGGATGGATAAATCCTATCTCATGGCGGGAGAGGCCATGTGCGGAGAATTTTAAGAAAGGGTGTGTTTTAGTGCAAGATGCCATTATGAAAGGGATCGGGAATTCACGATACCTAAAGACAGTAGGGGAAGCCTTGTCCCTCTATCCAACCTATGAGGATTTTATGCAGGCCATGGTTACAGGGATATTTCCAGTAGACGTCAATGGGATTAATAAAGACGGTTGGACCCAGCTGGGAACCCTTCTAAACAAAGCAAACCTTCTCTCAGATACGGTGATCTCCACGCTGGGTCTTTCCACAGGAGTGAATTCAACCCCTAACGATGCGTTCAATGTCCTTGCAAATATCGGCAACGTCCATGTGTGGAGGAAGACGGTGGTTACGGAGGAGGAGATTCCGGCAGGGTATACGTTGGGACCTGTTGAATCTAACAAAGTCTTGGCGCAATCTTCCTCAAACTGGGGCAATAGTTATGCGGCTTTCACCGTTGCAAGCAGCATTACTGTTGATGATGGTGGCAACGTAACGATGAACGATACTTCGGGGGTAGAGATTTGGCAAGGCTATTTTGATCCGGATAAAGGCGAGAATAATCTTTTAGGGAAATTTATTCAATTTTCTCATGTTTCTGCCAATCACATTTCGTCTGATTTGGAAACGGGAGTATATTTCATTCCCAGTAACGCCACTTTTATCCGCGATCACAGCAGCGCCCCCTTCTATACCAAAATTTCTGCTTGCCAAAAAGTGAACGCATACCCCCTCACTCCCGCAGGCACCCACATCACCTACCTAACCTCTGTCAACCGCAATGCCTACCAGGATGGAACAGATGGATCTGAAAAACCTGCTGGGTATACATTGGGAGATGAAGTGACAGAGCGTACTTCTCTTACTAATCGAAATAGTGAACATGATAATTCTCGCTGGTTCTACTCCGATCAGGTAGACGTTTCATCTGACGGGAAAGTCTCATTAAGAGACCCGAATGAGGTTAGTTTTAATGCAGAACAATCAAACGCAGTAAATATGGCTAAATACCTTCTCGGAAAATTTATTATGACAGATTTCAGTAATACTGACTTTTCTGCAAATACTGTTTATTTTATCCCTAACGATGCATCCGTGTTAAGGGAACCGTCAGGTACAAGATATGTTTATACATCCAAGTACCAGACTGTCACTGGCTACCCCGCCATCCCCGCAGGCACCACCATTGATTATCTGGGGGTATTGGGGGATAAGACAAGCATAGAAACCGGTTCCTACGTGGGGACCGGAACGTCTGGGAGCGGAAATCCCAATACTCTTACATTTGGATTTGAACCAAAATTCGTCCATATTCAATCTTACAGTATTGGCAACGGTGATAGTACCGGATATGGTTTTGCATTTTTTCTTTCTGGGGCCCGCGGTTTTACAATAGGGCCAAGTTCGTCTAACGATTTGTTTTCCCTGAATGCCAAATTCAATAAGAATATACTATCCTGGTATCAAGACAATGAATACGCCCAACTAAATGAAAAAAAAGTGAAATATTTTTTCGCTGCATTAGGTTAAGAGAGGAGGCCAACCATGTATTACATTAACCCAACCCCCAACGAATCTGGCAACCACGGCAACCCCATGGGACAACCTTTCCCAAACTGTGTGACCCTCCCTGACGATCTCCTGAGCCCCTATCTTGCGGCAAAGGGGTTTGTGACCCTGACCGTGGAAAACGGCGCTGTGACAAGCCTGGAGACCAACCAGGAGGCGCTGGACGCCTATGAAGCAGACCACCCCGACCTCCCGCCGGAAGAGCCGGAGGAGCCCGTCACCTGGGCCGCCATGGCGGCAGCAATTCGAGAAGGAGTGAATGACGTTGACTGAAAAAGAGTTTGTTTTGGATACCCTGCGCCGGGCGGGGAAGGCTGCCGCAGTCAACTTGCAAGCAGAATCCCCCTCCATGACCGGCACGGAACTCTGTGCCACAGAGGAGTATATCCCGGACTTCCAGGCGGCCAAGGCTGCCAAAAACATGCTGGAGCGCAAGGCAGGCCAGAAAGATGGCTTTGTCTGCCGGTCCAGCGCCGGGCGGGTGGTTCGGCTCCTCCAGGTCTACGACAGTGAAATCTATCCCCAGGAGCCGGAGGAGCTGCCCGCCCAGTGGGGGTTTGTCTGGTCCACTGACCCGGACAAGGCGCTGCCCTTCCTCTCCCTCTCCACGTCCCCCTACGCCAAAGGGGACTGCTGCACCGCTGGTGGCAAAACCTGGCGCAGCAAGATCGACACCAACACCTGGTCCCCGGAGACAAACCCGGAGTTTTGGGAAGAAGTGAAAAAATAAAATGCTGCCCCATGGATGGGACAGCAAAAATTGACAATCTGCAGCGCAGCATGGTATGATGGACCTACCCCGAAAGGGGTCAGAAAGAGGCGCTGCGCAAAACGGCAGGCGGTTTAGCCACACCCTCCGAGAGGAGGTGAGGCCATGCCCATTACGATTACGTTACATATCTTTGGATATACCGTAACGATTCGCATTAAAGGCAGAAACCGCCACTCGGCCAAGTGACGGTTTCAAGGCTTTTGCTTTGATCTCTTAACTTGCACGGGCTAAACCGCTTGTAGCAGTGCCCTTTCTGTTTCCATTATACCATCCCGCCCCGGTTTGTCAAGAGAACAGGCCGGGGCTTTGCTGTGCCTGTAACGAACAGGAGAAATAGATATGGAGCAGCTTTTTACACTGGCGGGCGTTGCCTTGGGGTCCAGCGGCTTATCTGCGATTGTCGTTGCGATCCTCAATCACCACTGGGCCAAGAAAAAGAATTCGTCCGGGAAACTGGATGCGCTTGTGGAAGCACAAAAGGTATTGATGATCGATCGGGTACGATATCTCGGCTCCTCCTACATCCATGACGGGGAAATTGCCTTGGAGGATAAGGAGAATCTTGCTGAGATGTATCAAGCATACAAAGCACTGGGGGGAAACGGACATCTATCTACCGTTATGGCGGAGGTGGAACGGCTCCCCGTGGCAGAAAAGAGGTGAGAGAGATGAACGAGAAATGGAAAGCCTGGTGGAAAGCAGCTGGAATCCGTGCAATCAAGACCATGGCAGAAACTGCCATTGCCACGATTGGGGCGGCAGCGGTGCTTTCTGCGGTGGAATGGCCGGTGGTTCTGTCAGCCACCATACTGTCCGGCATACTGTCCTTGCTGGTTAGTATCAAGGGCCTGCCGGAAGTTGAGAAAGAAACCGCAAACAAAAACTAAAGACAAAGAAGGAGAATTCATATGGCAAATCGTTTTTATGAGAATCGTATGACAATTAAGGCTATCAGCGAGAAGGAGGGCGTGGACGTAGACATCGCCTCCCGCATGTATGCGCAGCAGCAGGGCTGGACCGGCTGGGAAAAGGAAATGGACGAATGGAATGATATTCAGCGTTCCTACATGAAGTCTAAGACAAAGACACTGGCAGACCTTTTTAAGTAAAAGGGGGATTCCTATGGAAGAAAAGAATGCTCCTCTGTCTGTTGTACATCCAGAAGATGATATTCCAGAATCTATGCTGGACGAGATGACCAACGGAAAAGGGGAAAATAAAGATGAGTAACAGCCCTCTTGTGACCTACACCAAATTATCCCCCAACCATTCCGGGCGGCGCAATCACGTAATTGACACCGTTTCCATTCACTGCATGGCGGGCAATGCCAGCGTAGAGACTTGTGGGGCCTTGTTTGCCGACCCGTCCCGCAAGGCCAGCAGCAATTATGGGATCGGAAGCGACGGACGGATTGCCTTATATGTAGATGAGGCAAATCGGTCCTGGTGTACTTCCAGCGCCTCCAACGATCATCGGGCCATTACCATTGAGGTGGCCAACAATGGTGGGGCGCCGGATTGGCTGGTGTCAGACAAAGCCTACGCCGCATTGCTGGACCTATTGACGGATATCTGCCGGAGAAATGGGATCAAGAAACTGCTGTGGAAAGGGGATAAAGCCCTGATCGGCCAGGTGGAACAACAGAATATGACAGTTCACCGGTGGTTTGCCGCCAAGGCATGCCCGGGAGACTATCTGTACAGCCGCCATGGCCAAATTGCCGCCGAAGTGAATCGGCGGCTGGAAGAGGAGGAGGAAACTGTGGATATTGCGAAGCTGATCGCGGAGATGACCAACGAGCAGGCTTATCAGCTGCTGCAAAAGGCGGAGCTCCACGCCAAGACCGTGGCCGAGCCCGCCTGGTCCCAACAGGAGGGACATTGGGCAAAGGCCACGGCGGAAGGGGTGGTGGACGGCACCAGCCCGGAGCGCCCCATGAAACGGGATGAAGTGATCGCGGTGTTGGGCCGGAAGGGTCTGTTATAAGCCTGAAAAAATAAGGAACGCCCTCTGGCGCTTGGCCAGAGGGCGTTCCTCATTCTAAAGGGGTTAAGGGGAATTGGGTTTTCAGAATTTCTTCCACCGCTTGGGTGAACTCTCGGTACTCGTCAATCAGGCGTCTCAGGTAGAGACGGCCGTTTTCTGTGATGGAGAAGTAAATGCGGGTCCGGTTTTCGTCAGAAAGCT
>OLOK01001189.1_pt1 | contig 22884 bp, 18 predicted proteins | sample 1672591 | NCBI WGS metagenome assembly OLOK01 (sample SAMEA3136703, study PRJEB25190) | human gut metagenome | biome: human gut; feature: human-associated habitat; material: faeces | place: Austria | collected 2013 | reverse complement strand
TAGGTGTTATATCACTACCAGTATATTCAAAAGTATCTTTAACAATAGTTACTTTATCAAGTTTAGCTTTTTTAATAGTGAATGCTACACTAAATGTTCCAGTGTAATTTGTATTAGTATCAGGAACTTTATATGTTACTGTATAAGTTCCAGCATTTGTTGGTGCTGTAGCACTATTATATGAGGTTGTTCCTGTTCCTTGATATTTTACTTCTAAATCACTAACATTTACTGTTCCAGCATTAACACTAATTGTTCCTGTTGGCATTTTAGGATTTCCATCATAAGTAAATGTTTCATTATTAGAAAGTCCTGTAATATTTACATCAGTTTTATTTACAACATGAACTGTAAAATCTTTTGATGTTTCTTTCCATTCAGGAGTATTATCGCCACCAAGATCAACTTTTACTGCTGTAACTGTCATTACAACATCTCCTGCAGTAGCTCCTGCTACAAATTCATCGTTTATATTATCATATGTAAGTGCATCTCCTGATTTAATAGTAAAATCAATGTTTCCTACATTTCCAGTTACTGATTGTTCTAAATAACCTTTTGATATAGAACCATTAACTCTTACATATTGATCTGCAATTGCTAAAGGTTGTTCTGCACTTGTTACTTCAAGCACACCATTTACATGTGTCCCAAATGTATAGTTAGAAGTAATATCTTCACCATTTCTCATTACTTTAACATTACTTACAGTATTATTTGAAGTACCTACAAATTTTTGGCTACCAGTAATTGTAACTTCTAACATATCACCTGGTAGTAATACACCATCAGTATTTGTATAAGTATTTTTTGTTAATTCAGTACCATCATATTCTTTAGTATCTGAACCAGCTGTTACAACTATTGGTGTTGTAATTGGGTTTACTGTTAATTTACCAGCAGCCTTTACTCTATTAGAATAACAATTAGTTACATCAACACCTTCTGCATTTGTTATTGTAATTTTTTCTATTGTATTATTTTCAAGAGCTGTATCTTTAACATCTCTTACTTTACCAGTAATTTCTGCAGTAACTTTATCACCATTAGGTAATTTATTATCAGCTACTGGACTAGCATTATTTGCCCATAAAACATCATAATTATTTTTTGTATGTTCTGTTCCATCATAAGTAAATGTATCATCATAGCTTTTAACTTTTACTTCTGTAGTAATTGGTATGATTTCAAAATTAACACTAGCTTCACTTGCTGTATAATTTGGATTTGTAATACTTAATGTTGCTTTATATTCTCCTACTAATGTAGGTAATTTATTTCCTATATTTACATAGTTTCCAGAACTATCTTTCTTAGAATAAGTGATTTCATAGTCATCAGCCACTAAATCATCAACGCCTGTTGCAGTTGGAATTTTAGTAGTGCCATAAACCCAAGAACTATCTAAACCACTAATACCTATTGTAATGTTTTTCTTTTCAACTTTTAATGTAACTGTTGCCGTATAATTATTTCCATCATTATCAGTTACAGTAATTGTTGCTGTATAAGTTCCAACATCAAGTCCTTCTTTTGCCTTAATTTTAAAATCAGTATTTGTTGCACCAGCGCTAACTGTTGGTTGAGTAGCTCCAATAATTTCAAATTTTGTAGGCTCTGATACTGTTACATTTTTAATTTGTAAATCATTATCGCTTATATTTTTAATTGATACACCATTAAGACTAGGCGTTTCCTTATAAGTTTCATTTATTTCTATATTATTTATTTCAAAGCCATTAACTTTTTTTATAATAATATAAGGATCACTTCCTCCTGTTGCATAAAAATTGCTTACTAAAGTATTTCTATCTGCTTCAGTTAAAACTTTATCTCCTGTTGTATAGGGTAGTTCTTGAAAGTATGCCTTAGAATTAGGATCAATTACCTCGTCTAATTTCATTTCACCCAATTTTAAATTACCTAATTTACTTGTAAGTCCTAGCACTTTCAATGACTCAAAATTAAAATTTAATTTAATATCTGAATCAGAATTTGATATAGTACCAAAAAGAACCATGCCATCATCTAATTTAAATACTGCATCTTTTACTTTTACATCAACAGTAAGATTTCTACCATTTGTATAGTAATCACTAGTAAACAATTCAATGAAACTAGTTTTTGAACTAATAATTTCATAATATCCACCATCAATAGTTAGTCCATATTTTTTTATCTCCGCATCATGATTAGTATCATAATAATTAAACAAAATATTATTTTTTGAAAGAATCTTACCAGTTTTACTACTACTACTATCCTTAATAGTTAATTTACTATTAAAGCCATAATAGTAATCGTTAATTGTTGCATCATAATCAGACATTCCATATCTAAATGTAAGACCATGTGTTCCTATATCTAATGTTCGACCATTCAATTCAAGAGTAATGTCATTTACAACATGAAATTGTAATTGGCTTGTTAAAGTAATATCTTTTGCCAATTTTATTTCATTTATTTCAGAATCAAATCCTTTTGATGCATTAATTAGTTCTTCTTCATTTTCTACTGTTATTGTTTTAGCATTTACATTAGTAGCTCCAATTAGTAAAAAACCAACTAGCATTAATAATATTGCTACTAAATATTTTGTTTTATTTTTCATAAAACCATTCTCCTTTCATTTGTTTGTTTTATTTTTAATTTTATCTTTAATTTTGTATCTTCTATAGAACATGTTCCTTCTCCTTCATATCCATAAGCATTTTTCACAATTTTATACTCCACTTTTATTTTAAACATATTTCTAAAATATTAAAAACTTTTTATTTTTTTAGAAAGTCTTTAAAGTCTAATTTGTTTGAGATTCCAGTGACTTTTGTGTTGTTTGCACCTTCCATTGTAGAATTATCAAGCCTTCTTCGTTTTGTAACAAATTTATCATATTCTCTTAAATTTGTCATGTTTGTTTTTGTTTCTGTTTCATGGCTATGTCTTGCACCACTATTTCTATATCTTGAATGCATTATCCAGAAATATATAATACCACTTAATAGAAATAGCCATGGCCAATTATTATCATCTGTTTTTGTAAATATCATTGCAATTATACCTAATATTTCAACAAGTGCTGAAATCAATACAAGTTTTGGCATATGTATTGGAACACTTCCCATTGTTTCCTTTGTTCTTGCGTTTACAGCTACATAATGAAGTAAACTCTTATTTCCTTTTTTTTGTTGATAGCTGTAAAGCCATACTGGTAAATATGCAGATTTCCATTGTTGCCCTTTCACTTCTAAATTTTCAGAATCCCATCTAACACCACGGTCATAAAATTCCAAAGTTTTATTAGCTGCAGTTCTTGCTACATCTTTTGATTGCTCTTGAACTAAACCTTTTAATTCTTCTACATTAGTATCTCTTTTTTCTGATGTGTATCCTTTTATATAGTTTGCATCCCATTTTACACAGTTTTCTGTGTCAAATGGCATTATTGAATTGATAATATTATTTGTTTTATCTCTAGCTCCTGTGTTTAATTTATCTTTACTTGATTCTACAGTTAAGCCTTCTATGGTTAAATCGAATTCTCTTTCTACATCATATAGGTCTGCATCATAGTATGTATCATAATCATCGCCATTTTTTTCTGTCCATCTTCTTGTTTCATGCTCTCCTTGACCTTTTAAATTTACATGTGTATTTGCATCAACTATCATGTATGGTAAATATACTCCCATTACGTTGTCTGTTGTAAATTCTCTTCTAAACATTGGATGTGCAAAGAATTTTCTTTTACCAACAAATTTTTCTATTGCTTTTTTGGCTTCTTTTTTAGGAATGCTAAATGGCAATACTGTATCTGGTATTGCACCATTTGGTATTTGTTGATTTACAGATAATGTGTTTCTACACCAGTGACATCTAGCTTGTGTTGCTTTGGCAGTATCTACTACTACCTCCGCACCACAACTACTACATTTAAATGTTACCATAGCATTTGTATCTGCTATTATATTTGTAGCACCTGAACCTACTATTTCTCCCTCTAATTTACTTATATCTTTTTCCATTGTGTCCAACTTTTCTGGTTCAAATTCGTGTCTACAAAAATTACATCTTAATTTTCCGTTTTTTGAATTTAAAGAAATATCTGTTGCTCCACATTTAGGACATTTGTTTTGTCCATCTTTTGCATCTGCATCTGTTTTTATAACAGTCGCATTATTTTCTTGTACTTTAGATGCTTCTTCTTGGTTTTCAACTACTTTTTCATTTTCATTCATTTATTAAACCCCCAAAAGTTTTTTCTTTGCTTCATCAAATTCTTCTTGAGAAATAACTCCATCATCCAATAATTTTTTTAATTTTGCTAATTTTTCATAAGGATCTTCTTGTGGCTGTGTTTGTTGTTGAGGTTGTTGATTAACTGGTTGTTGAAATCCTCCCATAACATTTCCGGTAGCATTCATGCCCATTCCCATAAATGCCATTCCTGCTCCTCCACCATTTTCTCCAGCAGCTTGAAAACCACGAGCAACTGATTGTTGCATAAATGAATTTCCTCTTGCACCTGATAATGCATCTGCTTTTTTCACATCGCTTAATAATTTCTTTGTGTCTTCATCGTATTCAATTGCTGTTATTGCAACTTTTACTATTTCCAATCCTCTTCCAGATTTCCAAGTATATCCTTCTTCTACTGCTTGTGATAAACTTTGAGCAAATCCTATCTGGTCACCTTGTATTTTTGATATACGGTTTCCTCTACTTGGGTCATTTGTATAATTTGAAAATGCTGCCGATAAGCTTCCTACTACTTCATTAAATAATTGTTCACCTGCTGGATTATCCATATCAGCAAAATCAAATACTTCTGCACCTGGTCTTAAATATTCCATTGGAACAAAGTTTTTTGCAAATAGTATTGGATCTACTATTTTCATTGTATATGTTCCTCTTGTTATAGCTCCAACCTGTGTTCCTAAAAACGCATCATCCCAATAAATTTCAGCTTGTGTTCCAAATCTATTTCCTGGTATTTCTTTTAGATTTACATATATAACAGTTTGCTCTCCACCTGGTGTTCCACCAAATTTGAATCTCTCCCAAGATGTTTTTAGTGTTGATGAAAAGAATCCATCTCCTGCTAAAAATGATTGTGAATTTTGATCATCTGATGAATATATAAAACCACCTGGTTCTGTTACACATCCTGTTATTGCTCCATCTTGGAATGTAAGTAATGCTGTTCCTTCAGGTACTACTATTTTACTGCCATTTGTTATTATGTTTTCTGATCCTTTTGTATTTGATCCTCTTCCACTGTCTGTTCCTCTTCTTTCAGCTCCAAAAATTGCTGCTGTTGCTGGCACATCACTTCTTGGTACAATAAAATCCTTCCATTGATCTGCAAATGTTCCTCCTAATGCTCCTGTAAATGCTTTAATAAATCCCATATTTAATTCCTCTCTTTCTATTCTTATATTATATTAATCTTGAGTTGTAAAGTTATTTAATACATTATTAACTAACTTTTCTCCAAGACTATCATCAACCCCAACATACTGAATATATAGAAAATCATATACTTTTCCATCTTTTTCAAAATAACCTGCTATCCAAGTTTTGTATTTTTCTGGTGATGAACTTTCTCCTATTGCGTGTCTTGATACATCTACTTTAACTTTTTGTCCAAATAATGTATAATCTTCAAATTTCTTTTTGAATGTTTTTTCTTGGTATGCAAGACATGTATCTAAATCTTTGTAGTTTCCTTCATTTCCATAATATGTTAGTCTGAAAGAGGCTCCTTCTCCTTTGTATTTATTTACTTCTTTTAAGGCATATATGCTTGTTACACCATTTGTATCTGGATATTGATTAACATAATACTTACTTTCATCCGGATTTTCTAGGTTTTTTACTATTAATTTATGGTTTGATGATATTATTCCATCAACTTTTTTACCTTCTATCTTATCATTTAATGTCATAGAACTTAAGATATTTTTTAATTCTTCTGTTTTTGCAAATTCTGTTACATCTAAATTTGCTCCATTATTTTTGTTTTTACTTATTTTGACTATAACTTGTAAGCAACTACCTTCTTCATTTTTGTTTAATAAGCTTACTCCATAATAGTTGAATTTATCATAATACTCATATCCACCTAATTTAGTATAATTTGTTTCCGCATAATTTTCTTGGCTAGACTTATTCTCTTTTTCTTTTTTCATTGAACTTTCATATGTTTTTGAAAAATTAAATGAAATTTTGATATTTTTTTCTTCGTTTATAAGTTTACCTGCTACATATGGTGTGTTTTTTAAATCTGCTTCGAATTTATATCCTGCATCTTTTGGATATTTAATTGTAAATTCAAAAGGAGCATATTCATCAACTAATTTTGCTGTTTCTTTGTTTTCATCTTCTTTGTTTTTACCACAACCTGTTAGTATTAAGCATAAGGTAATTAAAATTGCTAATACTGAAAGAATTATTTTTTTATTCATTTTATTTCCTCCTAAAATATACGTTTGTACAAGTTTTTTTGATAGCTTTTAATATTCTATTTTTTTATAACTTTTCCACCACCTTTTTTATAATAATTTCAAATTAAAAACTAATATATTGATATGTCTTTTACTAAGTTTTTATAGTCAGTAAATGTAAATTTTCCATCCATACCACTAATCATTAGTGGTATTGTAAATTTTGTATCGCCAAATTCATATTCTACACCAACTCTTGGAAACACTTCTGTACATTGTGTTTTTATGAATAGTGGTGTTCCTACTGCTTCTAATAATAATTCTTCAGAATATAGTTCTCCATTTTCTGATACATTATATTTCCAAATTCTTAATGTGGCATCTAAACTTTTTGGAATGACTATAAATTGATATTCATCTCCTTCTACAACAGTTGTTAAAGATTCATATTCAATATCAGAATTAAAGTATTTTTCTTTAATTTGTGCTTCTTTTCCCTTTTCTATATATCCTATTGCAATACATTCATTATTTTTAAAATTAACTTTTGTTGATAAGTTATCTAAAAATATTCCCTTAAAGAAATTTGCCATTCTTTCTGTTGGACTTGATGCAATTCCTGTTTCTGCATCAAGAGTGTATTCTGCCACTAATTCTGTATTATGATATATTGTTACATATATTATATTGGGTCCTACTTCTGTACAAGTTACATTATCTGGTTTATAACCATAATGTTCTTCATAAAAGACAGATATTACTTTTCTCCATTCTTCTAAACTAATATTCTTAATATTTTCTGGTATTTGATTTTCAACATTTTTAGAATTGTTTTCATTTTTTTCTGTCATATTAATATTTGTATTATTATCTTTATTAATTATTTTAGTATAGATAAAATATCCACTTATCATTAATACTGCTGTTAAAACTGCTGTAATTGCAATTGTTATAACTGTTTTTTTCAAGAGCAACCTCCTTATATTCATTTTTCCATCATTAATATAATTATAAGAGTTTTATAACATAAAATTACTTAAATTACTATTGTACTTTTGGTGCAATTTTTCATTAAATTTTGCACTAAAAGTGCAAAAACACCAAAAGTTATTTATTTTTTCACTTTTTTATGATACAATATATTTTGATGTGAGTAAGTTAGGAGGTTTCTGTTTTGTATAATATTATTGTAATTGATGACCATAAAATGTTAAGAGAAATGATTTCTGAAACATTAAATACAAGAGGTTTTAATGTTATCGCTTCTAGTGGAGATGCAAAAGACTCTGTATCTTTATGTGAAAAATTTAAACCTGATTTAATTTTAATGGATATTTGTACTGAAAACAATTCAAGTGGATTAGCATATTCAAAAATAATAAAAGAGAACTTTCCAAGTGTGAAAATTATTCTTATGACAGGTGTACCAGATTTAACATTTATAGACAAGGCAAAAGCTAATAATGTTGATAGCTTTATTTATAAAAATATTAGTAGTGATTCTCTCATAACTACTATCCAAAACACTATTGATGGCTATTCTTTGTATCCAAGTTCTAATAGTCCTAAATCCAATATTCCTGATGTTTTAAGGGATCTAACAGATACTGAATTAGGTGTTCTAACTGAGTATTGTAAAACATTAGATAGAGATGAAGTTGTAAAAAAACTTGGAATATCTGTAAGAACCCTAAAATCACATATTTCATCTATTTATGAAAAAACTGGTTATAATAATTTAGCAAAACTTGCAATATATTGTGTGGGTAATGGTTTAATAGTTCCAAACCTTGAAACACCGAATGAGTAAAAGAATAACTGCTATTTCAATGTTAGCAGTTATTTTTTATTGATATATTTACCGAAAACTCTGGAACTGTTGAAATATAGAACATTCCTCCTAGTTTTTTTACTTTTCTTCTCATATCTTTTATTCCCTGATTTTCTGTAATAAATTCGCTTGGCTTTCTACCATCATTTGTTATTATCATATATGTTTCTTCTAGTGTTTCCTTTATATTTACAAATACTTTTGAACTTCCTGCATGTCTTATTGCATTTGTAGTTGCCTCTCTAATTATTTCAAAAAACACTTTTGCAGTTTCTTTATTTTGTGGTAGTTTGCCATCTATAATAATGTCTGTTCCATTTTTCTTATGTATTTTTATTAAATTTTCTAAATTTGTATTTGTGTCGTCTGTATCTTCAATATCTATGAACATTTTTTGTATCATAAATTTTATTTCTTCAAAATTTTCTTGACTTATATTTTCTCTATTTAAATATTGTTGTAATATAGAAAGATTTTGCCCTAATATATCGTGATATTTGTTTTTTAGTTTTAGTAGATTCTTTTCCTTTTCTAATTCTTCTATATTGTCAATACTTAATAATATTTTTTTATTATTCTCTTTTAACTTTTTATTTTGCTCATTTAACTTTTGGTGTAATTTATATTCTTCTGTTATATCAAATGTAATTATTTCATTATTATTTATCACAAAAACATAATATTTATCTTCTACTTTTACACAATAATTTTTATCTAGCTGGTCTATACTTTGTTTTATTATATTTGTTATATAGTCTTTTTTTATGTTTAATTTATTTAATATTTCATACATTTTATTGTTTATTAATTTTGCTTTCTTGCCTTTTAATACAAGAATACCAAACTCACATTCATCAATAACTTTTTTTATTGAGAAATCTGTAATAGTTTCTTTTTTGTAATATCTAAAATACATATATATAAGTGAAATAATTTCGTATATTATGCCTAGCAATGCAATTATAAATAAGCTATTTCTTGATATGCTTTCTTGCATAAACAATGCTATAAGTATTGTTATAGAAACAATATATTCTAGTGTATAATCTGTTATATTTTTATTTATTATTCCTTTTTTTAGTATGATTTTTAGAATCTGCCATACTAACAAAAGACACAGTATTCCTATAATTGCTATCATAATACTAATTTTCTCCTCTTAAAATTTTCAATTTTATAGTTGTTCCATCTTCATCTATTATTTGCTCAATTTTCAATAATTTTTCTAATTGTAATTTTTCTATTTCTTTTTTGAAGTTCTTATGTTTGCCATCAAATAAATATTTTATTTCTGTATATGAATTGTTTACTTGTATATATAGAATAAAATTAGTTTCTCTAAATTTCATTATTGTTTCAAATATGATCTCATAAATATTGGCTGTTTCTCCACTACTTATCTCAAAATTATTTGTTTTCAAAACTCCATTTATTCCTAGTGCTTGTGCTTCTATTAACATTTCATTTATGATTATTTCTAGTCTTTTATTATCATATTTTTCTTTGTTATAGCTTGATATTACTAAACTACTCATTCTTTTACAATAATTTAGTAGTAGTTTTATATTTTGCATTTTATCTATGTCTGTTATCTTCATTTCTTTTATTAGTTCATTTATTAAGTTTCTTTTCTGCTCTATTTTTTCATCTAGTAACTCTATAATTTCACCTTTTAATCTAGTTTCGTATATTTCTGTTGCAATCTTTCTTTGTTTTTGTAATATTATCTCTTGTTCTATAAGCTCTTGCTGTATTAATTTCAATTCGTTTTCATATTCGTTTATTTTACTAAAATCTTTTTCTTCTATTGAGTAGCCACCACTTATAGCCTTAACATTTTTTACAATGTTGTTATCTTTATATGTATTTTTTACTTCATTATCTTTTATATCATTTATTATATTTTCTTTTAGATTTATGGAATGATTTGTTGCAATTCTAGTCTTTCCATCTTTTGATATGATTTCTAATGGCAAATTTGAATTTTTAAATATTTTCTTATATCTAAAATTATTTGGTATCAAATTAAAGTCAAGCATCATTTCTAATCCCACACAAAATAATGTTCCTATTATTACTGACATATTTGTTTTTCTTATTACTGGAACATTTTTTATATATAAAATTGTATATACTAAACCAATTAAAATAATTATTGATATTGAAATTATGTTTTTGTACCCTTTATTTTTGCTTGATTTTATTAGATTTATTATTGCTACTACTATTAAGCATAGAATCCAAGCAACTATTACGAAATAACCTATATTATGATTATAATCATTAATATTGCTTTTTATTTTGAATACAATATTGTGTAAACTATTTGTAATTACTAATAAGAATAGTATTGTTGATATAATTATTGTGGCAATTCTTGTTTTTTTATTCTTACTGTTTATTAAATAACTACTACAATTATAATAAAATGTTGGAATCAGCAATAGTGGTATGTAATACAAATACCACAGTATTTCTGTTGCATACCCTGTTGTATATGTTTTAAGCATTCTTACTACCATCCAAAATGCTAATAGCACACCTATTGATAATACATATTTCTTTAGTGTTTTATCAAATATTCTTATATATAATAGTGTTATCCATATTGTATATATTGCTAATGCTAATACGGTTTGTTGAGTCTGTGTCATATTTACCCCTTTTTATTTTGCTATAAATTTTATTTTTCTACAATATAATAACATAATAGCAGATTTTCTATTTTTTTTCAACATAAAGCAAAATACTAGCCTTTTATAGCTAGCATTTTATGACTTTCATTTGCATTAAAAAGTTCTCCTTATTATTTAAATTCTTTTTCATATGGTAAAAAATCTTAATCGATTTAATCGATTATAATTTAATGACTTTATTTTTCTTTAATAGCATGTAACACTATTCTGTACTTATTGTTATTTGTTTTATCTTTATACCTTTTAAAGATTTTGATTCCAGAATATATTAATATAGAAAGTAAAATTATATATAGAATAAGATTTAAAATTGCTTCCTTATATTTTTTATTCCTTTTTCTTCCCATTATTTACATTATCCTTTCGTATATAAAGGCTAGCCAATAACTCCAGCTAGCCTTCATATATTGCCTCACTATTCTCTTACTTTTTTCTGTTTACTACTGTTAATGTTCCAATAGTTGCTATAGAAGCTACAAATAGCATTACACTTGTTGCTATAATTCCATATTGGCTTAAATGTGATGTTTCAAATACTATGTATCCATCTTCTACTGTTGCTGGCAAAGTTTCTTTTATTTCATTATCTGAAATATATACTACTTCATATTTGTTAAATCCTTTTAGGTCTTCTGGTAATGCGACTCTTATTTTCATTTTACTATCACTAATTCTAACAACTTCACCATTTTCTAATATATTAATATCTACCACATATTTAACATTTTTGTCTGTTAAATCTTTTTTTACTTCTACAGGTTTAATATCTAGTTTGTAGTTTTTATTAACTTCTTTAGTAAATTCAATTTTTGCTTTTGTTTTCCCTGTACTTTGAATTTCTTTTACTGTTTCCTTAACTGGTTGCTCAGGTTTTGTAGGTGTAGGAGTTATTGTTATTTTGGTTGTAACACTAAATGACTGTTCATCATAAGAACTTCCACATACATATCCAACTTCTTGTCCATTAATTTTTAATTTGGTATTTTGTCCAAAAAACCACTTTTCTCCACCTTCAGCTGTAGTTACTAAAGCTAATTCATAAGTATATGTTTTGTCTTTATCAAATGCTGTTATTAGTTTTCCTCCTAAGTAATCAATGTGATCTACATCATTAAACCAATCTACTGAAGTTATTCCAGCATCATTAGTTCTCCATAATTCAAATACAAACTTATATCTATTATCTGAAATTGTTCCAGTAAATACTGGTTTATCACCGTCATTGAATTTTAAGGTTACATTATTAATCTCAACAACATCAATTTCTTGTTTTTGTATAGGTTTAGTTGGTTTTATTGTCTTTATCGCTGGAACAAATATTGACTTTTTATCTTGTCCAACACTCATTGTATTTACTTTTTCACCATTTACATAAACTTCTGTATTATCAGCAAATGTATATCCGTCTCTTGCCTTCAAAGATATAGTATACATATAACTCTTTCCTTCTTCAAAAGTAGTTATTTTTTTATCTTGTGCTAAAGCGTTATTTTTATCATCATCAGAATACCAAAACTTAATTGGAACAAGTTCTCCATTTTCAGCAGTTTCCATCTCCTCCCAATATTCGTATTCTATATCATAGTAATATGCGGTGTCACCACTTCTTATAGCATAAGATTCTGGTTTATCTCCTGCATTATAATTAAATTTTACAGCATTAATTTCAACTTTACCAATTTCTGTTGTTGCAAATACTGTTATTGGTGCAATACACATTGCAACCAAGAGCATTAACATAGTTATAATAAATATCCTACTTTTTTTCATTTTACTCCTCCTTCTTAAATTTCACAAAATAAAAAGACACCAATTTTTATTTTTGATGTCTTTAAAGGTGGTATGTGGAAACATATTTCCTACTAACCACATTAAATTTAATTTTTATAAATTTTAATCAATTTTATCATTTTTTAAGTCTATTTTAGGTGTTTTTTTGATACCTCAGGAACATATCGTTTTTGTTTATTTTTCAATGTTTTTCTTTAATTCTAAAACACATACGCACTCCACGTGGCTTGTAAAGGGGAACATATCAACTGGTTGAATTTTCATAATATCATAGTCACATTCCATAGCTTTTAAATCTCTAACCATTGTGGCAGGATTGCAACTAATATAAACCAATTTTTTAGGTTTAACTGCTAAAATATTTTGTATAGTATTAACATCAAGACCTCTTCTTGGTGGATCAACAAAAATTACATTTGGATAATCGCTTTTAGTTCTCATAACATTTTCAAATACTTTTTCTACATCTCCACATATAAACTCTATATTTTTAATATCATTTAATTTGGCATTTTGTTTTGCATCTTCAATTGCTTGCTCTACAATTTCAATTCCATATACTTTTTTTACAAATTTAGAAGCAAAAATTCCAATTGTTCCAATGCCACAATACAAATCATATAAAATATCATCTTTGCTAAGTTCCGCAAGTTCGATTGCCGTATTATACAACACCTCTGTTTGAACTGGATTGACTTGATAAAATGACATTGGTGATATCTTAAATGTATAATCTCCTAAAATATCATAAATATATCCATCACCATGAATTACAATATTTTGTTGTCCCAAAATAACATTGGTATTTTTCATATTCATGTTTTTTATAATAGTTTTTACGTTAAATTCTTTAACCAACAAGTCAACAAGCTCATTTTCAAATGGAAGTTTATTACCATTAATTACTAAAATGCACATAATTTCATGTGTACGAATTCCAACTTTAATTACAATATGTCTTAATAACCCTTTTTTAGTTTGTTCATTGTACACTGGAATTTTCTTTATGCTAATAAATTTATAAATTGCAAATGCTATTTTTTCTGATATTGGATTTTGTATAAAACATTCTTTCATTGGTATAACTTCATGTGTTCTTTTTGCATATATTCCAATTACTGGTTCGTTATTTTTATTAAGTCCAATTGGATACTGTGCTTTGTTTCTATAATAATATGGATTTCCCATTCCAATTGGCTGTTTTACGTCTATTTTAACACTTAAATTTTTATTTACAAGATTTTGAACTATCTTTTTCTTTAAATTTAAAGTTTCTTCATATTTTATATGTCTTAAACTGCATCCGCCACATCTTTTATATGTAAGACAATCCACATCTTCTCTATTTTTTGATTTTTTAATAATTTCAAGTAGCTTGCCAAAAGCATATGAAGATGTAACTTTTACAATTAGAATCTTACACTTTTCTCCTTTAATAGCGCCTTCAATAAAAATAGTAAAACCATCTATTTTAGCAATTCCTTCACCTTCAAAACCTTGATCAACAATCTCTACTATATATTCACTATTCTTTTCTACTGGACTTCTCATTTGTCTTTCTCCCTTAAATATTTTTCTTGATTTCCTTTATTTGTCTGCTTTTTTCTCTTTCCTCTTTTTCTTTACTTTGCTTTTTATCCATTTCCACTAAGTCAGATAAATTAAACTTATTTAATAATTCTTCTCCATTATCTAATCCTAAGTCATTAAAATACTTTTCTTTCATAACTTTTCGCATCCTTTCACATATAGCTTTAATTTACTATATTATACTCTCTTTTTCTATATAAAAACACTATAATTTAAATTTAATTTTTACAAAGTTTATTTGTAAAAAAATAAAAAGTACTTTATAATGAGCTGCAACTATCCAGTTGTAATTCAAAATAAAGCACTTTCTAAAGGCAGTTATTATTTAATAATAATAATCTTGTTGCCACAATCTACTTGCTTCCACTCTACGTAGTGTCCAGAGTCTGATAACTTTAAAGCAAAGTCGAAGAGCTTTTCTACATTGCAAGATGTTATTGTCAAATTCCTACCTTCTTTTGCAATACGAACAATGTTCTGTACCGCTGACGCTGTAGCCATTGGACTACACACCTCCTTAAATTATAGTACTTTATATTATACCACAAATTATTATAAAAGTAAATCAATTTTTAAAAATTGATTTACTCATTAACTTTTCGTTATTTACTTTTATCTAAATCCTCCGCCAGATGAGCCACCGGAAGATTCTCCACCACTACTGTAGCTACTTCCACCGCCACCACTATCGCGGTAACTTGTACTGCTGCTAGCTCTTTCTCTTCTTCTACCCGCTTCTATAGCATTATATCCAATTTCAGCTATACCTCTAATTGCAATAGTTGTATTTTCAATATCTAATTTAGAAACTTTATTAAAGTCTGGATAAACTTTGCTAAATTGCTTTTCAACTTTTTCGGCAATTCCTAATAGTTCAGCAAATATTAAATATTCATCCCATATATGGACTTCAAAATATTCTCTTTCTGGCATTATACTAAAGTCCAATAAAAATTTCATCAATCCTTTTAAATGCATAGCATCATCTTGTAGTTCTTTGCCAACATTTTTAACTTTAATTATTTTAGTTTTTCCAAACAAGCCTTTACATTCTTTAGAACTTTGTGTAATTAATCCCTGTTGCTCTAATTTAAGTTGTTCAATTCCAATTATTTTTGAGAACCATGTATCTAATTCATCATAATTATTTTTACACCACTTTTTGAATTCATTTGACTCTAATATTCTATTTTTTCCTGATGCATCAATTAGAATTTGTAATAATCTATTTTCTATTTCATTAGGAACATCTTGTACATTATTAAAATCTATGGCATAATTATTGTTTTTAATATCGAATAGACCTTTTTTTGCTTTTGATACAGTCACAATACCTTGTTTAATCCATTTCAATAAAATAGCTCCAACAATTCCTTGTTTTAACTCACTTACTGGAACTATATTATATTGATATGCTACCCAGTATGCTCTTTCTAAATCCTTATCACATGGTACCTCACGCCAATACTCAATTTCATTATTGGGTGGTAATTTGTTTCCTATAGGTCCAAAATCTAAATATCCTGAGGAATTATTATTTGATACCTTTCCCATTACAATAATAGTAATCACTACTAGCACGATTAAAATTAATCCCGGAGCCAAAGTAAATACTAAAGATACTATTAACCCCATAACAGATGAGAACATTCTTGATGAACCATTCAAGTTTTCCGTCTTTTTCACGCTTTTAAATGCTGATTCATATATATCATCAAATGATTCACTGGATTTATTACTATCACCCAAATTAAATACATTATTTTCCAGTTTAACCAATGCAACCATATATTGTGATGATGATAGCTCTCCATTCGAGTCCATAACTATAGTTCCGTTTACAAAATTTATATTTCCATTATTTCCAAATGCCCAGATTTTAGAGTTTTCATAAGAAAAATCAATTTTATCTGAATGTATCGTGATTTTTGCTTTGCCAATTTCCTGTTTTAAATTTAGAAAATTAAAATAAATTCCTTGTATATCTGTATATTGGGTAACAAAATTTTCTATATTATATTTCAAAGTGTATGTTCTATGTCCATATTCAGAAATCCCCCAACATAATTCTAATCCGTTGCTCACATAATTGATACCACTTTTATATGCTTTTGAATCAAAGTTTGCTTTTGTATTCCACTTTTGCAACGCTGTATACTCTTTACCATTTTCATCTATAACACTAAAATTTGATATTGTGGCATTTCCTAGTTTGCTAAATGCTCTATATCCTTCAGTTCCACTAGTTAAATTTGCATCCCATACTTCTGTAATATTAGCATTGCCATTTTCATCAATATTAACGTCCATATCAATTCTGTTAATAGTATTTGCATTTACTTTTCCGAGTAATAGTCAAAAACAAAAATATGAAAAGAGAAGCAAATAATAACTTATAAAATACTTTCTTCATAATGGTTCTCCCTGTATCTTATATATAATTTTTTCATATGCTTTAAAATTGAATTCTAACATTATCCTTTTCATTCGAATTTGCTTCGAAAAATTGTTCTTGTTTAAATCCTAATAATCCAGCAATTACAACAGTTGGAAATGTTTCTATTTCATTTTTATATTTTAAAACAGTGTCATTATAAAATTGTCTTGAATATGAAATTTTATCTTCAACATCTTTTAAGTTTTCTTGCAAAACTTTAAAATTATTGTCGGCTTTTAATTCCGGATATGCCTCACTTAATGCAAATAATCTATTTAAAGCTCCAGTTAGTTCTTCATTTGCTTTCATTTCGTCTTTTGGTGCTTTAGCACTAATGGCTGAATTCCTTGCATTAATTACTGTCTCTAATGTTTCTTTTTCATGTTTAGTATACCCTTTTACAGCTTCTACAATATTTGGTATTAAATCAAATCTTTTCTTAAGTTGAACATCAACTTGGCTCCATTGATCCTTAACATTATTTCTTAGTTTCACCAATTTGTTATATGTTTTTATTATCCAAAGTAGTAATATAACTATTAAAACAATTAAACTAATCAATCCAATTATAGCAAATTTCCCCATCTGAAATTTTCCACCTTTCTATCGTTTATATATTCTTTTTAACACTAATTTTATTTAAAAGATATTACCTCTTCACACATATTTTTAATCCACGAGTCCACATCTGATTGAGTTGGATCGATACCTTCAGCCAAACTAGTTACTTCATATATAGTTCCATCAATTTCGAATAATATTCCTACATATTTTCCTTTAAATGGGTATTTATCAGTACCATAAATTATATAAATATCTCTATTCATGTATTTATATTCTTTTAATCCTAAATATGATTGATTTAATAAAGTTGAAGAAACAGAGTCAAAATCTTCATTTTTATTACATTCCAAAATTTCTACAGAATTGTTTCTAGAATTACACGTAAAAATTATTGTATCTTTTTGCTTGTTTGCTCCTGTTACTCCTGAATTCCAATCTGTCATTTTCATACTGCTCATAAGAACTGTAGTATTATCGTCTAATTTAATGTCATCTTGATTAACTTTAAAAGTAGCATACTTCATATACGATTGATCTTGCATTTTTTCTAAAGAAATAAGTGATGTTACTTTATCAGCTAATTCTTTTAAATCTTTTACTTCTATTTCAGTATTACTGTTAGATGATTTAGATGGATATGTGATTTGTAAGCAATAATCTGAATTAATAGGATAATAAGAATTAATATATGCATAAGAATGCTTTTCATTATCTTCATAAGATACTGTCTTCCAACTTCCTTCGGCTAATTCTACACCTTTAGGATTGTCGTCAACGGATAATTCTATATTATAAAATTCTAAATTATTTCCAAGAACATAAAATTCCATTTCGTCGCTATTTTCGCTAATTGGTCGTATTCTTTTAGGTATTAAGAAATTATTATCTTTTACAGTTAATGAATAATAGTCTTTTCCAGAATTAGATGATTTATAACCAATTTTAATATTCTCTGTAAAACCTACTGGTCGTATTTTTAGTTTTCCGGTTGTATTTCCAATTCTGCCCTCCCATCCTAAATCAAATATTTCTTTATTTGTACGCACATAATAATCTCCTATGCTCCATTGTTTATTAACAGAATTCCACCATTCATCTGAGATCTTATTTATATCATATATAAATTTAAAACTCTCCGATGTCTCTTTTGATTCATTATTAGATACATTAGACTCATTATTAGATGAATCAGTTTTATCGTTTCCACATCCTGTTATTGTAAATAAACTCATTAATAAGATTGCAATAAGAAGACTGTTTATAATTTTCCTTTTCATTTTATTTCCTCCCTTTTTCTAATTATATACTACAATAAATGTTACCATATTAATTTATATCTTTCAATATATATCTTCTATTTTTGTACTTGTAATTTATGTAAAATATAACTTAACATACTAAAATGTTATTTAGTTACAGTTCTGTTGCTACATAAGTATACCTAAATTTTTCCTTCTTCAATATCTTTTATCAGCATTTCTTTCACTTCTGTAGGAAGTAGCATAATATCTTTCACTTTATCTTTTGCAATTATTTCTGGAGTATAAGTTCCTCTATCTATATATTTTGGATCTCCTGAAAACTCTGGTCCTTGTCCTGTCCCTAGTTTTCCAGAAACATATTCACATAAAAAAAAATGTTCTTCAGCTTTATCGTTTTGAATTGTATATAATTCTTTAATAACTTTTACATCAATTCCAAATTCTTCTTTTATTTCTCTTATTGTTCCCTCTTCAAAGCTTTCATTTCCTTCTCTTCCTCCTCCAGGAAATACATAATAATTTCCTATAGGATGGTTTTTTACATTTTGCCTATGCATAAAGGCAAATCCATTTCCCATAGGTATTAAACCTGCTAATCTTATTCTCATTTTTTCCCTCCATTCTAATTATTTTTTTATTCAACTTTTACTTGCTCATTGCCAACTATTTCCTTTAATTCTTTTAAAACTTTATCACTTAAGAAAATTCCTCCAGCTGCATCTTTCTTTTCTCCATTTATAATATAAACCTGTATATTATTTTTTTCACCTGAGAAAAATCTAAGTAACCCTCTTAATCTGTTTTTATTATTTTCTTCCAAATTTGTTATATCTAAATTTAGCGATTTATTTTTCGCAGCTCCAAATTCCTTTATACTACTTGCTACAATTTTAGCATCATCATCTTCTCTTATGCTTAATCTTCCTTCTACTAATACTATACTATCTTCTACTAATATATTAGAGCAAGATTGATAACAATTTTCAAATATTATGACTTCAAAACTTCCATACAAATCTTCTATTGTTATAAATGCCATTAATTTATTTGTTTTTGTATACTTTTTCTTAACACTACTAATTATTCCTGCTATTTTAATATTTTGTCCATCTTGAAATAATGATTTTTCATTATTTATCATTGCATTTTGTGCTTCTTTCATTTGCATAGAATTAATAGTAGACTGTCTTTTTATTTCATCTTGTATATTATCTAATGGATGCCCCGAAATATACAACCCCAGCATTTCTTTTTCCATTGATAATAGTTCTTTTTCCGAATATTCTTTTAATGTAGTATAATTATATTTCATTTTTTCAATTTCGTTTTCACCTTGACCGTTAGTGGTTCCCAAGTCAAACATAGTGATTTGCCCTTTTAAACTTTTTTTTGAAGTATCTAATATACTATCAACTATATCTTCAAATGAAGCCATAAGTGTACTTCTAGTTTGTTCAAATTCATCAAATGCCCCTGCTTTAATTAAACTCTCTATGCATTTTTTATTTACCGCTTCATTTTCCATTCTTTCACAGAAGTCTGAAAAGCTTTCAAATTTACCATTTTTTTCTCTATTTGCTACAATTTGATCTACAACTTGCGTTCCAACGTTTTTTATACTTCCTAAACCAAAACGTATTTTTCCATTATCTACAGTAAATTTTGTAAAACTTTTATTTATATCAGGTCTTAAAATTTGTATATTCATTCTTTTACATTCATTAATATACATTGGCACTTTATCTAAATTTCCCAAGAAACTATTTAATGTAGCTGCCATGAATTCTTCTGGATAGTATGCTTTTAAATATGCTGTTCTGTATGATACTACTGCATATGCCGCTGCATGTGATTTATTAAATGCATATTTAGCAAATTCAGCCATTTCATCAAAAATTTTGTTAGCAGATGCTTCATCTATTCCATTTCGAATACACCCTGGAATAATAACATTTCCTTGCTTATCTGTTTGTCCATGTATGAAATATTCTCTTTCTTTTGCCATCACATCCAATTTTTTCTTTCCCATTGCACGCCTTACCAAATCTGCTCTTCCGAAGTGAATAGCCTGCCAAATCTCTAACAATTTGCATAACTTGCTCTTGATATACCATACATCCATATGTTACTTTAAGTATTGGTTTTAATGCCGGATGAGTATATACAGCATGTTCTGGATCTTGTTTATTTGCAATATACCTTGGAATTTGATCCATAGGTCCAGGACGATATAGTGAAACACCAGCTATAATATCTTCCAAGCAGTCAGCCTTTAATTCTTTCATAAAGTTTGTCATTCCTTGGCTTTCAAATTGAAATATTCCGATGCTATCTCCATCTTGCCATAATTTGTATACTTTTGGGTCATTCATGTCTTTATCAAATTCCACATTAATTCCTTTAGTTTGCTTTACTAGATTTATTGTATCTTGAATTACTGTTAATGTACGAAGTCCTAAGAAATCCATTTTTAAAAGTCCTAATTCTTCTAGAGTAGTCATTATATATTGTGTAGAAATTGTTCCATCACGTACATATAAAGGTACATATGTATCTACAGGTTCTTTTGTAATTACTATTCCGCATGCGTGTGTTGAAGCTTGTCTAGGAAGTCCTTCTAAAGCCATTGCTATATCTAATAATTTTTTAACTCTATCATCATTTTCGTAAATATCTCTTAATTCTCTATTTTGTTCTAATGCTTTATTAATAGTAATATGTAATTCATTTGGAATCATTTTTGCAAGTTTATCTGTTTCACTGTATGCTAAATCTAAAGCTCTTCCAACATCACGAATTACCATTCTAGCTGACATTGTTCCAAATGTAATAATCTGTGAAACATGGTCTGCTCCATATTTTCTTGATACATAATCTATCACTTCTTGTCTTCTCTCATAACAAAAGTCAACATCAAAGTCAGGCATACTAATTCTTTCTGGATTTAAGAATCTTTCAAAAATCAAGTTGTATTTTATTGGGTCAATGTCTGTAATTCCTATAGTATATGCAACAATAGAACCTGCTCCAGAACCACGTCCCGGTCCAACTGGTATTCCTTGAGATTTTGCATAATTAATATAATCCCATACAATTAGGAAATAATCTACATATCCCATTTTCTTTATTACTGATAATTCATAATCTGCACGTTCTAATATCTCCTTTGACGGATTTTCTCCGTATCTTTTTATTATTCCATCATCACAAAGTTTTTTTAAATAATCAAAGTGAGTTTCAAATTCTTTTGGTACATCATAATTTGGGAGTATTGTATGTCCAAATTCAAATTCCACATTACATTTTCTGGCTATTTTAACTGTATTTTCAATTGCCTCAGGAATATTCTTAAAAAATTCTTTCATCTCTTCTGGAGATTTTATATAGAAATCATTGGTTTCAAATTTCATTCTATCTTCGTCTGTCATTCTTTTTCCCGTTTGAATGCAAAGCAGAACTTCGTGATTATAACCATCTTCTTTTTTTAAATAATGTGAATCATTTGTTGCAACGAGTGGAATATTTAGCTTTTTGGATAATTCTACTAATTTCTGATTTACCAAAATCTGTTTTCTCATTGTGTTACTTTGAACTTCTAAATAATAGTCCTCACCAAATACCCTTTTATGCCATAATGCTACTTCTTCTGCTTTTTGATAATCCTCTTTTAATATATTTCCGAGCGACTTCTCCTCCTAAACATGCACTGCAACATATTAAACCCTCATGATACTTTTCAAGTATTTCTTTGTCTATACGTGGTTTGTAATAGTATCCATCGATAAACCCTAAAGATACAAGCTTTGCTAAGTTTTTGTATCCTTTATTATTTTTTGCAAGTAATATTAAGTGATAATATTTGTTGTCAATGTTTGGTTCCTTATCAAATCTTGTTCTAGGTGCTAAATATACTTCACAACCAATAATTGGTTTTACTCCATTTGCTCTACAGGCTTTGTAAAAATCAATTGCGCCAAACATTACACCATGGTCAGTAATTGCAATAGAGTCCATTCCTAATTCTTTTGCTCGTATGGGTAAATCTTTTATTCTGTTTGCACCATCTAACAAACTAAATTCACTATGTACATGAAGATGTACAAAATCCGACATATTGTTTCCTCCTTAATTTTTGCTACATATCTTCTTGCAATTATATATCATGTTTGTCTGAATTACAAGAAATGTTACAATAGTTTTTAATTTGTTATTAAGTGGTCAATTGAAAAAGTAATTTCTATTTGATTAAAGTACAATATAAATAAGTGTT
>OLOK01001160.1_pt1 | contig 23386 bp, 25 predicted proteins | sample 1672591 | NCBI WGS metagenome assembly OLOK01 (sample SAMEA3136703, study PRJEB25190) | human gut metagenome | biome: human gut; feature: human-associated habitat; material: faeces | place: Austria | collected 2013 | reverse complement strand
AGTTAAGTTCTGAAAATAGAATTAATTTAGAAGAAAAAATTGATTTTGAAAATGCCTTAAACAAACTAGACATTGATACTAAATCAATACTAATAATGAAATTTTACATGAATTTTACTTTTGAAGAAATTGCAAATTGTATGCAAAAACCAACCAATACTATTAAAACCTGGTACTATAAAGCTTTAAATACTCTAAAAGAAATGCTTGAAATAACCGCCAAAGGAGGTGGGGAGTAATGAATAATCAACTTGATGAAATAATAAAAAATAAAATAAATAATTATATGGAACAAATAAAAGTTCCAGAAAATTTAGGGGGAATTATTATGGAAGATTTTGAAAAAATTAAAAATGCAGAAACAAACCAAACGAGAAAAACAAAGGAAGAAAAACCAAAAGGCAAAAAGGTTTTTAAAATATCAATTGCATCGATTGCAGCTGTTGCATTAATTGGAGTAGGTATTTTCACAGGTGCAAGATTTTTAGGGAAAAAGGTAATCACATTAGATAATAACGGTGCCACAAATAACAGTATGGCAAGTAATAATATTCAAAATATTGACGAAGAAAAATTAAATAATGCTATAAAAAGAGAATTAATAAAATTAGCAGAAAAAGAATATTCAAGTAATAAAACTTCAAGTAATACTTTTTCAGAAGGACATATTGTTTTACGTTCTGAAATAAAAGATAATAAAATATATTCATATATTTTAGCAGAATATGGTGTTTACTCAACTCAAAATACTACTGTTCCTCAAACGGAAGGGAGCGCTTCTGGGCCACTAACTTTAGTGTTTGAAGTGTCTAGCTCAAATGAATATGATTTAATAGAAATAAAGCAACCACAAGATGGAGAAAACTATGGAAATTCTTTAAAATCTATCTTCCCCGAGGACTTATTAAGTGCAGTAAAAGATCTTCCAAATGGTAAATATACTACAGAAATTAATAATCAAATTCTTAAATATATTGAAATAGCTTTAATAAATCAAAATAAAAATACACAGGAAAATAAGAAAACACAAATCAGTGATGAAGAAAGTAAAGAAATATCAAAACTATTAAATGGAAATGCAAGTACTTCATTTGTTTGTGTAAATTATGATAAGCCTGAAAACTTATTTAAAGAAGTATTTAGTCCTTTATCAGCAGACAGTGAAACATTAGCTTATGCAATAATGAATAGCGACTATTCTACTGAAGCTAGTTCTGAAGAAGTTAAGATATTAGCAAATGGAAGAGAAGAGTTTGGTTCTTTCAAAGTTATAACAGAAGAAAACCTAATAAAACTTTTTAAAGAAAAAACAAATTATACATATTCTAAAGACACATTAAGAAAAGCATTTAATTATAATGAGAAGATAAAAAAATATTTTGCAGAAAAATATGATGATTTACATTATACATTTACTATAAAAAGTGGATATAAAATTAATGATAAATATTATTTAACATTGCCCAATCCTGTATTAACTGATGGAAAAGATGTAGAGTTGGTTGTTAGTAAAATAGATAATATATATTATTTTTATTCATGCAAGGTAGTAACAAAAAATTTACAAACTAGTAATGAAGAAGATACAAGCTTATTAAACTTTTTGAATGATAGTGTTAATAACCCATTTACACAAATAAAATACCAAAGTCCAGAGAAACTATTCGATGTTATAGATAAGTCTGACAGTTATCCATTAAGATATGCCGTTTTTGATACTAATAATACATATTGTACAGCTTTAAACAATCAACAAAAGGATCAATTAAGAGCAAAATATGATTCAGTAGATGAAGTTTCATGGTACTTTATAAGTGAAGAGAATTTGATTAAATTTCTACAAGAGAAAATGAACTATACGTATTCTAAAGAAACCCTCAGAAAAGTCTTTAGATATGAAGAAAAAGTAAATGGATATATCGATATAATATCTGATACTACTTATTCAAAAGTGACAATAAAAAGTGTAACAAAAAACTCTGATAATTCATACTATTTAACTTTGAAAAGCTCTGAAAAGGAAATATTCATATCTATAATTAAGAAAGATGGAAAATATTGTTTTCAATCATGTAACTTTTAATAGTTAATAGTTTCTGATAATATAAAATTAAAATAAAAAAGATTTTGTATATTATATAATAATTTTTTATACAAAGTCTTTTTTATTAATTGATTAATTTTATGTTAATATATTTTTTAAATAAATTTTATAAAAGCTATTGACTTTGAGTCAACTCTAAGTGATATATAATAATAGAAAAAAATATTATAGGAGGATAAAAATGTTAAAAGTATTAAATAAAATAAATGAACCAAAAGATTTAAAACAATTATCAAACAAAGAACTAGAAGAACTTGCTAAAGAAATAAGAGAAATCTTATTAAAAAAATTAAGTATTCATGGAGGACATTTCGGACCAAATTTTGGCATGGTAGAAGCAACAATAGCACTACATTATGTATTTAATTCGCCAGTAGATAAGATAGTATATGATGTATCACATCAAAGTTATACACATAAAATACTAACTGGAAGAAAGAGAAGTATAAAAAAGAAATATTAAACATTGCGCAAAATCAAAGTTTTGCGCAAAAAGAGATAGGGGTAAAATAATAGAGCCCTTATCAAGGTCCTACCCACAAATTCTTGTAACCACTAGCCTTAACGGCTTTACTAGCTATTTATTAGCTATCGTTTGACTAACATTATTGCTTTATAATTTATTCCTTGTAATAATGTTAGTCTAGTCCCAGATATTTATTTCTAAAATCAATTTTAAATCAGTTTTATAATTTATCCTTATAATTTTACATCTAAATATTTTTTCTATTTAAAATATAATTTTATTACTTAATAATTTTTATTTCATATTATATTTTATATAAATTTTCCAAAAATCTTCAAAATGCTTATTTCTCTATATTTGCCGTATTTTACAGACAACAAACTATAAGCCTTAAAAATAAAAACGGCTTAAAATCGATTCTCGTGCGTCGCTTTTTTGAGGTATTTTTGATTATTATTGTATATCTATAAAGTCAAACAATATACTACTAAAAATTGCTAAATTTTAGGATTACCAGTATTTTGCTAAAATACTAGACAACAAACTATATGGCTGTTTTATTAAAATGTCTTAAAAACGGATTCTCGCAAGCCATTATTCTAACTAATTTCAAAAGATCTTACATATAATTATAATTCCATAAGTTTAATTAAAATCTGCAAATTTAAATTGCATACTATAAGTTTAAAGCATCAAAATTAATTTCTAAAATCATAAACAGATAATTTAATTAGTTAATAATTTAAATTAATTATAATTGATTTTCAGACTTTATAAATATAATTTAAAATCTAAGATTATAATTAAAATTTATAAATAAATTTGTAATAATCAAATGTTCGTTTTAAGATTTTTTACCAAACAAAATTTTAAAATCTTTAATTTGTAATTTTTTTAATTTTAATTTAAAATTTAAATTAAAATTATTTTATTAAATTATATATTTTATATTTTTCTAAAAATAATTTAAGAACATTGCACAAAATATTTTACTACCTATTTTTCTATTTTTTTGTTTTTAATATTTATTTAAAATGTATATATCTGAAAATAAGGCTCTTCCCCCTACTCCACCGTTTTCTATTAAATCTAGTAAATGTTATGCTTTTTTAGCTATTTTATCAAAATCTAAGATATTTGTTGATTCTAACATATTTTCAGCCATCTTTGTATTGGTATTATGAAGATTTGCTTTATTATTGACTTGTTCTGCTTGAGTTGCAAGAATTTGTTGATATGTATATTCTAATTTTGCTTGTTTTCTGCTTCTTTCTTCTGTTGTTATATCTGTGTCATTTACCATAAATTTTAGGTTATATCCGTATAATTCCATTGATCTTAATATTAATTCAACCTGTCCATTTTGTAATCTTAAATCTACAAATTGTAAATCTCTAAAATCGGATTGTTCATTATTCATACTCTTATCCTTTCTATACAACAAATGCTAATGCATCTTGCATTTTAAATTTAGATAAAGGATGTTCTAACATTGCTTTTTCGACGTTTTTATTGTAAATATGAGTGTATATTTGTGTTGTTTCAATTCTTGAATGTCCAAGAACTTCCTGAATTTTCTTGATAATTGCAAAAAAAATAATAGCCTAAAACTAGGCTATCATTGAATAAAAGAAAATTATTATTTTTTATCATTAAAAAACATATTAAATAATATAAAATATTCTTCAAAATTTCTATAATAGACTAAATTTTGTTGTTAAACTATTTTTGTTTAAATACTTATTTTTTATTTCTATTAATTTATTCTTGTATGACATATCCAAACCCTCTTACTGTGTTTATTAACTTTTTATCATATCCATTATCTTGTTTTGTAAGAGGAACATTTTATATAAAATGTTCCTCTCTTCTTTTATAATTTAAATATTTGTGTCTATAACCTTTTCCAAGTTAAATTATTATTTAATAAAATTAATTACTTGCCAATAATTCAATAAGTCTTACATTTTTATATATTTTTTCTCTACCAATTTTTTCTGAAACCAAAAGTTCTGCATCTTCTAATTGATTTAAATATGAAGTAGCTGTAATTCTAGTTACATTACATGCTTTTTCAATATAAGAAATTTTAGTATATACTTCATAGAATAAACTTTCTAATAGTTCTTTAGAATAAATTTTAGGAAGTTTTTCCTTAAACTCTTTTTTATATTCCATCATCTCATTTTGTATATTTTTTATTAATTCAATAGTTTCTTTTGAAGTGATTTCTATCCCTTTTAAAATATATAATATCCAATCTTCAAAATTATTGTTTTCTCTAACTTCATTAAATAATTTATAGTATTCTTGCTTTGTTTTATTAATATATTTGCTTAAGTATAATATTGGACTATCAATTAAGTTGTTTAATACTAAATATAATATATTTAATATTCTGCCTGTTCTTCCATTTCCATCATAAAACGGATGAATGCTTTCAAATTGATAATGAATTAAACAGACTTTTATTAATGGATCAATTCCATCATCATTATTATTTATAAAATCTTCCAAATTTTTTAAATAATTGCGTATTTCTTTCTCATCCTGAGGTGGAGTATAAATCGTTTTTCCAGTTACAGAATTTTTTAATTCTGTTCCAGGTAATTTTCTTATTCCTACTCTATTATGTTCAATAGTTCCTTGTAGTTTAACTAAAGTATTTGTGCTTATAAATCCATCTTTCTTTATTTGTTCATACCCTGTCCAAATAGCATTTCTATAATCAACAACTTCTTTTGCATTTTCTTCTTTATAGCCACTTTCAGTAAGAACTTTGTATATGTCATCATGTGTTGTTACAATATTTTCAATTGCACTACTGTCTTTTGCTTCATTTATTGTTACTGCATTTATTAAAATATGCATATTGGGAATTGTATTTGCATATCCTTTTAATTCTGCAAGTGCTCTTGATGATAAAGTTAATTGCTCTAAAATACGATTAGTTTTTAAATCTATGTTATTATATGGTAATAAATTTAAGCTCATTTTTGATACCTCCTTATATATAAATTACCATATTATATATATATATTCAATAAATATGTATAAAAAATTAAAAAAATTATACATATTTTTATTTAATATATAATTTTTTTAGAAATTTATATATTAATATTGCAAGTATTATGAAAGAAACTACAAATAAGCCTATCCATAATTTTAAAGGACTTTCATCTTCTGTGGTTGCGAATTTGTGTCCATTATCAAAGTTTTGTGCAAAAAGGAGTAGGAACAAAATATAAAACCATACATATATGGTCCTACCCGCAAAATCTTGCTAGTCCTTGCTATTACTAGTATTTAAGCTATTTACTTTAACAACAAACTTATATTACTTTCTTATAAAACTCTCTTAAATTCGATTCTGAAGCCTCATTATTTTTAATTATTCTTGGTTGGATTTTTTTTCATTATTGTAACCACATATTTTAAAAAATTTATATAACTTTAGATTATTTTTATCAAAATTTCACAAATCCCCATATTTCAATATTTTGCTCAATTATTCAAACAACAAGTTATATGCCTAAAAAATAAAAACGCCTTAAAATCGATTTTAGCGTGTTATAATTATAAAATTATATTATGGATTTGTAATCTAAAATTATATAATATTTATAAGAAAATTTATTAAATTATAATCTAAAATTATTTACAAGCATTATTAACAAATGTTCGTTAATAAAAAATTATATGAAAAATTTAACTTTACACAAAATTTTAAATTTTAAAATTTCTAAATCTTAATTGCTAAATTTTAAGTTTATCTTTTTACTTTTAAGAAATTTTTATTTTATATTTTAATTGAATAGTTTTTTTATGCATTTATTTTTCTGTTTTAAAATTTATTTTAATATTTTAAATTTCTTTTTTATACTTTTATACATTTCTAAAAATAGCCTATTCCCCTATTCCCTACTTTTTTCATGATATTTTTGCTTTCTTTTTGTATTTTCCTATTTTAATATAACATATTTTGTTTGCAAAATTTGTCGAACCTTGCAAATATAGCAAAAAATTCAAAAAGTAAAAAAATACTTTTTACTTTTTGAATTAACCATCTTATAAAACTAATTACTTAAAAACTATTATATATTAATCAATATATTCTTTGTTTTTAATTAGTACAATAACAAATTTTTTTACTCTGTTTCTATCATTTGCTTCATTTCCTAGAAATTTGATTCTTGTTCTAACGCTATAATTCGCAAACCAATTCCTGCATTAAATTTTTGACTGAAACAATTTCTTTTATTTTACTAACATTACTACCACAAAAAATTAATCCATCATCTGTTTTTCCTTTTACAGAATTTATTAATGCTTTTGTAATGCAGTATGGACTATCTATTACATTACAAGTTTTAATGCAATTATAACATTTATCTATTTTGCATTTTTCTTTTTCTACTCTTTTAATAAAGTTATTGCATATAGCTCTTCCTGGCATTCCAACAGGACTATTAATTATCTTAATGTCTTCAGCTTTAGCGTTTACATAAGCTTTTTTAAATTCTATTGAAGCATCACACTCATTTGTTGCAACAAACCTTGTGGCCATTTGTACTCCACTTGCTCCTAAATTCAAAAATTTTTTAATATCTGTAGAATCCCATATTCCACCTGCCGCAATTATTGGAATATCCTTTCCTGTTTCTTTTTCTACCTCATTTATGTAGTCAACAATTTCCTTAGTTATATTTTCTAATTTTGGTTTAGTATATTCTTCTAATTCTTCTCTTTTAAAACCCAAATGTCCACCAGCTTCTGGCCCTTCAATAACTATCATGTCTGGAATATAATTATATTTTTTTATCCAATGTTTTACTATTAGCTTACAACATCTCAAAGATGATACTATTGGTGCAATTTTTGTTTTAGATTCTTTTACATATTCAGGTAATTCTTTTGGAATTCCTGCACCAGATATAATCAAGTCAATTTTTTGTTTTACACATTCTTTGACAATTTCTGCATAATCTTTTAAAGCTACCATTATATTTACACCAATTATCTTATCTTCTCCTGCAATTTCTCTTGCTTTTTTTATTTCATTTCCTATTGCTCTTAAATTTGCTTTCAACGGATTTTTATTAAAATCTGCCTCTTGATATCCAATATCTGCTGTTGAAATTATTCCAATGCCACCTTCCTTACTTACATTACCAGCTAAATTGTGCATAGAAACTCCTACACCCATTCCTCCTTGAATAATAGGATATTTTGATTTTTTATTTCCTACTTTTATTCCTTCCATAATTTTCCTTTCTTTTTCACATTCTATTTATGTTCTTCTATATATTTAACAACATCACCTATTGTAACAATTTTTTCAGCATCACTATCAGGAATTTCTAAATCAAATTCTTCCTCTATAGTCATTACTAATTCAACAATGTCTAAAGAGTCTGCTGCTAAATCATCAACAAAAGTTGCCTCCATTGTTACATTTTCTTCATTTACTCCTAATTGATCTACTACTATAGTTTTTAATTTTTGAAAAATTTCTTTTTCTGACATAATAATTTCCTCCTTGATTTCTTTATTTTATTTTTTTAACTTCTTGCCAGTCCATCTACAGATAAGACTACCCCTGTAATATAACTTGATAAATTACTTGATAAAAACAAAAACGCATTTGCAATATCCTCTGGTTCTCCAATTCGACCAAATGGTATAGTTTTTATTAATGGTTCTATCATTTCCTTAGGTAACTGTGCTACCATATCTGTATTAATAATTCCTGGTGCTACTGCATTTACTCTAATTCCTTGTGGTGCTAATTCTCGAGCTAAAGATTTAGTTATCCCATTAACTGCAAATTTAGTAGTAGGATACATTACTCCACTTGGTTGTCCATAAATGCTTACCATAGAGCTTGTATTTAAAATCACACCTTTTGTTTCTTTTAAATATGGTATTATTTGCTTTGAACAGTTAAAAACTGATTTTATATTCAAATTAGTAATCTTATCATATTCTTCTTCACTATAATCTTCTATTTTAGTTTTAGAAGAAATACCAGCATTATTAATTAATATATCAATGCGACCATATATTTCTTTTACTTTTTTAAACACTTCATTCATTTCTTCTTTGCTTGATAAATTTGGGTAAAACCCTATCACCTCGTAAGATGAATTTATTTGTTTTAATTCTTTTATCGCTTTTTCTACTGTTTCTTGTTTAGATCCAAGTAAAACTACTTTTGCTTCATGTTCTAGAAATTTTTTTGCAGTTGCAAATCCTATTCCTCTAGTACCTCCTGTTATAACTGCTACTTTTCCTTTTAACATTTATCATCCTCTCCTTACTACAATTTTTTATTAAACTCCCATAATATTATAGCCACTATCAGCATATATAATTTGTCCTGTTATCGCATCTGACATATTGCTTAATAAAAATGTTGCTACATTTCCAACTTGCTCTGTAGTTACATTTCTATGTAAAGGTGCTTTTTCTTCTACAATAGTCAATATCGAATTAAAATCTTTTATGCCTTTTGCTGATAATGTTTTTATTGGACCTGCTGATATTGCATTTACTCTTATTCCGTCTTTTCCTAAATTATCTGCTAAATATCTAACACTTGCTTCAAGTGCAGCTTTTGCTACTCCCATAATATTATAACCTTCTAAAACTTTAGTAGATCCGTGATATGTTAAAGTGACTAAAGTTGCATTTTCATTTAGCATATCTAGTTCTTTAGCCATCCTTGCAACTAATACGAAAGAATAACTACTAACATCAACTGCGTGAGAATATCCTTCTTTACTTGTAAGGATAAAATCATTTCTTAGATCTTCAGTATTCGCATGTGCAATTGCATGTACAATTCCATCTAATTTGCCATTTTCTTCTTTTATTTTTGTAAATACATCTTTAACTAATTCATCTTCTGATGCACCATTTAATACATAAGCTTTACTACCCTTAAATTCACTAATTAGATCTTCTATTTTTCCTTTATTATCTTCTCCCATATAAGTAAAAATTAATTTTGCTCCATTTTCATAAGCTGATTTTGCAATTCCATAAGCAATACTCCACTTGTTTCTAATTCCCATTATTAATATTTTTTTATCTTTTAATAACATTTTATACCTCCTTAAATTCACCCATATTTCTAAATTTCATATATCTATTTTCTACAATTTGATTTCCATTTAGATATTTCATTTGTTCTATTTCTTTTTGTATTTCTTTTTTTAAACTATTTGCAACTTTTTTAAAATTTTCTTCATTATATTCTTTTGGTTCTTTTATAATTTTATCTATTACTTTAAATTCAAATAAGTCTTTTGCTGTTAATTTCATTTTTTCTGCAGCTTCTTTAAACCTAGATGCATCTTTCCATAAAATACTACTATAGCCTTCTGGTGAAAGAATTGAATAAATAGCATTTTCTAACATAAATACCTTATTTGCAACTCCAATTGCTAAAGCTCCTCCACTTGAACCTTCTCCAACTACAATTGATATAATTGGTACTTTGAGCTTTGCCATTTCAAACATAGATTTAGCAATAGCTTCTCCCTGTCCTTTTTCTTCTGCTTCTATTCCTGGATATGCTCCTTTGGTATCAATAAAAGTAATTACTGGTCTTTTAAATTTTTCAGCCTGTTTCATAAATCTTATCGCTTTTCTATAACTTTCAGGATTTGGCATTCCAAAATTTCTTTCTATATTTTCTTTTGTTGTCCTTCCTTTTTGTTCTGCTATAATTGTAAAATTTTGTTTTCCTATTTTGCCTAATCCGCATACTATAGCTTTATCATCTTTAGAGTTTCTATCTCCATGTAATTCTATGAAATCATCAAATATCTCCTCTATATAGTCAAGTGAAGTCTTCCTTTTGGAATCTCTTGCTATTTCTACTTTTTCCCAAGCTGATAATTTCGTATTTGCCATTAAATTTCGCCTCCTTTATGAAACATAATTAATTTATAAATAGTATCTTTTAAATTTTTTCTTTCAACTATCTTATCTATAAAACCATGTTCTAGTAAAAATTCAGCTGTTTGAAAACCATCTGGTAATTCCTCACCTATTGTTTGCTTTATTACTCTTTGTCCTGCAAATCCTATCATTGCATGTGGCTCTGCTAAAACAACGTCTCCCAAACTTGCAAATGAAGCTGTAACTCCTCCATATGTTGGATCTGTTAAAACAGATATATATAATAATCCTGCTTCATCTAATTTGGTAAGTGCAGCTGTAGTTTTTGCCATTTGCATTAAAGATATAATTCCTTCTTGCATTCTAGCTCCACCTGAAACAGAAAATATAATAAGTGGTAATCTTTTTTTTATTGCTTGCTCAATAGCATATGTTATTTTTTCGCCTACAACAATTCCCATACTTCCCATCAAGAAACCACTATCCATAACACATATAACAACATCTTCTCCTTTAATTTTACCAGTTCCGACATGCTACTGCTTCAGCTAGTCCTGTTTTTTCTCTTAAAGTCTTAAGTTTTTTAGGGTAATCTTCTAATTCTAGTGGATTCGTTGTTTCTATATTTAAATCAAACTTTTTATATGTATTTTTATCTATTATTAATTCTAACCTTCTATCTATATGCATTCTAAAGTAATATCCGCAATTAGGACAAATATTTAGATTATTTCTAATTGTTTCTTTATATAGTATTTCTTTACATTTTTCACATTTTACCCATTTCCCTACTGGTATATCTATATTAGAATTTTTGTGATTTGTTGGTACTTGCCTTTTCTTTATTTTATCTACAATCATTTATCAGTCTCCTTTTTTAATATTTCTTCTTCTATAAATGAAGTATCAAAATTTCCTCTAATAAAATTAGGATTTTTAATTATTTCAAATAAAAAATCTTGATTTGTTTGTATTCCTTCTACAACTAGTTCTTCTAGGACTCTCTTCATTTTACTAATTGCTTCATTTCTATTTACTCCAAAAGTAATAAGCTTTGCAATCATGGAATCATAATTTGATGGAATTGTATATCCTTCATAAATTGCACTATCTATTCGTACTCCATTTCCTCCTGGAAAATGCAAACCTTTTATTAGTCCTGGACATGGCATAAATTTTTTACTTGGATTTTCAGCATTCAATCTACATTCTATAGAATGTCCTTTGAATTCTACATCTTTTTGTTTTATTTTTAATTCCTCTCCTGTCGCAATTTTTATTTGTGTTTTTACTAAATCTATTCCTGTTCTCATTTCAGTAATTGGATGTTCTACCTGAATTCTTGTATTCATTTCCATAAAATAAAAATTGTTGTCTTTATCTACTAAAAATTCTATTGTTCCAAGACTTGTATATCCAGCTGTTTTAGCTGCTTTTATAGCTGCATTTCCCATTTTATTTCTTGTTTTTTCATCAATAGCAGTAGATGGTGTTTCTTCTATTACTTTTTGATGATTTCTTTGAATGGTACAATCTCTTTCTCCTAAATGAATTACATTTCCATGTTCATCTGCTACTATTTGAATTTCGACATGTCTTGGATTTTCAATAAATTTTTCTATATATATTTCATCATCATTAAATGAATTTTTTGCCTCTTGTTTTACTATTTCATATTCTTTTTTTAATTCTTCTGCAGTATTTGCAACTCTGATACCTTTGCCACCGCCTCCTGCTGCAGCCTTTAACATAACAGGATAGCCTATTTTTTCTGCTATTTCTAATGCGTCTTTTAATCCTTTTACACTTCCATCTGAACCAGGTATAACAGGTACTCCTGCTTTTTTCATCATCTCTTTTGCATTTGATTTATTTCCTAATAAATCAATAACTTCTGACTTTGGTCCAATAAATTTTATATTTGATTCTTCGCATATTTGAGCAAATTTTGAATTTTCAGATAAAAAACCAAAACCTGGATGAATGCTATCAGCTTTTGTTATATATGCTGCTTGTATAATATTTTTTATATTTAAGTAGCTTTTATTAGCTTGAGCTGGCCCAATACAAATAGCCTCATCCGCCAAGCGAGTATGTAAAGCATTTTTGTCTATTTCTGAATAAACTGCAACTGTTTTTATATTCATTTCTTTACATGCTCTTATAATACGAACTGCAATTTCACCACGATTTGCAATTAATATTTTATTCATTTATTTTCACCTCTTTCAACTTTTAATTTTAGGTAGAATTTAAACTAAAGCAAATGTCAATTCACCTTTAGCTACGATCTTTTCATCAACTGTTGCTATTGCTTCTCCTACTCCAATTGGTCCTTTTCTTTTTATAATTTTCACTTCTAATTTTAATCTATCTCCTGGTACAACTTTTCTTTTAAATTTCATTTTATCAATTCCTCCGAATAAAGCATTTTTTCCTTTATTCTCATCCATTGAAAGAATTGCAACTGCTCCTGTTTGTGCTAAGCTTTCTGCAATTAACACTCCTGGCATAATTGGATTACCTGGAAAATGACCTTTAAAATACCATTCTTGCTCATTTACATTTTTATATGCTATTGCTGATTCTCCTGGTACATATTCTTCTACTTCATCAATCATTAAAAATGGATCTCTTTGTGGAATAATATTTTTGATTTCTTCTTTATTTAGCATAAATTTTCACCTTCTATTCTAAATAATGGTGTTCCATATTCTACTGTTTCACCGTCTTTTACTAAAATTTCTGTAACCTTGCCTGTGTATTCTGACTCAATCTCATTCATTAATTTCATAGCTTCAATAATGCAAAGTACATCACCTTTTTTTACTTCTTTTCCAATTTCAATATAAGGTTCTGCTGTAGGAGAAGGTTTTAAATAGAAAGTTCCAACCATTGGTGATTTTATTATATTTCCTTTTTTCTCATTTTTATCTTCTTTTATTTGATTTTCAATAGTATCATTTTCTACTATTGAAGTACTTTGAATTATTTTTTCTTGCATTTTATCTTTTTTCATACTAATTTTAGTACCATCTGGAAATTCAATATCAACTGCTGTTAATTTAGAATTTCCCATCTCTTCTATTAATTGTTTTATTTTTTCATATTCCATCTATTTTTCCTCCCATTTTTTTAGGATAATACTAGAATTGTGTCCTCCAAATCCAAGTGAATTTGACATAACAATATTTAATTTAGTTTTTCTTGGTTCATTTGGAACAATGTTTAAATCACATTCTTCATCTTTTTCTTTATAATTTATTGTTGGTGGTACTAGCCCATTTTCCATTGCTTTCACGCAAAAAATTGCTTCTACTGCTCCTGCAGCTCCTAAAAGGTGCCCTATATTTCCTTTTGTAGAACTTATCATTACTTTTTTACTTGCCTCACCTAATGCTGTTTTTATAGCCATTGTTTCTGTTAAATCATTTAAATGTGTTGATGTTCCATGTGCATTTATATAATCTATATCTTCTGGTTTTATCTTTGCATCTTTTATCGCTCTTACCATTGCATTTGCTCCACCTTCTCCATCAGGACATGGAGATGTTATATGATAAGCATCTGAAGTTGAGCCAAATCCAATAACTTCCGCATATATTTTAGCGTTTCTTTTTTTTGCATGCTCTAATTCTTCTAATACTAGTATTCCACTTCCTTCTCCCATAACAAATCCACTTCTCTCTTTGTCAAATGGAATACTTGCTCTATTTTTATCTGTAGATGTACATAGTGCCTTCATATTTTCAAAACCTGCTATTCCAACAGGACATATAGAAGCCTCCGTGCCTCCTGCAACAACAACATCTTCATATCCATGTTTTATTGTTTTATACCCTTCTCCTATTGCATGTGTTGAAGAACTACAAGCTGTAACAATTGCCATGGATTCACCTTTAAATCCAAACTCTATTGAAATATTTCCTGCTGGCATATTAGCTATTGCCATTGGTATAAACATAGGCGATACCCTATTATTTCCTTTTTCGTAATTAACTTCACATTGATTTTGAATTGTTATCAATCCACCAATTCCTGTACTTACAAAAATGCCTACCTTTTTAAAATCTGTATTTTCTGAAGTTATTCCACTATTTTTTACTGCTTCTTTTGCTGCTATTAGTGCAAACTGTGAAGATCTATCTAATCTTTTGGCTTGTTTTGGTTCGAAGTAATCTAAAGGATTATAATCTTTTACTTCTGCACATAAACTTGTTTTAAAGTTGATACTATCAAATAATGAAATATTATCGATTCCACATTCTTTATTTTCTATCCCTTTCCATGTTTCATTTACATTATTTCCTATTGGAGTAATTGCTCCTAGTCCTGTTATAACTACTCTTCTTTCCATTTTTCATCTCTCCTTACATTAACATTCCACCATCAATATGAATTACTTGACCTGTAATATATGAGCTATCACTAGATGCTAAAAATTTAACAACATTTGCAACATCTTGTGGAGTCCCCATCCTTTTTAGAGGAATTTTTTTTGCAATTCCTTCTTTAATATCTTCTTTTAATACAGCTGTCATTTGTGTCTCAATAAATCCTGGTGCTACTGCATTAACAGTAATATTTCTTGAAGCTACTTCTTTTGCTAAACTTTTTGTAAATCCTATAATTCCCGCTTTTGATGCTGCATAATTTGTTTGACCTGCGTTTCCTGATATTCCTACAACTGATGATATATTTATTATTCTTCCATTTCTTGCTTTCATCATATAACTAATTACATTTTTAGTCACATTAAATGTGCCTACTAAATTTGTATCTATAACCTGTTTAAAATCTTCTTCTTTCATTCTCATTAACAATGTGTCTCTTGTAATTCCTGCATTATTTACTAATACATCTATGTTTCCAAATTCTTCTACAATTTGTTTTACAAATTTTTCGCAATCCTCAAATTTAGTTACATCCCCTTGAACCGCAAAACACTTTACATTATTTGCTTCTATTTCTCTTTTAGTATTTTTTAAGTCATCATTTTCTGTTCTATAATTGATTGCAATATCATATCCCTCTTTTGCAAATGTTAAGGCTATTTGCTTTCCAATTCCTCTTGTTCCACCTGTAATTAATGCTAGTTTATTCATTTTTTTATCCTCCATATTCCTTTAATACTGTTTGCAAACTACAAACATTATTAATATTTAATATTTTTATCTCTTTATTTGTCGGTACTCTTTTTACAAATCCTGACAATGTTTTTCCGAGGTCCTATTTCTATAAATGTATCTATTCCATTATTTAGCATATTTTGAATTGCTTTTGTAAATTTAACTGGATTTATAATGTGGCAAGCCAAAATATCTTTTACATCATCTGTGTCTTTGTACATTTCACCATCTATATTTTTAATTACTTTCGTTTCAAACTTATGAATAGTAACATTCTTAAGTTCTTTTCTTAAAGCTTTTGAACTTTCTATCAATTTTTCGGTATGAAATGGCCCTGCTGTTTTTAAGATTCTTACCTTTTTTGCACCCATTTCTTTTGCAATTTTTTCTGCTTCGCTAATTGCTTCTTTTTCTCCAGAAATTACAACTTGACCTACTGAATTATAATTTGCAGGAACTACAAACCCAGATTTTACTTTTTTGCAAACATCTTCTACTTCATTATCATTTAAGCCCATAATTGCCGCCATTTGCCATTCTCCACTAGGAAGCAAATTTTGCATATATTCTCCTCGCTTTTGGACAATTCTTATTCCTTCTTTAAACATAAGTACTTTACTATTGATTAGTGCTGTATATTCACCTAAACTCAATCCCGCTGACATATTAGCTGTTATATTATTATCTTTTAAAATTTCTAATATTGCTAAACTCTCTGTAAGTATCGCAAGTTGTGTATATTTTGTTTCATTTAATATATCTTCTGGTCCTTCAAATGATATTTTTGCAATGTCTATTCCTGTTATATTTTTAACTTGATTATATATTTTTCTTGCTTCTCCATATTCTTCATATATGTCTTTTCCCATTCCAATACTTTGAGATCCTTGACCAGGAAATAAAAATCCAATATTCATTTTTTTATAACTCCTCTCATTTCTATTTCTTTTTCAAACTGATTACAAAACTCTATTATAAACTTTTTTGTATCTACATCTATTCCAAATTCTTTTTTTATGGATGTTGCTATATTTTTTATATCGTCCGTAAATTTTTCCTTTTTAGTATTAATTCCAATTCCAACTACTAAGTATTTAACTTTTTCATTAACAAGCTTAGTTTGAGTTAAAATTCCACCTATTTTTTTATTATTAAATGTAATATCATTTGGCTCTTTAATATTTAAATTAATTCCATATTTATTCTTAAAAATATCAACAATTATATTTGCGATTTTTATTGTAAGTCCATCTAATCTTTGAATATTACAATTTGTTTTTATAAAAAATGAAAATGCTATATTATTTGCTTCATCTGTATGCCAGACTCTTCCATGTGTTCCTATTCCTTTATCCTGAATATCTGCAAATACTAAAGTACCATCTGGAGTATTTTTGTTTTCTATTAATCTCCAAATTTCATTTTGTGTTGAATCTATTTTATTATAAAAAATACTATTTCTTCCTAAAAATTTAGTCCTTAAGTTTTCTAATTGCATCTAAATTTTCCTGCCTTTTTATTTTATTTGTTGTTGTTCTAATTAACGGTTCTTCTGTTAGTATCATTCCTCTTATTGCTTTATATGATGGCATAGTTTGGTTGACTTCTTTAATTTTCTTTGACAAGACTTTATATATTTCTTCATCTTTTTCAACTTTATAAACATCTTTTATAACATCTCTATCAAATACTATCTTTACATTTATTTTTATATTGTTTTCATCATTTGATTGTATTTTTCCAAAGATAAACGACTCTTTTATTCCTTCTATTTTATTAACTAAATTTTCCATTTCTTCTGGGAATATGTTTTTGCCATTTTTTAATACTATTACACTTTTCTTTCTACCACATATAAATATATATCCTTCTTCATCTATTTTAGCTAAATCTCCTGTATAGAACCATCCATCTTGTAATGATTTTTTATTTACTTTTTCATTTTCATAATATCCTAGCATTACACTTGAACCTCTAACTACTAATTCTCCAATTCCATCATCATTTACATCTACAAGTTTTGCTTCTACACTTGGAACTGTTTTTCCAATTGATCCTAACTTATAATTTTTATTTGTCCCAACTGCCACAACAGGCGAAGTTTCAGTCAATCCATATCCTTGTACTAAGTTTAGTCCTAATAATCTATATTTTTCTTCTATTGTCTTATCTAAAGCTGCAGCTCCACTTATCAATAGTTTTATTTTTCCACCTAGCATATCATGTATTTCTTTAAATACTTCTTTCTTTTTTTGCATAGAGAAATTTTTATATTTTTCTTCATTTTCTAATATTTCCTCAAGTTTTCCTTGTTTTTCTAATTTTTTTCTAATCATCATAAATATTCTTTCATATATACCTGGTACACATGCCATGACTGTTACATGATATTCATTTAGGTTTTCTACTATATGTCTTAAACCATCACAAAATACAGTTTCTGCTCCTTTATATAGTGAAAATAAAAATCCTACTGTACATTCAAACACATGGTGTATTGGTAAAATAGAAAGAAAGACATCATCTTGCGTTACATCTAACACACTTCCAATATCCATTAAATTTGTGCAAATATTTTCGTGTGAAAGCGCTACTACTTTAGACTTAGATGTAGTTCCTGATGTAAATAGCATAATTTCCATTTCTTTTGGATTGATTTTTGCATTTAAAAACTCATTATTTCCTTCTTCTATTAGTTTCTTACCTTCTCGTATTAATTCTTTTTGTGAGTATATACCTTCACAATTCTCATCATTATCCATAGAAATTAAATGTTTTAATTTGTTTTTCTCACTAAACTTAATATTTTGAATTATATCTGAATATTTTTTTGTATAAAATATCGCTTCTACATCAGATCTTTCTATCAATAGTTCTAGCTCATTTGCTGGTAGTGATTTATCTAACGGAACAACAATTCCTGTTCCACATACAATTGATAAATATGCTATTTCCCATTCATATCTATTTTCTCCAATAACTGCAATTCTTTTTCCCTTTAGTCCTAAATTTATTAATGCTGTTCCTAAATTATTTATCATGTCTCGTACTTTTTTATGGGTATAAATTTGATATTTTCCTTCTTCTACTTTAATTCTGTATGCTGGTTTATCTGCATATAATCTTCCTGTTTTATTTAACATATCTTTTAAATCATTAATTTTTAAATAATCATATATTCTCTTACTCATATTTTCTCCTATTACTTTTAATTTTGTATCATATTTATATCACAATAATAAATTAATGTCTTTAGACTGGTAAGTCAGTACAATCTGTTTTCAGTGCTTTGAGAAATATATATTTTTTTAAATCACTTATTAACTGAACACTTAGTCTAAATACAAAAAAATAGCTAACTACTTATTTGTAATTAACTATTGCACTTTTTACATCACTAAAATAATATTTTTCATTTTTTACTTAATGTTCTTGTAACACTATCAATAAAGCCATTATATACCTGTATTACATCTACTTTTCTATTCTTTTTTATTCTATAAATAAGACTTGAACATGTAACTCCAAAAATCCCGGATGCTATTGCTTCTACATCACCATCATAAAATTCCCCATTTGCAATTCCTTCATTTACTATTTTTTCAATGATTTTGATATATTGAAAAACTGCCTTTTTACACTTTTTATTTTTTTCTTCTTCACCCCATAATTGTGAAAAAACAACATTAAGGAAATATTCGTATTTTACAATTACTTTTATTTGTATTAGTATGACTGCTTTTATTTTTTCTAACGCAGTAGTACAGTTTTTGGTTTTTATTTCTATATTGTTTTTTAATAATTCAAATCCTTCTTTTAATAACATATCAAATATATCTTCTTTTTTAGAAAAATGATAGTATAGTGAGCCTTTTGCCACTCCTGCTATTGCTGTTATCTCTTCAACACTTGTATTATCATATCCCTTTTCTGAAAACATTTTGATTGCTGTATTAAAAATTCTTCTTTTTGTTTTATTCATTATAATTACACCTCTTTCATAACAATTTTTATAAAATCAAATATCTTATTATAATATATATCTGGTTCCTTATACCTTGATTCAGTATGTCCTGCACCATGTATTATAAGTTTATCTTTTTTGCAATTAGCTGATTCATATAATTGTTCACACATATACTCAGGAACAAAATCATCATTATCTCCATGAATAAACAATATTGGAACAGAGGCTTTTTTTACTTGTTCTAATGCAGAGGCTTCTTTTATATCATATTTTGCTCTATAATTTGCTACTACTTCAAACATATTTAATATAGGAAAAGCTGGTAAATTAAATCTTGCTTTTGCTTCAGATGCAAATATATTCCATACAGATGTATAACCACTATCTTCTATTATAGCTTTAATATTATTTGGAAGTGTATCACCAGATGCCATCAATACTGTTGCAGCCCCCATTGATGAACCATGTAATATAATATTAGAATTTTTGTTTTGCTCTATAATTAAATCTATCCAACACTTTAAATCTTCTTTATCTAGCCATCCCATTCCAATATATTCTCCTTCACTTTCGCCAGTCGCTCTCATATATGGAATTAATACATTATAGCCTTTTTCTGAAAAGTGCATTCCTACTGATATTACTGATTCTGGATTCGAGCGATAACCATGTAAAACAATTAACCAATCATCAATTTGTTTGTCTTTTATATATTCTGTTCCTCTTAAAGTAATTCCATCTTTTGCAGTAACCTCAACTTTTTCATTTTCTATAGTATTGGTCCATTGACTTGCAAGTTGCATTTCTTTTTCTCGATTTTCTTTTATGATTTTTTCTGTTTCATTATTTATACTAGCAACTTCTATTGAACCTTTATTTTTTACATCTCTATTCCCACCATTTCCTGTTCTTAAGATTGCATAATTAACAAAATAGTTTCCTATTCCTATGGTTACTACTATGCTAATTATAACTATAATTAATATTGCAATTAATATCTTCCTTAAAATATTTGGCTTATTATTTTTTTCTTCCATGTATATCTCCTTTTATACTTTTTGTATATTGTATACTATATTACATGTATTTGACTTATCGGTATAAATTAAAATTTACTTTAGATAAAACATTATATTTTTTTATCTAGTCAATTGATAACTTTGCTCTATTAATTCTTTTACCAATGTCTTGTCCACTTTTTCATCTACAATAATTGTATTCCAATGTTCTTTATTCATGTGGTATGCAGGTATTATATAATCATAAGTATTCCTTAATATATCAGAATAGTTCGGATCTGTTTTTACATTAAGATATAATTTATTGTTTACATTCATAATTAAAGCAAACCACTTTTTATTTTTCAAATGTTTCATTGTTACAGATTCAAAGTCATCTGGAAAAGGACAATCTTTAAATGTATTTTCTAATGTTAAACAATATTTTATTATTTCTTCTTTATTCACATCTAATCCCTTATAATAAACTACTAAATTTTTTATTATATTTATCTATATCCTTAATACTTTTACTTATTATAAAGTCAGTAACTTTTATTTTTAATCTTTCTACTTCCTCATTTGTATAATTTTTATTTACTATAGTTATTCCTGCTTCATTAAATAATTGAATATCTTTACTTGAAAACTGCATTGTTCGTTCCTTCTTTCATTTATTATTTCATTAAAATTATTCCTCTTATACTTGGACGCAATAATTCTATAAAGTCTGTAGCATCTTGTTTTGTTCCAACTACACTACCATAATGAATTGGAACTGCTATTTTAGGTTGTATTTCATTTATTAATTGTGCAACCTCTTTAAAATCCATTGTATATGTTCCTCCAACTGGAACAAAAGCAACATCACATTTTACTTTTCTATTTTCTTCCGTAATGTCCGTATCTCCTGCAATATAGTATCTAATACCATCTAGTGTAATGATATAACCAATCCAACCATTTTCTTTTGGATGAAAAGTCTTATTTGTATTATATGCTGGTATTGTTTCAAATTTAATTCCTTGTACCATATACTTTTCATTTGGCACTACAGTAATAATTGCATTTTTATTTATGCCTTTTCTTAATAGCTTTGTTAATAATTCTTCTGGTATTATAATAGTTGTGTTTTCATTTATAACTTTATCTATATCTTCCTCAGAATAATGGTCATAGTGGTCGTGTGTTATAAAAATAATATCTGCATCATTATAATTTTTATCTATTTTAAATGGATCTATATAAATTGTTTTTTCTTTGTTAAATCTAAATCTACAACCCATTTATATCCATTATTCATTATCTCTTTAGCTTTCAGAATTGCATTATGACAACTTCTATTTGGTCTAAATCCATAACTATTTTCTGAAAATATTGGTTCGTAAATTTTGCTTAGTTGTTGTGCAATTGCTTGTTGTATTACTCTATCTACTACAATTGGTATTCCTAGTTTTCTTTTGCTTCCGTCTGCCTTAGGTATTTCTACCCTTCTTACTGCTTTGGGATTATATTTTCCATTTCTAATATCTTCCCTGATTTGTTTGCCATTTTCCTTTAGATATTGTAGAAGTTCATCTACTTTCATATCGTCAATTCCACTGGCTCCCTTATTTGCTTTCACTCTTTTAAATGCCAAGTTCATATTGTCTTTTGAAAGTATTCTCTCAAGCAATTCATTAGTTACTGTTTTAGTATCGATTTTTCCTTTTGAAGGCACAGCAAAAATACTAGGTACTTCTACATTGCCTTTAGTTTCCAACTTATTCTCTTGTAGATAGTCTTCAATATGAAGTTGTCTACCATTATCGTATTTTTGATTACCTTTCATAAAAAAAATCCTCCTATCGTTCAGTCCTTCACAAATTGTATATAAGAACCTCTCTCGAGGGTCCTACCTAGCTATCATATTCTTCATGCTTTATCCAAATTAATCATCAATTCCATAAAATAATCGTAAAACACTTTTATATCCAGGGAATTTTATTTTTTTTATATACTTAATAACTTCTTGCACATTATATTCCGCATATAGTTGCTTATATTCTACTTTTTCTTTGTTTATATTCAATATTCCATAAGGTGCACGATTTGTTTTTTCTGGGCATCCTAATGCACCTGGATTTATATATGTTTTGCTGTTTTTAAAATTATAAACTTCTCTGTGAGTATGCCCATATAGATATATATTAGCATCTATCCCGCTAAACATTATTTCATTTTCATCTGCACCAGCTTTTTTTATGTGCTTTCTAAAATTCCCATCTTCGTTCATTGGATAGTGAGCTATATATATTTTCTTTCCTTCTATTTCACATAGTATTTCTTTTGGTAGCTTTGATATAAATTCTATTGATGAATCACTTAGTTCTTTTTTTATCCATTCATTTCTTTGTAATTGTTCATCACCTATTTTTATTTTTTCGTCGTGTACCAAATTAGGCATACCATCGATTATATAGCTTTCACGATTTCCTCTTACTGCAACCACTTTTTGTCCCATACTTATTATTTTTTGTACTACTTCTTCTGACATAGGAGCCCCACCCACTAAATCTCCTATGCATATTATTTTATCTATATTTTTCTTTTCTAATTGTTCCAAAACTGCATCTAATGCTTTTTTATTTCCATGTATATCTGAAATTAATCCAATCTTCATAAAACTCATTCCTCATTATATTTTGTATAAATTATATATTAAAATTATTTTTTTGTAAATATAAAGAAGACCACTTCAGCAAGTAATACAAGAGGGTCAATTGAAAAAGTAATTTCTATTTGATTAAAGTACAATATAAATAAGTGTTA